>JACCDX011666657.1_pt1 | contig 25659 bp, 52 predicted proteins | sample 7449681 | NCBI WGS metagenome assembly JACCDX01 (sample SAMN15323450, study PRJNA562643) | freshwater metagenome | isolation source: river surface water | place: USA:Blue River Watershed | collected 2017-08-18
CTTACCGGAAAAGTGTTCCTTGTACCAGTAAGGGTTAACATCCAGACTACGATTCTTACGGATGTAGTCAATTTGATCCTGAGACATTTTGCGACCAGAAAAACTATCGGTATCAGTCTTGATGAAGTTTTCAATAAAGTCAATGGAACCTGACTTGATATTCAGAACCAGAGTACTGTGGTTACGAACAGCCAGAGTGCCTTTGACACCGTACTTTTTCAGTACAGCCTTGATAGCAGGGGCCAGTTGTTGTTTGCGTTCCTGAGAGACATAAGCCATTTCGTTTGCTCCTTTAATCAATCAATACAAGTATTATATGCCCAAACCGATTTATTGTCAACCTTTTCAGGCGAACATTTTTGCGCCTTGTTCCATGATGACACGGTAGGCTTCAATCGTTTTTTGGGGTTGGGCAAGGGGATTCTTTTGGATGAACTGCATGGTTTCTAGGAAACCCAGACCCAAGAATTCTGCTTCTTTTTGGATCACTTTAATTGCGGTAGCTGTTTGCATTTCAGTCCTTCGTTTGATTCAATACAAGTATTATACGCCCAAACCTATTTATTGTCAACCGCGCTGATAGCGAGATTGGCTGAGGTATTCAATGTCCACATTGATATCCTCAATCAAACCGTCAATTTGATTAGCAGACATTTGGTAAGCGTCAGTATCGCCCAAAGCTTCCTTGATCTGGTACTTTGCGTATTCCAGAGTGTTGATAGCCTGTTCCAATTTGAGTACTTTTTGATTACGCATTCTGCAACTCCGTTTTGTCATTCAATACAAGTATTATATGCCCAAACCGATTTATTGTCAACCTTTTCAATACTGGTTGTAAATCACCATGTAGTCAACTTTAGTATTACCTTCTACGGGACGGTAAATTTGCTGTTCACCGTCCCAGTGGTCTTCATCGTACAAAGGATCAGCAGGATTTACGGGAACAAAACGCACAACCTTACCAGTGTGATGGCTTTTGACATAAAATGTCAAGGGCATACCAAAGTATTCACTTGCCAATTTGAGTACTTTACGTTGCTTGTCATACTCGCAAAGGCTCAAGTCCACTGTGGGGTACTGGGCCTGCAGAGAAGCCTCGCTACGGGCACGATACACTGCGGCTTCTGCTTGGCGTTCCTGTGTAGTGCGACGGCGATAGTAAGACATTTTTGCTCCGTTGTGTAATTCAATAAATGAATTATATGCCCAAATCCATTTATTGTCAACCTTTAGTGTTTTCTATTTTTGTCTATCAGTTGTCAGTCTGTAAAAGAGAATCGGTCCTAGAGCTCCTGACCAGCAAAAATGAATACTTTTGTTTCAGAAAATTGTAGTGCTCAAGTATTAACTATTGACCGTGTCATAGGGGTTGTACATTTCTTCCTGTTCCAATTGTTCCAGAACATCATAGACCATGTTCAGGGGAATACCCAACAGGGTAGCAATTTTGATAGGGCGGTCGCCCTGCTCAAGCATATCAACAATTTCCTGATGAATTTCAGACATACCCATAATTTACTCCTGTTTCAAACAAACAAATTTGACTTCTTTAGTAGTACGTTTACCTAGTGCTTCACTTTGCTTTCCTGCGGCTAGACATGCTGCCTCAGATTTAAACCCAGGAATATTTGTCACAGCCATAGAATCCTTCTCACTCAGCATACCTGCATGAAGGAACAAAACCAAAACCCAAGACATAATTACTCCTTAAGCGGCAGACAGCATGTTAGCAGGGACTCGCCAATTGGTCATGCCAGAACGAACGATAATGAATTTGCGATTGACCTTAGTCACATCACCGAAAACAGTTTGACCATCACGGCTAGAAACAAATTTGACTTTGGAGCCTGCTCGGAAAGAAAACTTGTTTTTCGTTGCCAACTGGTTACGTGCAAATTTCACAGCCATCATAATTGAATCCAGCTGGTCATTGGTAAAAGCACCACCGATGATAGTAGAATTGATTTCCTGAATCGTAGCCATTTATTTCTCCTGTGTGTCAGTGTCAATACAAGTATTGTACGCCCAAAATCATTTATTGTCAAATGTTTTTTTGAGTTCCTTCAGGCTTTCTTGATATTCAAGGCGACTGAGAGTTACTCCGTAGAGGACCCAACCAAAGAATACAAAAAACCCAATAGCCAATGCATTGATAATGGTTTGAGTACTTACATTTGCAAGAATGAATCCGACTGTGTAACCAGCGACAGCGGCAAGAGCGAACAGACCGAGTGTGATAAGTAGTGCTTTTTGTTTAAGCGACATGTTGAATTTCCTTTGTAAGAATTTCGTTTGTGATGATTGTGCCACCATATGCTTGTTGAAAAGTCTCGGCGACAGCCTTGATGAAGAAAGTGAATACTTTACCGTTACTTGTGACCAGAGTGTACTTCATTCCCAGTTCCTTATCATCAATACATGTATTGTAGCAGGATTGGGAATTATTGTCAACAGTTTTTTAGGATATGGTAGGTTAGTTCTGGGCCACCAACCAGACAACATTGAGTTGTATACTTTAGCATTCCCTCTTCTCTCCAGCGCCCAGCACCAATAGGAATGACACGAACCTGCTTGGGTGTAATTTTAATAACCTTACCTACATAAAGGGTATTGTGATGTGAGAACGCCACGTGGTCATCAATTTTCACCTCACGGCCTAGACAATCCTTGTGTTCGTCGGCTAACTGTTTAGTACTCATTTTGGTTGCGATGCTTGGGTTTACGTTTGTATTCAGATTTTTTAGATTGGACAACCTTAGGTTTGAACGGAGTGTTGTCATCAAACAACACTCGGTGGGCCCTGTGTTTGGGCTGTTCAATTTTGAAAGATAGGATTTCTCGTTTCATAATACCCATAGTATAGCATGAATATTATTTATTGTCAAACCTTTTTATATGCTACTGTGCTATCCGAACTCTTAGCATTTTTGTTTGCAGATTGATTACTTTGTCTTTTGCTACTGATGACCTCTAGAGTGTCAATGACATTGTATCCAAATTCATTGTGGTACTTTAATACGTCATCGTTCATATCACGGTTGCGAACCTTGCCTACATTCCAACAACTTACGCCGTCATTTTTTAAATGTTCAAGTCCTAGTTTAATAATTTCACGCAAGAATCCATCAGCCCAATCTTGATATGTTGGTGTATTGGTTATTGATTGTGTATCCTCGTGTGCGTACACTTCTAAATCAAAATAAGGAGGACTAGTTAGAACCAATCCTACTTTAGGTAGATTGTATTTGTTCATGTTCCTAGCATCATCACAAATCAATGTAACGTAATGCTGTATTCCTAGAAACTGTGCCATCTGTTGTAAGTTGTTGTATGTAGTTGTATTGGGTTCAAATGCAATGTAATGAGCTCCATAACTTACTGCACCCAACATTCTACCTCCCCAACCAGCACAAGGATCTAATACAATCTCAGGCTTATATTTTATACAAGCCAGTTTCATCATTTGTGGACGATACATTGTGTTCTTAGTCAAACCACAACAAAAATATATTCCTCGTTTTAGTTCGCTTAGATAAGGAGTGCTATGTGATTTACGATTCCAACGTAGGATTTTTTCTAAGTTTTCAGATTTCCAAAGACTTTTAAAACTTGTGCCGGTCGCACTTTCAATATCATAGAAATTGGGGTTGAAGTGTTCGCACAACTTCATTCCCAATCTTGATGTGCTGTTGATAAAATCTTCTGTGGATTGCCACTTACACAAATCTTTCCAATCTTTTTGCAATTGTTGAGAGGTGTAAGTTGCGTAAAAACTAGATTGTTCTAATTCTTTAGCCAAGCTAGGTAGTGCTAATTCAAAATCAGAATCAGATAAATTTCTAGTTGAGTATCTAACGTTTAGAATGTCTTTTAATGTTACCATGAAGTTGCGAAATCGTGTACACAAGGTTCATTTAAAAAGTCTTGCCAAGAATCACGGGTTATATACATGTAGTCATCGTTATCAGATTTTTTCCCACCTTGTTGGTGTGTGAAATATTTTTCACCAATAACAAAATCAATAAAATCTTCTTTTGTAATCCAAACCATATAAGTGTGTTCCGGATTCAACCCTACAAGTAGTATTCTATCATAATCCTTGCTGGTTGCCATATGATTAAAGGTAAACTTGTCCGAAACGCCATTGGTTGCTAAACTTACTTTTACTTCTGTTTTAATGTCATCAATGATAATGTCATGCCCAGGGCTAGTGCGTTTTTTGGTTTTTCTATTCAATAACGCTGATGCTTCTTGGGCGAACTTTTCTCCCACTGTACCTTTGGTTTTATTGTTAAGCAGATAGTAATTTTCAAAGATAGTATCTTTGTAGGGATTATGTCTGGGCTTGAAGTAAGATGCCAAACTGTCAGAGGACAGCAGTTGTGTATTAATGTCGGATTTAAGTTTCATATATTATATAGTGAAGTTTGTTCACAACTATATTTTATATTTTTACCTAATTTTTGTCTCGTTAATATCTTGATAATTAACTAATAGTTGTCGTATAGCAACATTAGGATCAATGCCTTTTCTGTAGGCTTCTCCTACATCATTGATAAACTCATCCTGGAAATCACGCTTAGTTTCAGGACTAAGGCTTCTATACTTTTGTGCGATCGGCCCATTTGACTGTACGTGTTGATTCCACAATGATAGTGCTTGCCCAGTAGATTGACCCAATACATTCTGTTGTGGCTCTGGTTTTTCTTGTTTTGCTTGTTGCGCTCTATAGATATATCTGAATTTGTTATCTTTAGCAGGCTTCAAATCAGTACGTGACTTATGATAAGTCTGTGCCGCATCCCTGAATTTTTTACCGTGTGCTCCGAATACCAAGAACTCTGCTTCTTCTGGGCTGATTTGTCCTATAGTCTTTTTAACATCTTTTGCTACTTGCTCAACACCTTTAATGTATGCCTCATAATCTTGACCAGTAAGATTATTAGCTGGCATGTCACCATCCATAGGAATATCAGGATAGTTTACTGGGTCTTTACTATGTAAGTAATTCATAGCCTTAGCAGTAAATTGATCCAATATAAAACTGTGCTTTCCTGGACGAAGGAAATATAATACCTTTGTAAAGTAACTTACACCAACGCCTTGAAGTGTTTTATTTTTTCTCAGACGCTGAAATTCATCAAATGCTTGTGCATTAGTAAGATTGCCGTTACGGATTCTGTCAAGTGTTTTTAACAGTTCTGTTCTAGCTACTTTGTCAGTCATCAATCTCTTAACCAGCATCTGTGGGTTTCTAGCACGATTGACGATGCCTCCCCATGCTAAAATATAAAAGAACAACTTTAGGTTGCTGTTCTTAGGGTCAGCAACCATCGCCTTGATTTCAGGCTTTGTACTTGTAACAGTAGGATACTTTTCGTAGTTAGGCATCTTACTGACACGGGCAGTATTCTGTGGATTGTATCTAGCAGGACCTTTTGCGGCCATGCGTGGAATTCCTTCAGGATCAGAAGTCTGAAGGATATTCCATTCCAGTTTCAATAATTTTAAGTCTTGTTTATCAACCACTTCATTTATACGCATCTAGTATTTATCTGCTAGTTCGTACATGTGTTGCCCTAGGACCTTTGCTTATAAACGTTCTTCCATATATTTCAGCCTGGTACTCGTCTTTTTGAGTTACGTATTTTAACACCATTTTAATACTTTTCTCAAAGCTAATACTCATCATTACTTGAGGCTTGAAGTCAAGGATTTCAGCTTTAACTGTTTGACCGTTGTCTACACAAGTCACCATTGCAGTGTCATCATACTTTATCATCATCCTCTCCTATCACTGTTCGGATATGTTTTACGCTTTTGATTGTAAAACTTCTCCATTCTTGCTTATCCAAATCAAATACACGCATAGATGTATTTGATTCTTTGCGAGGTTTTGCGTTTTCTTTAATCTCAACTTTAGGCAACAGATCAGGTTGTAATGTACATCGCATAACACGTTCAGTTCCATCCTTCTTAGTGAAGGTAACGGTTACCGGATTAACATGTAGGATGCCATTCAACCAATTTGCAAAACTGTCCCATTGGGTTTCATCCCATTCTGTACTTATATTCATTATGTCAACATCCTTAAAAGTGCAATACTATCAATTGTAACAAGTAGCAAATAATTTGCAAGCATTCCGGAACTCTTACGAGTCCATGCGGCCCATGCAAAAATTGCACATTGCAAAATAAACAGTGGATAAAGAATTAGAAATGGGGGATTGGGCACAGTCAACATCATTGTTACTGCACACCCAATACTCAAAAACCATGCCAATATTTCTAAAAAACAACGAAGAGGGTTAGATTTCCAATCCTCTTTAATCCACGAAAAAATTCCAAATAAAATCTCATTCATATACTGGTACTCCATCTTGTCCATGCCAGCCCTGACACCCTATAACAGAAAATTCTTTTACAGGGATATTCAATTGTTTTGTAAATTCATAAATGCAATATTCAATTATCCTAACTAGGCTGGTTTCTAGGATAGTTTTAACCACAAACTCATATATTTTAAGAAACATATCCGTAACTAACTCTAATTGCTCATAGTCAAAAGAATACAACCTAAGTGTATACACCGAATCTCCGTACCATTCACGCTTATTAGAAAAAATCATAGTGTTCTTTTCCTGTATATGATACTGTTGCTGAAAGTTTCCGTTTAGCTGATATCTTCCTGATAACTTAAAAACTCTCTCATATTTGATAGGATGAATCTTAAGCCAATGTAAAAATTCTAAAGTAGCTATTAATTCACCGAAAGTTTTTTTACCTGTTAAATTTGTATCCTGATGGTCAAAATGTTTTAATTCTTTGGTTAAAGGATGATCGTGTAACAACACCAAATAGTCAACTAGTGATTGTAGTACAATTATTTTGTCGTCCGGTAATTTTTCTTCCGATGTATCATACAAACATATTTCGTTGCCAGGTGCAAACGTCTTTATGCTTTGTATTGTTTGCAATAGCTGAGTGAATCTTTCCTCAAAAGAAAAGACTCCGTAGTTACTACCAACTGCGGATGCTATAAAAAAAATATTGCTCATAGTATATTATATACTATAAGCAATATCAAATGCAATAGAAACGGCTATATTATTGGTGTGCTTTATCAATAACTTCCTGCAGGATAATCTCTACCATGTTATTCAATGTAATGTCACGTTCATGTGCCATAGTCATCAATTTAAACAATTCACTATTGTTCAATGTGAGCGGAACCTTAACCCGTTCGTCAAAATGATCACCTCGCATGATTGCGCTTGCTTTGTCAAGCCAATCTTCGCTAACTTCTAAATCATACCAATTTTTGTTATCCCATGCTACATTAGGATCAACGTTTCTTTCTTTGGCTTCGTCAAAATATTTTTGCTTGTACACGGGATTCATCCAACGATAAGGTTTATATTCATCAGCCTTATCGTTAATTTCTGCACAAAATACTTCTTGTGTGTTTGTATCAAAAATAACAGATGCATGTGCGTATTCAGATTCATAATCCAAATATCTAGCATCGAGCCAACAGTTCCATTGAAACTCGGAGCCTCCGGAAATTTTGTGATCTAGTGCTTCGTTAACTTTACTTAGGTGCATTTTCTTTGTCCTCAAAATACATTTGTGCTAATCGCATCATCATTGCCGCATGTTCCTTATTTTGTGGAATTTGGACACTACGACCTTCTCGCAAATCATTCAATTCATTCAATAAAGGTTCAATGTTATTAGTATAAATTTGCTCCATTGTTTTATAAAGCATTTTGGCATCTTGTTCCGTCATACCTGCAGTCCAGGGAGGATCATTTGGCTCCTTGCGTAAGCCAAAATCATGCCGGTAAGACATACACATATCAAATATAATTTTTTGTTTATCAATCATATTGCATTAATATAAAGAGCACCTTTCGGTGCTCTTTAGTTTACTTGTCTCCTACTGGGAAAGGCCAGATTACACCAGGATCAACTTTTGAAGTTTCTACATAGCGATAACGCTCACTGCCGAATTCGGCATCAGTCGTACCCTTGTCATAACCTTCGTCATAGTCCTTGCTGTACTTGAGACCGGGATAAAAATCATTACCTTCAAATCCATCAGTGTAACCACGATAGAATTCAGTAGAACCAGTCTTGGGTTCAACCTTCACACTGTTAGCATTAGATTGAACGGGCTTGTCAAATTCAACTTCGTCATCAGGGTTGACACCAACTTCGCCAACAACTTCATAGCGACATGCACGACCCTTAGCATCGTTGTAGTCGCTAGGAATGGACACTACGTCACGAGGATTGATTTTCACAATCACGGTGCGTTCGCCACCGAAACTCTTGAGGTAACTTTCAGAACAGAAGTGCAGACCTGCACTGCAAGTATTGTTGCGATTGTCATCCACTTCGTTGCGTTCCATTTCAACTACATTACCAACACTATTGTCCATAGTGCCAGTATGACAATCAAAGTAGTTAGCACGAACACGCTTGTAAGCGAGGAAGTGACCATCAGGAGTAATCGGCAGATTGTTCTTTTCAAGGAAACCATAGAGTTCGTTAACCGCTTGACGAGAAGGGTTACTCATGAGGTTCTCCATGAAGTTAACCAGGGGCTCAATCGGGAACTCATCCTGCAACATAGCAATCATGCGAGTAGCCAGTGCGTTGTGCATGGGCTTGCCCTTCCAGTAGAGTTGATCACCTTGGACACTCACGTTGCCTTTACCATAGTTAAGGACAACTTGCTTAGGCTCAATGATATCCTTGACACGCTCCCAATCACCAGCCTTGATAGCATCAACTACCTTTTGGTAAGTAATGTGGCTCTTAGCAATAGTGTGAGGCTTGTTGCCAATCACAACGGTAACATTGTTACCTTGAACGATAAACGGATAACTCATTTTCAAACACCTTTCTTTTCATCAATCAGGTTAATATATTCTGCAACTTCCATTGCCTCTGTGCTGTACTTGCTAATACGCTTCAACAGCGGATAACGATTATAAAGATTTTCAATCTCTTTCGTATACTTAGCAATCAATTGCGACGGGTCAACATTTGATTGCGTTTGTACCGAATACTTTTTACACAACCATTCCAGATGTGTCTTGCGACTACCATCTTCAACTTTAACATCCTTGAAAATGTTAAACATAGTCATGTACGGACTCTTAGCATTTGTCAGATGCTTAGTAGCATTGTACTGGAAAAGTTCTTTCCAGTCAATAGCCTGCTTGACCAAACCCATCACATCGGCCTGACCCATTTGACTGAGTTTGTCCTTGATATGTTCGTCAAGGTTAACCCAGTTCTTTTGAGTTTTGACCCAATCAATGTCAGTCTTGCGAACACCATAGATGGTCTTAGTAAAAAGACCACTCTTGCTCAGGTTGTAATACAGATCCTTAACATCATCAACAATGCCCAAACACTTGTAACCGCTCAGAGGAAGATAGTAGTGAATTTCCTTACCGTCAAAACTATCAGCCTTACCTGCATCATGCCATACCATTTCAGTACGACTGTTCCAACGACCACGGCGTGCGCCCTCAACCAGATGCATGATAGTGACATTTTTGCCCATGCCACTAGCACGATCCTTCTCAAGCAAATCACTTGCCTTCAGAATTTTGCTAGCGGGAGGGTTAACAATACTATCAAAGAATGCCTTAGTATTGATAGACTTATTCTTGTCAGAGGCCTCAATCACGTAAACATTACTTTGGTATGTTTCAGATTTAATATTTTTCCAATGAAACTTACTACGCTCCAATGCACCAACTTTGGTATCGTTGACAACAAAATATGCATCACCGCTAACACGAATATGCCATTGTTCTTTAGGAACATGTTGGCCGTTAACATTGCTATAACCGGATTGAGCCTTGAGATTAGAGCAGGTTTGAGATCCATTGCTTTTAGTGAAGCCACGGATAACAATATTGTATTTACTAGCCAGTTCTTTAACATCCAGTTCAAACAGTTTCATATTGTTCCAGCGATTGCCGCTAGGATTGAACAGTTCAAACTTAGTATCAGTGGCATACTTGTCAACAGCCGTGCGCCACAGTGCATCCTCATGTCGCTTGTTCAGATAGATAGCACGTTCCCACAGATTGTCAATCTTGTCGGCTTCGTTAGCAATGTGAATAGCCAGTTGACCATTCAGTGCTTCCAGTTTAGCCTTGATAGAGGCAATCGTTTCAGGGATGTAACTCAGACCTTCACGACTTGCTTGAAAGTCAAGTTCACCAATTGCAAATTCCATGACCAAACTGCATGAAAGCAGACCATGCAGACCACCCAGAGACTTGTCAGCATTAGGCACATCAATAGGATACTTAATGTTGCCCATGATAGCGTAACTGTTATAACCATCGCCTCCGTGATGAACACCCGGAATGATGTCCTTTTCTTTGTAGACAGGATCCTTGAAATTGAATTCAGCGGCGCCACTTACCACAGGACGCAGGCTGAAATATTCGTAGACATGACGAGCCTCTTGGCGAAACTTGTCAAAGTCATAACGCTGGTCCACTGCAAAACGAACCTCAACACCATTAGGATCAGTGGTTTGTTCTTCCATCATCAGTGCGATACTAGGCACACCTTGCTCATTAATGAAAGCAGTGTAGATACCTTTGCGACCGTCCTTGATGGCAGTTACAGTGAAGTTATCAGTATAACTAAAAGGAGACTTGCTACCGAGACCGAGAGCTCCAATGAAGGCGTTAGAATCAGTCTTAGTAGATTCAAAATAGGTAGTATAAATGTTTGTAACTTGTTCATGGCTAAGTCCTGTACCGTAGTCACGGATAGAGAAGAAGGGTTCAAGTGCATTAGGCAGGTGAACATCAAAGGGGGTGTCAGATTTACCTGCGGCAACATGACTGTCAACGGCGTTGCAGGACAGTTCACGGATGATAGCACGGATCTTGTTAGCATACAGACCCGAGGACAGAATGTTGAAAGCCTTAGCCGAATTGCGAATGCGGAATTCGCCGACCTCGCCCACATTGGACAGAATCGCTTCGTTTTGTACAGCAGAATGTAGTTTCATGTGTGTTCCTGTGTTTCAGTGTCAATACAAGTATTGTATCAGGTTTTGGATTAATAGTCAACCGAAACTTTGCCGGTTGCAGTGTCATAAGAAACGAATACTTTAGTATCGTGAAATTCTTTGTCTTGGATGTAAGAAACCTTGTAACAGAATTGGCCACCGTTGGTCATTCCCAAAAATTTACTAGTTTCAAATTTGTCTTTTTTGTAACCTGCTTTCTGGATACCCTCTGTCAGCATAACAGGAGGCATGTTGATCAACATAAAGAGTTTGTCAGCAGTAATCATTTTGTGTTAGATATAGAAAGGAGTGTCAAACCCGAGTTTATCATACACGACCTCACGGACAGCGGTGTCAGTCGCCTCACCAAAGTCTTCGGGGAAACGCTCAGCCAAACTACGGAGTTCAGCGTAAACTTGGGGCCAAGTCAAATTGAGTACTTTAGCACTACGCACGATAGCATCAACAGCATCGTTACCGAATTGGGTATACATTGCGTAGTCGGGATTAGAACCGAAAACTTCCTGAATGTCACGGGTAAGTTGATCCATTTGCAAAGCTCCTTTAATCAATCAATACATGTATTATATGCCCAAACCGATTTATTGTCAAGCCTGCAAATGTAGTACTAAAGTACTATTTTTTAGTGTAGTGTTTTTCCCGATGGGAGGTCGGGGTCAATTGCGTATGCAATTTTTTCTAGGGTTTCATCATCCAATTCATCAAGGTCTATTTCTCTGATGCTATCTGCAATTTTTTCAGGGTCTTGGAACATTTCAATGATCTCCTGCATGAATGCATCAAGTTCCTCCTGTGTGCCTTCAAAATTATCAAAACATCCGGGTGCAAACTCAACTTTGACTGGTTTTTTTGTATCACTCATTTGGCTTCCTTAATTTAAATGGTTTCTTTGTTACCTTAGTATAGTCTAATTGTGCGTATTTGTCAACTGGTTTTTCTTTAAAGTTAAACAGTTCCGGAAAGAAAAGATATAGGAATCCTGCAAACACACTAGTTGCCAATAAAGAAACTGCTATTACGAATACCCAATACAAAAAAGTAAGCATACTTATATTTATTTTGATACCCCAGCCTACAAGGCTTCATTTGTATTCTTCCTCAGCCATTAACAGAATGAGGTGTGCAAAATTTTGACAGAAAATGTTGAACCACAGTGTATCCAACACATCCTCGGGCGCGCCTGCCTCAACAGCAATTTGTCTTAATTCTTCGTTCATTTTAGAATCCATCCTTGATGATGATTGCCAGACCCATGATAATAATGGGCATCATAACGATAATGAGATTAGTAATAGCGGTCATTTTATCTTCCAATAGTTTCAATTCGTTTGGCTACTGCTTCAAGTTGAACTTTAATGCTAACCAATTCTTGTAATGCTTTTGTGAAATGTCCGTTTGTGTGTTTATCGTGGCTCAGTTTACGATCCACACTAGCGGCATGTTGGGTTGCATGAATTGCATCTTCAACCGCATTAATCCGTTCAACAATTTTTTCCAAATCAGTCATCTCCATTCTCCTGCACGGTTAATTTCTTCGTCAGTAAACTGTCCACCCATACGATCGGGGTTCTCGCGCCAACTATTGTAGGTATCCTTTTCGCAACACTTCTCCACATCCTTGAGAATACGCTTGAGTTCGCCAATGTTGACCTCTAGCATTTGAGCAGTGACAAACGACACAAGGTCATCACCTTTGTCGGTTTCTCGCTGTTCGTAAATCTCGGAAAGATACTTTTCCTTGCCGGCGATTGTGTTACGCAGATTGTCTCTGACAGTGTAGATGTTCATTTTAGCCCCAATGCTATTTTATCTTCTTCGGTGAGTTTTGCCAATGCACGTTTACGAGCCTCGCCATTGCGGTAATCCATCAGTTCCTCATAACTGTCAAGGATAATGAATTGTTTTTCATACACCGCATCGTAGGTGTTCTTTTCCATCCAAGCATCAGCGGCTTCTTTGGTTGCCACATAATACTTGTGATTGTGACGATCACCACCGTCCCAAACTTGAATGTCCCAGCAGTTAATGATTTTCATTTTATTTTCCTTTGATATAACGCCAACCAAGTTCCTCACCTTGATAGACAAACAACTTTCCGTAATAATTTTGAAACTGACCCATTTCGGGTTTCAATAGGTCTTTGTCTCTCCACATCGTTTCCTTCAGCCACACTTGGCTAAATTCTTCTACTGTGGCAAACACCTTATCACGCCACCATTTACTTACGGGATCCACTATTCTGACTTGAAAATCCTCAGTAACTTCAATAAACAAGTAGCCATTTTCTCTTGGTGTATCGGGAATATAGTAGAGACCGGCATCAATTTTCATTACTTGACTCCGAAAGTATTAAGAGCAGGTTGCAATGTGTTAATCAACTCAGTTTCCCGAGCATGAGCAGGACGCTTACCACGCACGACCTCAACAACACCAAACACAAAACGCTCGGCGCCACGCTCACGCAATGCACGGCTCAGTCCCCAATTCTTATTCTCAGCAAGTGCCCGTTGCATGTGCTTTTGCATACGACGGGTAAGTGTCTTACGCACATTGCCATTGTAGCAAACAGCAGTCAGACCAATGTAATACTCAAGTGTTACAACATCCTGGATGTAGTAAATCACTTGGTTACGATCGGACCGACGTTTACGTTGTGTTTTCAGCATATATGTATTGTATGCCCAAACCGATTTATTGTCAAGCCTTTATGTTGGTGAGTACTCACTTGGTCTAATTTCGCTAGTTGTGTGTCAGAGTGCATAAAATTTATGTAGATCGGTCCTAGAGCGCCGGGGGTGATAAAATGAATACTTTAGTACTCATTTTAGCCCCCGAATCTTGTAACTAAACTATTAACAAATTCGTCACTAGAATCGCCCAAGTCGTGGTCTTCGCAAAACACTGCAACATCACCGAACTTGGCAAGTCGTTTACCTGCATCGTCATTGTCGCACACGGCTACTACTTTTCTATTCAACATGGACAGCCAGTTTTTCAAGTCCCATCCTGTGTTGTTGCTCAGTACTGCGAGGGCGCTGTAACCCTTCTCAGTGAGCCTACATGCGTCAAAAACACCCTCAGTCAAGAAAACGACATTGGGGGACAAATGTAAACTTTCTACTCCCCATACTGCGAGGGTAGGTTGCTTTCGGTATGTGAAATACTTGCCTTCTTTGGGATTGTTTTGAGGCTTCTTTTCGCCCTCGGGTCTGTATTGTTGGTAACCAACAACTTGACCACTCAGATTGTACAGGAAGAATGTAGCGACACGCTCAACCTCGTCCACCATAGGACGATGCAACTCAAGATTGAGGTGTCTGTCTTTGAGGTGTTCTGTAACTGTTTTCATAGAGCAAATTATAAACCCAAACTGATTATTAGTCAAGTTTGGGTTGTAGTACTTTAGTTACACTTTTGTGATTTCAGCACGCCAGAAGTAATCAGGAGTGCCACCTTCTTCCCAACGAGCCTTATATGCTTTGGCTTCCTCTAGGGTAGTGAAATACTTAGTGTCGTTAGGATCAACTCGCTGACCCCAACCACGCTCATATTCAGTGACGGTGACTTTATAAACACCATTGAGTCTGACTTCCATTTCCCACTCCTTTCGTCTACTGTAATTACAGTATACGCCCAAAATAGTTATTTGTCAACTTGTTTTAGGGCTTCTGAAAAGATACGGTCTAGATTGTGAGTTACATCAAGTTCCCAAGGAAGATTTTGATATTCTTCATAACTCATGTGTTCTGGTAGTGTCTTGGTGTAAAATATACCATGCCAATAACTAGAACCGTCCCTGAGAATTTTTAATGTTCCTTTGTGCTTTTGATGTACGTGGATCAATTCGTGTGTGAGTATTTTAGGAAGTTGTTCAAAAGGAACATCATAATTGATGGCTACCCTGTTGATACGATACATGTCTATTCCACCGTAAACATTCTTGCCTAAGTCATATAAGCATACTTCAATCAAAGGGGGCAATTCAATCACTTGACCGACTGCTTTCGCAAATCGGTCAATAATTATTTCATGCTTATAACTATGTCTGTTATTTTGATAAAAAAATCTAATGTCCACACAATATTTATTGCGAGTCAGATTTTTGTTTGACGTATTCGTATTCGTAGTTCACAGTATCAATGTTTTCACGGAAAACGATAGCACCGTTCTTTAGATGGAATCTACGAGCCATTTCAGTCTTAGGACTTAATGTTACAAAACGAGTTACGCTAGGATAGTCACGTTGAATACCCTTTACTGCTTCAATCAATAACTCTTGACCCTTACCGCTCTTGTAACTCCAGATTGTATAGAATATAGCAGTCGTTGGTACTTGTGCTGTGTTTTTTAAGTCGTTAACATCTTCTGGAACAAAGTCATGGAAGCTTACACAAACCATTGCATCCGGTTTTTCTTGTTGTTCGTCAACGAGTGCGGCAACCATTCTGCCGTCGCTAACGCGGAAGTCTGTTGGTATCTCAGGACGAACAGGATCGTCTTTGATAAATTCTAGTAGTTTGTCGGTGAGGTCTTTGATGAAGTGTAGCATAATATACGTATTTATACAAAGTGTAAAAAATACTCATATTATACATTATAAATTGTTTTCAACATTTTATCAACAAGTTTTTGTCGTTCTTGTTTAGTCTTTGCTCCCAAAACCACAATGTTGTAGACTTCGTTATTTACCTTGACTAGCATTGTTATACAAAACCCTGCGGCACGTGTGAATCCAGTTTTAATTGTTACAACTCCCTCTTTACCAAAATACTGACTTGTGGGGTTATTAAAAAATTTCACTTTGTTCTTTTTTGTAGGTTTAATCTTTGGATAGAAAGATATGTCTTGCAATTGTGCCGCATTCTTCACTAGGTCAAACTGACTAACGATCTTTGTAAGTTTTATAATATCAGCAATCGTACTAGAATTAGAAGCATTCAATCCGGTTGGCTCAACAAAACTTGTTTGTTGTAAATTAAGTTCTTTAGCATGTTGATTCATTCTATCAACGAATCCTTCTTGACCTTGAGGATAGTATTGTGCTAGGGTTAGTGCAGCCAAATTGTCGCTACTAACTAAAGCCAAATCAATAAGTTCCCTACGGGTAAGGGTAGCTCCCTTATTCAACACGGTATTGGGTGTACGGTTTGAAGTAACTTTTAGTTTTTCATCCAAGTCTTGTTCAGCTTTTAAAACTGTATAAACAGTCATCAATTTAGTGATACTAGCGATACTCATTTCCTGTATGTCCAATGACCCGTCAACAATAGTGTCATTGGACACGTTATAAACTATAGTAGTTGCTGACCAAACATGCATCGGCAAGCAAAATAAAAATATTAATAATAAGCGCATTAAATATTTAGTACCTCAAAAAACAAATGTCCGATCTAGCGCAATTAGACAAACTTGCTAAATTATACTATAAAAATTTAGATTTGCAAAACGCTTTGGTTTGCTATGCCGAAGCCTTTGCTAGATATCCTTATTTGGGATTGGCATATAGCAATTATGGAAAAATACTAGCCGAAATGGGCCATCCGGAAATAGCTATACCCTTTGTTGAACAAGCCATAAAACTTAATCCAGAAGATGTTAACGCACCTATGAATCTAGCCTATGCGGTATTGTTAAAAGGTGATTTAAAAAGAGGACTGAATGATTTTGAATGTAGATGGAAATTTAAAAACCATGAACACGTTTTGACTATGTATACTAATCCTAGATACGAAGGACAAGATTTAACAAATAAAACGTTACTGGTTACATGTGAAGAAGGTGACGGAGATAACCTTCAATTTATTAGATATGTAAAGAAGCTAAACTGCAAAGTAATCATACAAACGGAACCACAGCTTAAAAGGTTATTTACATCGTCATTCAAAGAATGCATAGTAATTGACAATAAAGAACCTATACCAGAATATGACTATTGGATTCCTATATTGAGTTTACCTAGAGTGTTAAATGTAACATATGAAAACTTTGAATCTATAACTAATTACTTGATACCTAGCAAGCAGTCAGTGACAAAGTGGAAAAAAATTTTAAAGCCATTAAAGAAGAAAACTGTAGCTATTTGTTATCGTGGAAGAACTAGAAACTATTCCTTTGAGGCTATACTAAACTTTATCAAGGCTCACCCAGAATATGATTTTATTTCTCTACAAGGTATATACGAGAATCAGGAAGTAGAAGAACTAGAAAAACTAAACGTCAAAATATTCTTTGATGAAATTGACGATTGGGATGACACTGCTGGATTGCTAAAACATATTGACTATGTAATTTCTATAGATACTGGACTCGCACATTTGGCAGGTAGTTTAAGTGTACCTACATATATATTGTTAGACAAGTATACAAGTTGCTGGAGATGGTTGTTGAACAAAGAGAATACAGTTTGGTATCCCTCAGTGACATTAGTTAGGCAATTAACTGTTCACGGCTATGATGAACAGTTAGGAATTTTAGCCAAAAAAATAGGGACCTAAGTCCCTATTTTAGTTAGGTCCGTAGACCTCTTCACGGCTTTTCATTCCCACCGAACCACCTTCGGCGATGATTCGCTTTACAACATCCTCAAAGAGGATAGGTCTAAAGTCAGTTTGTTCAACACAAACACAGTGATAGCGAGGATCAATTTCAGTGCTGTACTTAAACTCACCTGTACGCACATCAACCCCGACGATTTTCTTCACGCGGTGAGCATGAAGATGACCGTGAATGTTGGTGCCGAATCTGCCAAGATCACCTACGTGCATAGGGATGTGACTGAGGATACAACCATTCATCACGTGATACGCACGGATATCTCTAAAGTAAGGAGTGTATTCCTCAAGTCTAAAGATATCGTGGTTGCCCTTGATAAGCACCTTGTCGCCGTTAAGTCTACTAAGAGTCTTAAGGGCTTTGCGATTGATTACAACATCACCAAGATGATAGACCTTGTCGTTGGGACGAACCGTTTCGTTCCAACGCCTAACCATCTCCTCATCCATTTCCTCAGGAGTATCCCAAGGACGGAGCTTTGTCACACCATCAGGACCCATGAACTTACAAACGCCGAGGTGTCCGAAATGTGTGTCACTTGTAAGAAAAACTGCGGGCATTTTATGCTCCTTTCATTTCTAATTTCTTATTCAGGTATTCAACAAACTCAGTATAGAACTTAGTTCCAAAGTCAGGATGCCTTTTCAGGTCTGCTACTGTTTTGTCACGCAATGCCACCATTTCATCAGTTGGCATGTCGTTGTAATATCTTTCATTGTCAAAAGTACGATGACCGCTTGGGGTGGTCGTACTATACTTTTTCAGAAAGGCTTCACGGTCAGTCATTTTCTTTTTCCAATCTTGCTTACAACATCAGCCTTGCTCTGTAGCAATTGAGCGCGGAATCTACGATAGACACGCAATGCGGCAATACTCATTGGGTCATCTTTGCCTTCCAGTTCTGCTATCTTAGCATCCAGTTCAGCCTCTTTAGCACGATGGCGTTCAACATCGGCTTTGAGACCTTTGGCATCGCCCCAGAAGAATTTAATCATATCGTGCTCCTTTCTAAAAAGATATTATAGCATGGTTTGGAATAAAAGTAAACACCCTAGTTGCACTACAAAAGTATTAACTAGATTAAACTATAATATAAAGAACGAAATATTAAATGCGATGTTCGTCTAGGGTGTTTTAAATTGGAATGTTTCTTGCTGTTGCAAAAATATCGTGGTGGATTATTTTTGTTCGGTATCCTAAATTTTCTAGGTATTTGATTAATCTGACACGCCCTTCGTCAGAAGTATCTTCTTTTTTACTAGAACCTAAATTTAGATATTCAACATAAAGATCGGGTTTGAATTTCATAATGGTGTTTATTCCACCATCCATAACATCAATATCTAATCCTTCAGCATCAATTTTTATGTAACTTACATAAGGTATATTATGTTCTTCAACAAACTTGTCTAACGTAGTCATTTTAACTCGTTGAGTAACACCTTGTTTGAAAGTGTATTTGTCTGTAGAAACTGAAGTGTCTAAACTAAATGATCCAAAACTGCCTTGCATATCATATTCTAATTCAGGAAGTTCAATAAATTTTTCTTCCCTTCCCAATGCAAGTTCATATGCGTAAACGTTGAAGATGTTGTTTATTGCCATGTTACCGCACAACATTTGAAAGACTTGTCTTTGTGGTTCAAAGCAATATACTTTACCATTTTTACCACTTGACCATTTAGCAACCCATGTCGCAAACGTTCCTATGTTTGCTCCGATATCAAAAATGATGGGATTATCTACATCTGATAATGCTTCCATTGTTGCGTTAGCTTCAACTGTATTGTTGTTGCCATGATCTAAAATAAAAGCACCGATGGCTACACCATCAGTGCCGATATCATTACGATTAACGATTAGTGCTCCATGATCACTTTGCACTAAAATATTTCTAAGTTTTCTATTGCCTATTAAAAACATAATTATCTGGTGGACCGACGGGGGATCGAACCCCGACCCGAGGCTTGCAAAGCCACTGTGCTCCCATTATCACTATCAGCCCAATTATTCATTTCCTCAAACGTTTTAGGTAATCTCTACCTACATGACCTTCTTCAATCTCAGTGAGAGCAGTTACTACAGGTCCATGTTTAGTTTTCATTTTAGGTTTATGACCTTGACGCAATTCTCTTACTCGTTGACTTGCAATCAAAACCAAATCATACCGATTACCTACTTGATTTACTGCTTTTTCACTACTTATGCGAGCCATATTTACCTTTCTAAATTTTGGAGCGGGTAACGAGAATCGAACTCGTACACTAACCTTGGCAAGGTCACAGGCTACCTTTACATCATACCCGCGTATAGCTTATCGTACTCTTTAATGATTAATTCTGAAAAATATTCACATGCATTCTCGTTGGGATGGCCGTCGTTACCTTCAGTAAAAAAATCATATTTTTTTCTCATTTCAACTAGCATTGAATTGCCGTTAAATGTGATGAACTTATCATCATAATATATATCATTGGCTATTTTTTCTGTGAATAAAAAATAATTAGTGTCCATAGAATTCGGTATGCAATCTTCAATAACAACCTCTTTCCCATAAGAATCTTTCATTTTAAATTCAGCAAGCCATTGAGGTGTTTTAATATCTATGTCAGTGATTTTATTATGTGATAATGCTTCAAAAAAGATATATTGAATATTATTCAATAATAGATAATTCTTCAAATAAAACATTGCTTGGTATGTTTTCATAACACCATATGCATAATTATTAAAAAATGCACTCAATACTCGGTTATGCTTTATGAGATAACCATGAAATTGTGTTGTATCAGTATTCCAACCATTCCATCTCCATGATTCAAAATCTCCGGGAGTCACTGTTTCTAAATTAGAACTGCGATATGCGGTCTCAGATGAAAAACAGGTCATTAATCTACCTGCGTCACTCCAAGCAATCATAACAACAGATTCTTTTTTCAACTCAGGATTAGTTTCTAAAAACCCAATCACTTGTTGAGTTATCCATTCATTTCCCTTGCCACCACAAGCTAAATTGTGTAGATGCCAATTTTTCTTTTTTGCAACTGTAGCTGGCCAAGTAATACCTGATTCTGCTAATCTATGCCCCTGTGTAAAAGAACAACCGCATGCAACAATATTATTAATAACTGACATAGTATATTTTGGTGGATCGTGACAGGCTCGAACTGCCGACAGCCTGCGTGTAAGGCAGGAACTCTACCAACTGAGTTAACGATCCGTATTATTTTCTCTAAACTTATTTAATCTTTCAATAGTCTCAAATTCTTCTTTTTCCAAAGCGTCATCATCAACTTCTTTAGGAGAAGGTTTGTTAAAGATCCTATCCCAATTAGAATCAAACTCTTTTTGAGTGACACTAAATGGTCTTGGACTTGAACCTTTACTCATCTTCCTTGTCCCCTATATTTTTTGTCTTTACGAGACTTGTTAGCAGTGCTAGTTTTACTGCCATTCTGGCAAGTATTCTTAACTACTTTTTTGCGATTACCGTCATTTAGTTTTGCCATGTTTTCCTCTTTACGTTAAATGGTCGGGGTGGTGGGATTCGAACTCACGACCCTCTGCTCCCAAAGCAGATGCGCTAACCAGACTGCGCTACACCCCGAATAATCTTATACCTTTGTTGCGTATGGTTCTCTTTTCTTGTGCTTTTCTTTTTCTAAGAAAATCATACTATCACAAAAACTTATACTTTTCAAGTCAGGAAGCAATGGTGCATAAGGTTCTTTCATATATTGTAAGTTTACATCATGTGCATGTTTGCCCAAGATGCTAACAATATTGAAGGGACTGTTAATGCTACCTCTCCATTCTTGCCAATATGCAGTATGCGTATCTTCAATAACATAAAGACCATTGTCTTTTAATTTAGGATACAAGATACTTAATGTGTTCAGTACATCTAACTGGTCATGACTACCATCATCAATGATGATATCAGGACTACCATGTTTCTGCAAAATGAAGTTCCACATATTAGTGTCATCTTGCTTACCGCAATATGTTGTAATGTTTTCTTCATTAAACATAAGTGATTGATCGTAGTCAACACCTACTATCTTTGCGTTAGGGCCTAAGTACTTTTTCCACAATTGAAGTGAGCCGCCTTTGCCTACACCAATCTCAAATAACGTTACATCAGTACCTATGTACTGAGTTAAATACCTATCATAATGTTCAAAGTAATGATCCCATTTTGTAGAACTTCTACCAGTATGGTCATCATAAAGTTGTTTCAAATTCATTACGATATTTAATGATGTTCGTGCATCATTGTTTTTTTATTGTTGGTTGCGATGGGTGGATTCGAACCACCGACCTCCAGGTTATGAGCCTGGCCAGATACCACTTCTAACACACCGCTATAATTTTGGTACCCCAGGAGGGATTTGAACCCTCAGAATTCTCCTTTTGAGAGAGACACGTATACCAGATTCCGTCACCGGGGCTTATTTTACTTTACGGTACTCAATTTTCATAGACTCTGCTATGTTATATGAGTTCAACAACCCTGCTTCTTTGTCAGCCTTTATTTGTGGCCAAAATTGATTAGGATCGTATTTTTCACCGTCTACTGTAACAGTCTTATAAAGTTTGTCGTTGATATAAATTGCAATTTTCATAGTACTGTATTTATTATTTTTGGTGCGACTGGCCAGAATCGAACTGGCACGCCATAAGCGGCAGATTTTAAGTCTGCTGTGTCTACCGATTTCACCACAGTCGCATCATTCACCATAGTATAACACACTTCCAACGATCTGTCAAATCGCTGTTCTCTTGTAGTACACTTTTTTACATATAGTTTCGAACCTATATAAATGTAGCACTTTCATGTCCCATTAAATACACCAGCGGGCAGAGTGTGTCCCTTCTAATTAATGACAAAAGTGTATTATACTATGGTGCCCCAGGACGGACTCGAACCGTCACGCTCTCGCACTGGCTTCTAAGACCAGCGTGTCTACCAATTCCACCACCAGGGCAACTAATTTTTAAAGAACAATTAGTGATTTCTCACTGTCAATACAAGTATTGTACATCAACTTGCATTTGTTTCAAACTGTTTTGGGTAACTGTCTGAAACTGTTTTATTGGAGCGGGCGATGGGAATCGAACCCACGACTTTAGCTTGGAAGGCTAAGGTAATACCATTTTACGACACCCGCAATAAATATATTTATGTACACCTACGATGCTATTACAAAAACCGGATTGCATATTCATTTGTCAATGAACAGTACCGAAGATTGCTACATCCTAGTATACGATCTTTTCACTCACCATATGGAAATGAAATTCTTTACAGACCAAGAATCTGCTAAAAATTACATTCACACATTATAAATGGTGCGCCCGGAGGGACTCGAACCCCCAACCAATGGATTATGAGTCCACTGCTCTGACCATTGAGCTACAAGCGCAATATCAGAATTATATATCATTTAACATTATTTGTCAAATAAATTTGGTGCCCTCGGCAGGACTCGAACCTGCACACGGTGGCTTATCTGGCCACTGCTTTGACGGAGTATAAGGCCGCTTCTTTACCATTAAGCTACGAGGGCGTTGTATGATTATAATTGACATTCGCATTGAATGCAATTATTTTGGTAATATGAATTACATAAATATTTTTATGACACGAAAAGAAGCCATTAGACTCGTAGAAGAATTATTAGACTTGTATGCTAATAACAACTACGATTCTATTAATTTAGTAATGTGTCACCAGCGTGGATACCTTACTGGTATCCTTGCCGATCTTATCCGTAAAGACTTTTACGCCGAACATTTGATTAAACAAAAAATCAACGAAAAAATCAAAAAATATTGATTGGCATCCCACCAGGGACTCGAACCCCGACCAACGGTTTTGGAGACCGCTATGCTGCCATTACACCAGCGAGATATTTGTTAACTATTGCAAGACTTGACGATACAGCTTGGTGCATGTCTATATAAACATACAGTCCGCATCGTCCAATGAAAGTTACCTTATCATTAGGAATGTCTGCATAGAGTTTGTATTTATTTCTATTTTCATTGTTACTATCCTTTATAGGATAATAACGTTCAAAATCATTTTCCTTATAGTCACAAGGAGTTTCATAAGTTATTGTAGTAACTGTTTCATTGGAGCCATGACCTGGAAAGTTTTTCCACTCTAACAATCTAGTTTGAGGACCGTTGTGCGTAAAACTAATTGAAACAGATTCAGATAGTCTAGGCATCGGCATATCAACAGTTGTAAATTTGATAGACCTATAATTAAGTTCACCATATTTATAATCGTAGTACACATCTATGGGCATTGAATTGAACACATGATCGTATTCGGCTTCCATAGATATCTCAAACTTGGTATTCAATACCACAGTAATATTTTTATGATCAAAAATATTTTCAAAAAGTTTTGTATAACCTTCATCAGGTAGAAACTGAAAGTCATCATTGGGAAAATAATTTTCATCATTATTTTCTCTTACAGGAACACGATTAAGAATACTGTCATCTAATTCATCAATCTTTAATCCCCACATCTTCATTGTGTAGGGCTTATAGAATGTGTCTCTGATAAAGTTCATTCCATACTTATCTACCATATCTTTAGTAGGAGGAAAGGGAACTAATGTTCCATCTTTTAGCATTGCTTTAACTTTGTGCTTATATGGAATCCAACCTGTAAATTTACTTAACCAACGAAACACTGATTCATTATTAGTATGAAATATATGGGCACCATATTTGTGTACTCTAATTCCATGTTCGTTGACATAATCATATGCGTTACCACCTATATGATTACGTTGGTCAATCACAGTTACCATGTGTCCATGAACTGCTAATTCACGTGCAATTGTTGCTCCTGCAAAACCTGCGCCTACTACAAGGATATTTTGTTTTGTTCCCATAATCTTTCAAAGTCATTGTTAAAAAATGGTATATCTTCCACCTTACTCACATGTATTGCTAATGTATTCATAGGCATTAACATAGTAACGTCAGGTTTCATCCATACATTACTGATTGTATTACCTTCCCATAGTCCAGGTTCGTTACCTATCAATAATAAATTATCAAAGTGTTCCTTGTATTTGTGCATGACACTAATCGGAATCATAAAACTTTCATGTGTGTACCATGTTGTCCTATAATACCTGTCAGGTCCGGGAAACACAAAGCATTCTCTGAAATATGTTTCATTGTGTAAGTTACGAGGATGTGCATATAACTCTGGAAAATCCTGAGTGAATATACCAACATCAACATTAGGTAAATACTGATTGAAATAATTGTATGCTTCAACCAATCTTTCTATGCTGTCTGGATAATGTAAGTAATCATCCTCAACAACATAAACTAAATCTGTTGTAGGTAAACTATAGATATAATCAAATGCTTTCTTTACGCTATAACGTGATTTTTGTTTTGGATTCAATTCTGAATCATCACGTTCACCCAACAATGTTAGCATTGCATTGGGTGCAATCTTGCGTATTGTATTAACTGTATTTACAGTTGACCTATCATCAATGATATGGAATGTATATTCCATACTTTTCAAATTGTTTAATGAAGTGACTAAACTGTTTAGGCATCTGAATATGCATTCGTCCTTAGGGACAATACGATTAGACTGTAAACTGTTTATATCACAGGTTCTTAACACTACATGCAATTTCATATTACTACTTATTTGATATTGCATGTAGCATAATATTTGGTGGAGCCGGTTGGACTTGAACCAACAATGCACAGGGGCGGCGGATTTACAGTCCACTGGGGTTACCAATTTTCCTACGACTCCATTTACTATACTGAAACACACTACAGACTACCACAGTGTACAAAAAGACCTGGAAGTCAAAACACCGTGCAGTAATGTGTTTTAGTATAGTGGAGCACTGAGAATACATGCTTACCGAGTAACACCTCAGACATTATTACAATCCTTGCGAGACTGCTTTCTTCTGATTTCCACTAAGCCTCATTGCTGAGTATCCTAGTCTGTTACCAACATCGCC
>JACCDX011418237.1_pt1 | contig 25637 bp, 23 predicted proteins | sample 7449681 | NCBI WGS metagenome assembly JACCDX01 (sample SAMN15323450, study PRJNA562643) | freshwater metagenome | isolation source: river surface water | place: USA:Blue River Watershed | collected 2017-08-18
ATTCTGCACATTTTTCAATGACCTCTAGGGTATTGACGTAACATTCATATGACGTATCACCCCAAGTAAACAAGCCGTGTGAGCCCAACATGATGCCCCGTAATTGGACACCGCGCGAAGCTGCTTCGTCTAAACAAGCTTTTAATTGCAAGCCTAGGTCGAAGCCGGGTCGTTGCCAGCCTACCCATCCAATTAATCCACCGAACAAGTCTTTGGTAATTTGCTCCCCATCTTTCGATGCCGCTATGGCAATCGCTGCATCAGGATGCAAATGGTCTATATGTTTGAATGGTAAAAAACCGTGTAATGGCGTGTCGATCGACGGAGCTTTAGACGACAAATCAAAAATGCAATGGTTGAACAATTCTACCATCTCATCTTCATGCTCCAAACCGCGGTAGACATTCGTCAACGAACGTAAGCGATCCACGTACAAAGCGGCGCAGCCCGACTTCTTCAAGGTTCCGATGTCACCACCTGAGCCTTTGATCCACATCACTTCGGTTTCAGAACCTGTCAAAGGGTCTTTATCTTGCAATTTGACTGAGGTATTTCCTCCGCCATAATTCGTGATACGTAAATCCGCTCCTAAAATGTTGGAACGGTAGATGAATAGGTCAACTTCATTCCCTGCGAGTGCAGCCGCTTTAGCATCATCCCAGAGATAAGATACGTGTTTGTACATGGTTATTAATTTTTCTTAAAACTACAGAGGTAAAAGTGGCCAACCGTCCTATCCTACCTAGGGACAGTCAATAAATTTTTTCCGGATTTCAATGGGTATTTCTTTCCTTGCCATACAAAGCTTCCATTCACCGTTCCCGGTAAGGTGATCGACGCGCTGCCCGGTTTGTAAATAACTTGTATTTCACCCTGTGGATGTGGCACAACGCCCTCCACTTCTTTGAGTTCCCCTAAATGAGGTTCAATTTTTACCTTGGCAAAAGCAGGTGCATCGGAATCGACGCCTAAAACAATGCGAAAGAATTCAATATTCGGACTGGAGCCCCAAGCATGACAATCCGATCGAGACGTAGAAACATCGGATGTTTCTGCCCAAGTCGTCAATCCCATGTCAATATTTTCTTTCCAGATTGACAGCCATTTCAAGTAGTCATTGCCTTTCCCTGCTTTGGCCAAAGCTAGATGTAAGTAATACTTAAAATAGATGGTCGTCTCCGCCATATTTTTATCAGCAATTAATTTATCCGCTACACCAGCAGTCGGCATCCCCGCCAAAATCGCCAAGGAATTAGCATGCTGCGAAAATTTATCGTGCACCTCAGTATCTGCATACAAACCTCGTGAGGCATCCCAGTATAAGGCGCGCAAGATAGGTTTCAATGCCTTTACTTTCGCCTCGTAACGAGCTGCCAGTTCCGGATAGCCAAAATACCGTTCTATTTCCGCTGCATTTTGCAAGACCCAGATATACTGAAAATCAATTACAGCTGAGCGTCCTGAAGGTCCCACCGGAGCGATTCCCCTCGGCCACGCATTCACCCAATCTGAGAACGTCCAGTATGGAATCTTCTGCAAGGTTCCATCCGCTCCTTCGAAACGAGCAAAATAATCGAGGATGCCTCGCATGCCGGCCAACTTGTTTTTCAAGAAAGCAGGATCTTTTCCATAGCGCAAATAATCATGCAACATCCCGATGTACCATAAAGAGAATGTGGGGATTTGTTGGTGCAAATCCGTCGGGTAGCGACTCAACGTAATCCCTTCCGCAATGCGTGAGTGATCCATGTGGTCTAGTGCCTGACGAACTAATCGCTCATCTCCTGCATAATACATACTCACGAGCGCCTGAATCCGGGCATCGCCGATGTACTGCAATTGTTCATAATACGGACAATCCATATACGTTTCCATCGCACACAAACGCGCGGTACGGAAACCCACATCGAGCAATTGAGGAATTAAGGGATTATCTGTTTTCAAAGAAGCCTTCGCCTGAAATGGAAAACCCGTGAACACGCTTTTGAAATCTTGTAAGGTCAATGCCTCCGCCTCCGTCTTCACCGTTAAGCGCACATACCGAAACGTGCGATAGGTCATCGTTTCATAGGTATGCGCTGCGCCGTCGGCAATCAGACTGTCCTTACGCCCTAGCCAATATTTATTTTCGATATCATTTCGATTACCCTTGTGGTTGCTATTTTTAGTCGTTGTGCTCAAAGGCTTCTTTTCATAAAGTCCCTCGGCATAAGTCAATCCAATTTTGGCATCCTTTCCACCGGTAAAAGTTAATTGCGGATACGCATTGGTTAAGACCCCTTGATCAATCCAAAGATCTACAGAGCTATGAGCAGCAACCGTCATCGATTTTCCATGAATCAAATCCCCCTCTCCTTTGCGGATGGAAGCAAATCGTTGCTCCTTCAATTCCATGGCCGGAATCGCAGAAGGATATAACATCCAGCCACGGGCATCGATGGAAGCCCCTTTCGTCAATCCAGGACCTAAAGATTTTGCAGAGATGAATGGCGACCAACCTTTACTATATTCCTGTAATTCGCCTGCTCCAGCCACATAATAACCAGGAACTCGAACGGCCAATGGACTCACGCCCATATTTTTAGCTACCTTCCAATCCATGCTTGTATTAAAAACGGCTTGGCTTGCATCGTCGGCCTGCAGAATAAATCCCGTCGCATAAGAAATTTGGGCTTCAGACTTCCCTTTCCCTTCATTCCAAACCAAAGCCTCCACCGTATTTTCCCCTACTTTTAAATAAGGCGCAATGTCAAGGGTTTCAAAATTCCAGAAATACAAATCGCCACGCGCCGGACCTGCAGAAATCCAGGTGCCATTGATATATAATTTATACCGATTATCTCCGGAAACATGAATGATACAATTGGTAGGTTTTTCAGACAGGGAAATCGTTTTCTGAAATTTAAATACGCCATAGTCTTTTAAACCTTGCAACGAATAAACATGGTTGGCATTTTCAGCATATGTAATCCAAGAAGCCTTCCAAGGTTTATTCCAAAGTTCAGGTTTGATATTTTGGGCGTGGGCCAAAGGGCCTGCCAGAAGAAGGAGGAATAGGATGAGTTTTTTCATAGGTTTACCTTTTACATAATAAACCCCAGGCTGAAGCCCGGGGTTATAAATTCATTTATAACCTCAGACTTTAGTCTGAGGATCTCACAGACTATTTCTTTTTCTTCGGCTGAGCCATATCCATATAGTCAACGACCAAGCTACTTAGGGCTTTCACGCCAACTTGGAATTGGCCTTCGTCCAATTGGAAATCGGGTGTATGGTGACCTGCCACTTCATCCGCCTTTTTATTGTCGGGACGTGCGCCTAAAAAGAAGAAGATTCCGGGAACTTTTTGTTGGAAAAAGGAGAAATCCTCCGCACCTGTATGAGCAGGAATAACGCGGACCCGATCTTTTCCATTCACACCTTGTAAGGTTGGCAACATTTTTTCCACCAAGGCTAGATTATTATACGTAACTGGATAGCCTGTTCCAATGGTAACATCTGCCTTACCACCACCACTCTCAGCGATATTGGTTGCGATTTCCTTAATGCGTTTGTGCACTAATTCGCGTTGTTCGACACCAAATGTCCGAATCGTTCCAATCATGTGTGAAGATTCTGGAATGATGTTTTGGCGTATTCCACTATGAATTGCTCCCACAGTTACGATGGCTGGATCCTCGGTAATGTTCACTGAGCGGGATACGATGGTTTGTAATCCCATAATAATTTGAGACGAAATGACAATCGGATCGATACCCGTCCAAGGATTCGCGCCATGCGCTTGCTTGCCTTTGACTTTAATGTCCAATTGGTCTACGGCCGCCATGGTAGCGCCTGGCTTGTATTCGATAACACCATTGTCTGAACCTGCGGCAATATGTAATCCAAAAATGACATCTACCTTCGGGTTTTCTAAAACACCTTCTTTCACCATCAACTCCGCACCCGAAAGAATCATTTCTCCCTTGTCATTGTAAACACCTTCTTCGGATGGTTGGAATATAAACTTAACCGTTCCTGCTAAGTTGGCCTTTTCAGATGCCAAAATTTCAGCCACAGCCATCAAAATAGCCACGTGTGAATCATGCCCGCACGCATGCATCACGCCTGTTTTTTGGCCATTGAATTCGGTAATAACTTTGGATTTGAAAGGCAAATCGACGCGTTCTGTAACCGGTAATCCATCCATATCAGCACGTAAAGCAACGACTGGACCTGGCTTACCTCCTTTTAAAACACCCACAACTCCGGTGTAAGCAACCTTTTCTTGCACTTCAATACCCAATGAACGTAAATGCGCCGCCACAATTCCTGCGGTACGCACTTCCTGGTTACCTAATTCTGGATGCTCGTGAAAATCACGACGCCAAGAGATTACCTTATCTTTCAAGGCATCCGCTTTTTGAGCTATAACTGGTTTTAATGCGGATTGTGCAGAGGCAAAAAATGGAGCTGCCAGTAAGGCGATAAGGGTTAGTTTTTTCATTCGTGATTTTTTGTTTTTTCAAATACCCCAGGCTGAAGCCTGGGGTTAGCAATTTTACTAAAATCCATTTTTTAACCTCAGGCTGAAGCCTGAGGTTATGGGCATACGCCCGAAGATGGTCTATTTATACCCCCAGCCGCGCATGATGCCGATATTTTCCTTCATGCAATCCAATGGCTTTAATCCTTGGTATGATTCTTGCTCGATGATAAAATGCTTGGTGCCTCCTTCTTTATCGCCCAACTTCACTAAAGCTTGTACATCGATTTGGCCTGAACCTTTTCCTAAAACGGTTGATTCGAATTTTTCATGTCCTGCAGCTGATGGAACTTCATCCTTCACGTGCATGGACACAAAACGACCTGGGAATTTTTTCATCACTTCAGATGGTACCCCACCACCGTTAATCATATTACCAATATCTAATTGTTGGGCCACTAATTTGGAATCCGTATTATTCAACATGATATCGTATAGCAACTCTCCATCTAATTTCTCAGAGAACTCGAAATCATGGTTGTGGTAGCCAAAACGCATACCTGATTTTTGGCATAATTCACCCGACTTATTAAAGATCTCCATGTATTTCAACAAAAGATTTTTATCCTTACGAATACCCATGTCGATCGATGGGCTAATGACCAATTCTTGGCCCATGATAGCTGCATCTTCAACCGTGTATTTCCATAAATCGGTGAAATCATTTTTGGCATTATCCCAATGGGCCTTACCCATAACCGTGTGACCAGATGGCATTTTGATACCTAAATCGTCCAGGCGCTTTTTGAATTCTTTGGCTTCCCAACCGTAAAACTTACGGTTGATGTAATTCGCATGTTCTACATATTTATAGCCCATTTCTGCCAAGGCATTTAGCGTTCCTTGTGGATCCCTGCGCATGTCATCACGCACAGAATACAATTGAACACCTACTAACTTCTTGTATTTTACTGCGGCTAAACTTTGCAACACGGGAGAGGCAAAGGCCATTGCGCCTAGCCCAAAGGCCGAATTGCGCAAAAAAGAACGTCTTGATGAATTCATAAAATCATAGGTTTATTTTGAACTCCAAGCTACTCAATCTATTTCTATTTTACAAAAATCAAGTAACTTCGAAACATGATGCAACCACTCGCAGAGCGCATGCGCCCCACTACATTGGATGATTACATTGGCCAGGAAAAGGTCATTGGGGCACAAGCACCTTTACGAAAAGCCATAGAGGCCGGGCATCTTCCCTCTTGCATTCTTTGGGGTCCTCCCGGGGTAGGCAAAACAACGCTGGCAACCTTACTAGCCAGCGCCCTAAAACGCACCATTTACACCCTTTCAGCCGTTTCATCAGGTGTCAAGGATGTCCGCGAAACATTGGAGTTAGCGAAAAAGAACCGGATGTTTGAGGCGCAATCGCCAATTCTTTTTATCGATGAGATTCACCGTTTTTCGAAGTCCCAACAAGATTCTTTGTTGAACGCGGTCGAAAAAGGCATCGTCACCTTAGTGGGCGCTACTACTGAAAACCCATCCTTTGAGGTTATATCGGCCCTTTTGTCTCGTTGCCAAGTGTATGTTTTGGAGGCATTGAATGATGTGCATTTACGCCAACTCATCGACAAGGCGATAAGCACTGACAAATTATTCATAAACAAATCCATCACGCTCACCGAAACGGATGCGCTATTTCATTTCTCGGGTGGGGATGGACGGAAGCTTTTGAATCTGTTTGAATTGTTGGTTACCACGGAAGGTGGAAATACGCTAGATGTCACAAATTCCCTCGTGACCGAACGTTTGCAAAAAAACTTAGCGCAATACGACAAGGACGGCGAACAACATTACGACATCATTTCTGCCTTCATCAAATCAATACGCGGCTCTGATCCAGATGCTTCCATATACTGGTTGGCACGCATGCTCGCCGGCGGCGAATCGCTTGAGTTTATCGGTCGGCGTTTATTAATCCTTGCCTCCGAAGACATTGGCCTAGCTAATCCCAATGCATTATTGTTAGCGCAATCTTGCTTCGATTCCATTCGCGTCATCGGAAACCCTGAATCGCGGATCATTCTTTCGCAGACGGTCATCTATTTAGCCACTTCGCCTAAAAGCAATTCAGCGTATAATGCCATCAATAAAGCGATGGCCTATGTGGAGCAGACGGGAGATTTACCCGTGCCATTGCATTTACGCAACGCGCCCACACGTATGATGAAGGATTTGAATTATGGTGCTGATTACAAATATCCACATGATTTTCCGGGACATTGGGTGGAGCAAAATTACTTTCCAGAGGTACCTAACCGACCTGTATTTTACAATCCATCGGAACAGGATAAAATTAATCGTGGCACTCCATCAAAATAAGCGCCCCGCTTGCGTAAGAAATTTTCACGAGTCCATCTTGCTTCGTTTCATTACTTGAACTTGTTTGCGTACCCAAGCTTAACAAGGGGTGATTCAAATCGTATAAAAGTCCAGCAGACGTTACCTGATGCGCCTCACCATAGGGGATGAGTGAAATGGGTGTTTTCGCCGGATACCACTTCTCAAACACGGGTGGTAATAAATAGGAGGTCGAATAATCATCGAAGAAGACAATCTTCAATTGCCGACCGTAGCGGACCATGGAATGAAAATTATTCAACGTATGATCCATCCGTTTCCCTGATGCCCAAACCACATTAACCGCCGGATATCCTTCGGCCAATAAATATTCAAATGCTTTCTCTAAATCCGTTAAATTTTGGTCAGGCGTATGTACTTTTTTTAACGGATAGTGACTGAAATCTTCGGTGTTCGTATGGTCAAAATCACCCAACCACACATCCACTTTGATACCTAATGAAATCACACGTTCCAATGCGCCATCTAACACAATGACCGTGGGAGACCACTCAAGCAATTGATCCAACATATCCATCGAACACGCCTCCCCATTCGCAATGATCAGCGCAGGTTCTTGTTTATCTCGAATGATATGATGTGATGACATATTAGGCGTTGAAATCGGACTTACCACCCGACTTAGAAATCAATTTGGTTTCTTTAATGACGATGCCTTTAGAAACGGATTTACACATGTCGTAGACTGTTAAGGCGGCAACTGAGGCGCCAACAAGCGCTTCCATTTCGACACCGGTTTTAGCCTCTAGCCGACAAATACATGTAATGATAATTTGATCAGACTGAACCTCCGTTTCGAATTTACACGAATCTAATCCGAGTGGATGGCATAATGGAATTAAATCAGAGGTCTTTTTTGCCGCCATGGTACCGGCAATTATGGCGGTTTGAAGGATACTACCTTTTTTATTTTGCCAACCGGCCGCTTCGAAATGTTGGACAATTTCTGCGCCTAAATACACAATGGATTGAGCTTTGGCTTCACGTACCGTTTCATTTTTGGCACTAACATCCACCATGCCTGGGGTGCCATCTGCATGTAGGTGAGAAAAATCAATGGACATATTCATTTCAAATTTAGCCCACGAAAATACGGTAGATTTGGCAATTTTTAGCGAAATTTATCAAATACGTAAACCCACCAACATGATTAGCCCCATTGAAGCGATTGCCCTTTTAAAAAACATCACCATCCCTTTCCGAACTGAAAAATTACCCTTGGCGAAAACCTTGGGCATGAACTTAGCTGAAAAAATTGTGGCTGACCGTGATTTTCCACCCTTTGACCGCGTGATGATGGATGGCATCGCAGTAAAAGATATTACGGCGCCAACCTGGAAAATAGAAGGTATTCTGTTTGCGGGTGAACCTGTTAAAGCAATAAAAAAAATCGATGGGGCCTTAGAAATCATGACCGGTGCAACGGCGCCTAAAGGAACAGAGGCGATCATTAAAATTGAGGATCTCAGCATCGAGAAAAAAATAGCTACCTACATTGGCAAAGCGCCATTAACGAAAGGCCAATTCATTCATACACAAGGTATGGACGCGAAAGAAGGTACCATATTAGTCAAAAAACGCACAAAAATTGGCCCTGTAGAAATTGCCATTGCCGCAACCGTAGGCAAAGCACATATTGAAGTAGAATCAAAACCCCACGTACATATTTTCTCCACGGGAGATGAGATCGTTGGCCTACATGAAACCCCTGCAGCACATCAAATTCGTAGCTCGAATGTCATGATGATGAAGTCAGTCTTGTTATCGCAAGGGTTTAAGGCTAACTCCAGTCATTTACCGGATTCAGCAGAAAAAATTAAGGCCAACCTAGATAAGGTTTTAGAATCGAATGACATCATTTTATTATCAGGTGGTGTTTCCGCAGGCAAAAAAGATTTTATTCCTGATGTTTTGACGGAGGCTGGATTTGAAACAATTTTTCATAAAATTGCACAGAAACCAGGCAAACCGATGCTCGTGGCCACCCGCCCAGACGGCAAAGTGGTCTTTGCATTTCCGGGCAACCCGATCTCTACACTGACATGTTTTTGGGTCTATTTTTTACCTTGGGTATCAGGTGATTTTCCTGAGTACGCAGAAAAAGAGATTAAATTTCTACCCAAACCATCCGCTGAATTAGACCAATGGATTCCGGTGGAAAACGGTGAGACGTTGGCGCATAATGGTTCCGGAGACTTGATCAACTGGTCTAAAGCAGATGGCTTAGTTTGGCAAAAAGCAGGACAAAAAGACACCAAACTGCCCTTTATTCCACTAAAATAAACGCATATGGAACTGAAGCTTCATCAATTCGACTTGCCGCTTAAACATACGTTCACGATTACACATGAATCTCGTGACGTCCAACCTACCCTCATTGTGGAGTTGACTTGGCATGGCAAAAGCGGTTTTGGTGAAGCAACAGAAACACCCTACTACGGGGTCACCATGGAAAAAATGGTGGCGCAGGTGGAAAGTATTCGACACCTATTGCCGCATGATATTCTCCCGCATCCAACCGATTTTTGGAAGATGCTATCTAAAACCTTATTAGACGATCACCCCTTTGCATTATGTGCCTTAGACGTAGCCTATTGGGATTTATGGGGTAAAACGCATGATAAACCATTATACGAAATTTGGGGATTGGACATCTCAAAAAATCCAATCACCGACTATACGATTGGTATGGATACCGTGGAAAAAATGGTTGCCAAAATGCGTGAAATGCCATTCCCGTTGTATAAAGTCAAGTTAGGCACGGACGATGATTTAGAGATTGTCGAAGCTTTACGAAAAGAAACGGATGCTGTTTTTCGGGTAGATGCTAATACGGCTTGGACGCCCGAGCAAACCATTTATTTTGCGCCTGAGTTAGAAAAATTAGGTGTTGAATTTATTGAACAACCCTTGAAAGCAGACAATTGGGAGGGAATGAGGAAGGTTTTCAAGGAATCCGTTTTGCCGATCATTGCGGATGAGTCTTGCATTTTGGAAGAAGATGTCGCCAAATGTGCCGGATTTTTCCATGGGGTAAATATCAAACTTATGAAATGTGGTGGTTTAACCCCAGCGTTGCGCATGATCAAAGAAGCCAAAAGCCTGGGACTAAAGGTGATGGTAGGTTGCATGACTGAATCAACCATTGGTTGCTCCGCCATTGCGCACTTATTGCCCTTATTGGACTATGTTGACATGGACGGATGTTTGTTAGTGGACGATCAAATCTCCCGCGGCATCACCATAGATTACGGAACGGTTAGCTACGCGAAGGCAGCTGGAACGGGTGCTGAATTAATCCGAAAGTAATGTCCTACCAAATCCACGAAAATCACATACCGGAGCGCCTTGTTTCTTTCGAGGGGAAGGAATACCGTTGGCTTGGAGGCACAAACTACCTAAACATTGGCACCCATCCCCTATTTCAAGAAAAATTACAGGAAGGGATTCGAATTTTCAGTCAAAATTGGGGCAGCTCCCGGCTGAATAATTACCGCATGGATGTATGGCAAAATTTAGAAGAGGTGTTAGCCAAACACTTTCAGGTCGAGGCTGCTGCGTTGTGCAGCTCAGGCTTGTTGGCCGGTCAAACAGCCATGCAATACATCATGCAAAAACATCCAGATGCACGTATTTCCTTAGCCCCCAAAACACATCCTGCTTTATGGCGCCATCCACTTATGCCTGCAGCCGGTGCTTTTAAAGATTGGGAAAAAGAGGCGCAAATACTTTGTATGGATGGCATAGGTTCCCCGTGGGTGGAAGAATTTTTAACGGGATTTGAAGAAAACTTGTTGGCAAGTCAGACCTTGATTGTAGATGAAACGCACCGGCTGGGAATTGTTCCCATACAGATTCAAACGCCGGCTCAATTGATTCAAACTAGTTCATTATCCAAGGCTTTTGGCATTCCAGCGGGAATCATTTTGGGAAAAAGCAAGGATATGGAAGCCATCAAACAAGACCCCTTTTGGATTGGGGCATCGCCGGCAAATCCTGCTTATGTGTTCGCTTGTTTGCAAGCTCAGGAAGCATACGATGAACGAATGATTCAATCAAGTGAACTTGCAAAGGCATTTACTAAAAATACTTCCCATGTAGATTTTGTACCCAATTATCCCGCTTTCAGTTCCGATGAACCAGCGCTTTTTGACCATTTAAAATCTCATGGATTTTTATGTAATCAGTTCGCATATCCAGATCCCAAGTCGGCGCCCCTTTGTCGAGCCATACTGCCTTCATGTTTAATTATGCAGGATATTGACGAACTAACGCAAGCCCTCAGCACCTATGAAAACGCTTAAAGGACTCATTTTATTGACCCTACTTTCTAGTACTTACATTCAGGCGCAAGGCCAGGTAATTGAACAGTTATTGAAGGCAAATCCAAGCTATTTCAAACAGCTGACAGATAATCCTGCTAAATACCGGTTACAGATTTTATACACGCAAATTGACCGAGATGCGTCCAATCAGGCAACATTTACAACGCATGCATATCGGGTAGATGCGAATGAATATTTCTATCCGGCGAGTACCGTGAAATTGGCCGCAAGTATACTGGCTTTAGAGAAAATAAACAAACTAAAAATCGACAAAGCGACGACGTTTCAAACGCTGAAAAATCGGCCTACGCAGCTTGAAGTTTTACGCGACACGAGCGCGCCAAATGGGTTGCCGAGCATCGAACAATACATTAAGAAGATTTTATTGGTTTCCGATAATGAAGCATACAATCGCTTGTATGAATTTTTGGGGCAAAAGAATTTCAATTTAACGATGGCCTCCAAAGGCTTTGAAGGCGTTCGCTTCACACATCGTTTACAGACATCTATTCCCTTACTTGAAAATCAATACACGAATCCAGTGCAGTTTGTAAATGATCAAGGAAAGGTTATTTGGCGACAAAAAGAACAGTTTAATAAGCAGCAAATTCAAGCTCCGAATCCAATGCAAACCATGGTAGGAAAAGGTGTGATGAATGATTCTGGTCGGGTAATGATGCACCCGGTTACGTTTGGGTTTAAAAATGCGTTTCCCTTACAGGCCCAACATGATTTCTTGAAACGATTAATGTTCCCTGGCTCCTTCGCTGCCAAAGATCGATTCAAATTAAATGACGAAGATTATCGCTTCCTGTATCGATATATGTCGGAATACCCCACAGAATCCAAAAAGCCATCATATTCAGCCGACAGTACCATCGGACCGGCCTATTGTAAGTTTATTTTATATGGTGGGGATAAACATGCGCAGCTTAATCCGGATGTACGTATTTTCAATAAAGTGGGTGATGCCTATGGATTCCTATTGGATAATGCCTATTTCGTTGATTTCAAGCATAAGGTAGAATTTATGGTTACGGCCACCATCTATTGCAATGAAGATGAAATATTGAATGATGACAAATACGAATATGATTCGGTCGGATTTCCGTTCTTTAAACACCTGGGAGAGGTGATTTACCAGCATGAGTTAAATCGGCCTAAAGCAAATCTCCCAAACCTAGATTATCTAAAATTTACGTATTCCGATTAAATCACGTTGGCTGATTAGCATTTTTATACGAATAAGCTAACACGAGAACACCAAAAAGCACGGCGGGAATGGAAAGAATTTGGCCCATATTTAGTGTCAAATTATTCTCAAATGTGCTTTGGTTTTCTTTCAGGAACTCGTAAAAAAAACGGAGTGTAAAGAGTACAATCATGAAATAGCCGGTCATCAGTCCGTCTTGTGTTGCTTGCTTCTTTTTCGACCAAAACCACATCAAAACGAAGAAGATAACGAGGCATGAAAGCGCCTCATAGAGCTGCGATGGATGGCGAGCCAAGACCAGACTGGGGTCTCCGTATGGATTAAACTCGGTATCTTTTAAAAATTTAAATCCCCAAGGCATTTCGGTGGGTTTACCGATAATCTCTGAATTCATCAGATTTCCCATCCGAATGCAGAAGCCAGCAAAAGCGACGGCTGGTACTATACGATCTGTGATGTATAAATAAGACATCCCTTGATGCTTTCGGGCATAGATATAAAAGGCGGTAAATAAACCAATTCCTGCACCGTGCGAGGCCAAACCTGAAAATGGCGGTGTAATCATTTGCACAAAAAAGCGAACGGGGTCAGCTTGCAACAAGGGAAATTCATAGAAAAAATAATGTCCTGCGCGCGCACCTACGATGGTGGCAACCATGGTGTACATGAGTAATTGATCTGCCTGTTCGGTCGATCTACCCTCCTGTTTAAACATGTAGCTGACAATTTGGAATCCGGCTAAAAAGGCAGATGCAAAAAACAATCCATACCAGCGTACTGGGAAACCAAATAAATCGATTATGGTAGGATCGGGACTCCAAGAAATAGATGCAAACAACATGAACGTTTGGTTTAGACGCTCAAAATTAACGGAAAATTTAGGATTTAGCGCCCTACTTTTTTAACGATTACCTGAATTGTCTTTTTAAGGACTTTGGCTGGATATAAGCGAGTGGGCAATCCTAAGGCCAGGACAGATTGACTGAGTAAGAAAAAGGTAGCGACAAGAAGTAATGCTTTGACTTTCATAGCTGTTGATAATTTCGAATGCAAAACTATAAATAATTATAGTACTTTGCAATACAAGGTACTGTGTATGCTGAATTATTTTTTAAATCGGCAAGCTAGATGCATGATCCTCCTGTATGGTTGCATGCTCGTTCCTTGTGAAAAATCTTGCGGATGTGCACCTTTTACACTTATTTTGAGGCTTATGCAAGAGATCGAGCCTTCCTTTCAATGGGAATCCATATACAATGCGGCACATGATAAAAAATCGCCATTTTATGGGCGTTCCTATTCACAAACGGAATATGAGCATGACATCTATGGATACTACATTCATCCCTTATGGGATGAAATAGATTCTGAAACACTTTATTGCAAGATTCTGTATAGCGATTACCACATGCAATTCAGCATCATTGAGATGTTTGGTGAATGGAATGATACCCTGCACAATGACATTATGTTATTCAAACGCCAGGTGATTGATCATTTGCTCGCTGCTGGCATCAAGTATTTCATCCTATTGGGAGAAAATGTATTCAATTTTCATGGCAGTTTTGAGGATGACTATTATGCGGAATGGTTTGAAGAGGTGGAGGATGGCTGGATTGCTGCCTTACAATTTGCCCCTTTTGTGGAAGAGGAATGGAAAAAATACCACGTGGACTATTACATTAATTTTGGGGGAAATTTAAACATACCCCAATGGCGCACATTGAAACCAGAGGTGCTTTTTGCGGGAGTCCAACATATTTTAGCGCGTCGGTTAAACTAAAATTGTGACCTTCAGGACAATAATTAACCAAGCAAATCTTAACTTGGGAATTCAAGCTTTTAACAACCTATGAAAAAACTAACTCTATTGCTGATGCTCGCTGTTTCCTTTGGCACACTAGCTAAAAAACCAGATTCTCGTTACTACGAAATGCGTATTTATTATTGCCACCCTGGCCGTTTGGACGCGTTGATTAGTCGGTTTACCAACCACACCACCAAAATTTTCGAAAAACACGGTATGACCAATGTGGGGTATTGGATCCCAAATAACAATACTGAAAATGCATTATACTACATCCTTTCTTACCCAAGTCAGGTAGCACGTGACTCTTCTTGGAAGCAGTTTGGCCGTGATCCGGAATGGAAAGAAGTCGCTAAGAAATCAGAAGAAAGCGGAAAGATTGTGGCCAAAGTGACTAGTATTTTCATGCAGGCAACTGATTTTAGTCCGAAAATCAAGCCATCGAAAGGTACCGAGGATCGGACTTTTGAAATGCGTACCTATACCGCTATGCCGGATAAATTACCCAATTTATTAGCACGCTTCCGTAATCACACGCTGAAGCTTTTCAAAAAACACGGCATGGAGAACATTGCTTACTTTACTACGCTTCCTAAGGATGGATCTCCAAGCAAATTATTGTATTTCTTAGCCCACAAAAGTGAGGCTGCCGGAAAAGCTAGCTTCGATGCCTTTCGTTTAGACCCGAATTGGATTCAAGTGCGCGATGCCTCTGAAAAAGAAGGGAAAATTGTCGAGAAGGTAGAATCTATCTACATGAGCCCGACGAATTTCTCAACTATACGATAAAATCCTATCTTTGCGCGTGGAATTAACATCCACGCGCAATCTATGGAATGGATTAAAAAAGGGAATATTTTCAATGCTTGCCATGCCCAAGTACCCATTGTAGACACAAATCACGATGGTTTTTGGCGGGTGTATTATTCCAAAAGAGAAAATCGCGGCCCTAGCAAACCCTATTTTTTCGATGTAGAAGCTGGCAATCCTTCGAACATCCTACGCCACAGTGAAGGTCCGATTATAGAACCAGGAGAACGAGGAAGCTTTGATTGGGCGGGTGTCATGCCCACCGAAATTTGGCAAGTTGGCCAGTTAAAATACCTTTACTACATCGGCTGGGCCAACCGCATCGATGTTCCCTACCACAATAATCTTGGATTAGCCATCAGCAAAGATGGTGGTCAAACCTGGGAAAAATTCTCAACTGGTCCTGTTTTTGCCACATCCCATCGTGAACCAGGCTACATAGGCACCATTTCGATTATTGAAAAAGATAATTTATACTACGGCTATTATTTATCTTGCCGCAAATGGGAAGAATTAAATGGGCGCATTGAACCTATATACGATATCAAAATTGCCACGTCCGAAAATCTGATCGATTGGAATCCCCTGAACGTCACGGCTATTGGACTCGAAGCTGGTGAAGGTGGCATTTCCAAAGCATCTGTATTGGCTCTGAACGGTACCTATTACCTTTGGTATGCCATTCGAAAATCAACGAATTACCGAGAGGATCCGGCCAACTCCTACCGCATTAAGTGCGCAATGAGCAGCGATTTACTTACTTGGATCAAAATAGAATCCTCCGGACTAGATATCTCCCCCGAAAGTAATTGGGACAATATAATGGTTGAATATCCTCATGTATTTACACAGGACGAATCTACCTATATGTTTTATAATGGAAATGGGTTTGGAGAAACAGGCATCGGTTTTGCCAAATTATCGTAGGTATGAATTATAGTTATTTAGACAAAGACGTACATGGTCATCCGAATTTACCGGAGCAACCAAAATTAAGTATTTGCCTAATTACCTATAAGCATGCGGAATACATTCGAACTTGTTTGGATAATATCTTAAGCCAACAAGTCAATTTTAGCTATGAAATCATTCTTGGAGAGGATCATTCACCGGATGATACGGCAGCGATTGTTACTGAATATGCGAATTTGCATCCTACAAAAATCAAAGCCTATATACGTCCTGAAAATGTAGGAGGCAAGACCAATTTCCTACATTGCTTTTTACAGTGCCGCGGTGAATATGTCATCTTTATTGAAGGAGATGATTATTGGACAGATAACACCAAATTGCAACAACAAGTTGATTTTTTGGATGCTCACCCACAAGCCTCTGCTTGTTTTCATAATGCTGAAATTGTATATGAAGATTCCAGTGGGCGTCTGAACGAATTCATCAATGGGCCCGACCAAGCGCTATGGACCCATACGCCTGATTTGATTGGAGAAAAAGAAGCTTGGTTTATGGCGACAGCGAGTGTCATGATGCGCCGCAAATTTGTTTCTAGCTTGCCTGATTGGTTTGTCACCTGCAAAAGCGGCGACATTCCTATGTATGTTATTTTAGCCGAGCAAGGCCCCATCGGGTACATCGACAAATGTATGTCGGTTTATCGCAAAAACTTAGGAGGACAAAGCTTCACCGACAATACGCAATCGAAAGTATTCATTGACAACCGAATCTTCATGTATTCAAAAATTAATGAATACACGCATTTTAAATACCATGTACTGATTCGTAAAATTTTGGCAGGGTACCATCTTTTATTGATCAATTGTACCGAGAATAAATCAGCTCCATGGAAAAAAGTCTATCATCTTTTTGTAGCCTTTTTTATGTTCAATGAACTAAGTTTTAGAAAATTCAAATGGCTCGTTAGAGACAACCTGTTGACGACAGACGCGACCCTGTCATACCTCGAATTCCGAAGTAAATTAAACCAACTATTCAAAAAATAAGTTGGCCCATCCCCAATTTGGAATTTTGCACAAAAAAAAGCAATTTTAGTGCATAGCTCTTAGCTAAAACCTTTTTTCTATGAACTTAAAATTAACGCGACAGCTGATCGTGGTTTCCTGCCTTGGCATGCTGGGGATTAGTGCATTCCAAGTAAACAAAGCGCCAACAGTAGCGAAAAGTCTCTTAGACTCCCTAACCCAATTTCACGCGGGCTTAGTCGTACATCCCGACGTTCAAATCACGACATTTGCCACCGAGCCAATGTTGAAGAATCCCACCAATATGGACATCGATTCCAAGGGAAGGGTTTGGATTACAGAAGCCTACAATTACCGACCAGCTATTAGCGGCAATCCCACCAACCCTAAAGGTGATCGAATTTTAATTTTAGAAGATACGAACGGCGATGGTGTAGCAGATTCACAAAAAATATTTTATCAATCACCCGAGCTAAATGCTCCTCTAGGCATCGCAGTGCTTGATTCCATGGTGATTGTATCACAGAGTCCATACATGTGGAAAATGTTTGATGATAATCGTGATGGTATTGCCGACCGGAAGGAAATACTATTTCAGGGCATTGGTGGCGAGCAGCATGATCATGGCGCACATGCCTTCACCTTTGGACCTGATGGTAAATTGTATTTCAACTTTGGTAATGAGGGAAAACAATTACTAGATGCCAAAGGCAAACCAGTCCTTGATCAAGATGGAGATGCCATCGGACCCGCGAAGTACAAACAAGGTATGGTGTTTCGTTGTAACCTAGACGGATCGCAAGTCGAATGCCTTGGACACAATTTCAGAAATAACTTTGAAGTGGCTGTTGACTCTTACGGGGCGCTTTGGCAGTCTGACAATGATGATGACGGCAACAAAGGTGTACGTATAAATGCCGTATTCGAGCATGGAAACTATGGCTATACGGATGAAATGACCGGAGCAGGGTGGTCGGCAAACCGAACCAATATCGAATCTGAAATTCCCTTACGCCACTGGCATTTAAATGACCCTGGCGCCATGCCGAATTTATTGCAAACTGGATCAGGATCGCCCACGGGGATGCTCATCTATGAAGGAAATTTATTGCCCCCTGTATTTCAAGGCCAAATGCTTCATGCGGATGCAGGCCCCAATGTCGTTCGCGCCTATCCCGTTAAACCAAAAGGAGCTGGATTTGAAGCTAGTATCGTTAATCTGATTGATGGTTCGAAAGATCAATGGTTTCGTCCAGCCGACGTAACCGTAGCTCCGGATGGGTCCATTTTTGTCGCAGATTGGTATGATCCAGGCGTAGGCGGACATCAAGCAGGTGACCAAACAAAAGGACGAATTTACCGCATTGCACCAAAAGGCCACGCATATCGCGTACCTAAACTAGATTTAACAACACCAGCTGGAGCATTGGCGGCATTGAACAGTCCAAATGTAGCTACACGTTATCTTGGCTACCAAAAATTAAAGCAATTAGGTTTAGCTGGTTTGGAAGAAGCATACGCGACTGAACAAAATCCTCGCTTGAAAGCGCGTGCCCTCTGGTTGTTGATTCAAGGCCCCAAAGGTACATCCTATCTCGAAAAAGCGATTCAGGATTCAAATCCCGACTTCCGCATGTTAGCTATTCGTGCGATGAAACGGATGCCCTTCACACTGTGGTTAGCACATGCCCAAAAACTACAAAATGACGCAAATCCACAAGTAAGACGCGAATTAGCTATTGCATTACGTCACATTTCAGCACCTGAAGCAGATGCTATTTGGACAAAATTAGCCTTACAATATGAAGTAGGTGACCGCTGGTATTTGGAGGCTTTAGGTATTGGAGCAGACGGAAATTGGGACCAACGATTCAATGCCTATGCAGCTGCAAACCAATTAAATCGGGATGTCGTTTGGCGTGCACGCACCACGAAAGCTGTGCCCCACTTAATCGCTTATGTGCGTGAAGCAAAACCTTTAAATGAAAAATTACGCTATTTCCGTGCCTTTGATTTTGTACCTGGAAATGAAAAATCGGTACAATTGATGCAGCTGATTAATGAGTCCATGCAAAAAGAACCTGCACTAGCGATGGTAGCTTTACGTCATATTTCGGTTGAATACATCCAACAAAATCCCGCGGCACGTAAGACAGTCATTAGCATGTTGGCAAAGGTAGAAGGAAATGAATATTTGGAATTGATTGAAAAATATAATTTAACTGAAATGGCTCCTAGCCTACTTCAAGATTTATTGAAAGGTAAAAATAGTCGATCAACTGCCAAAGCAATCTATTCCTTAAACAGCGGCGCACTGATTCAACAAAAATTCAAAACGGGTACTGTCGCTCAAAAAAGAGCCATTATTGAAGGAATTCGTTGGCAAGGCAACAACGAAAGCCTAAACCTGCTTTCAGGCGTGGTTAAGGATACTAAATACCATGCATTAGTTCGAAAAGATGCCGCTCGTGGCCTAGGTAATTCTTATCCAAAAGGGGAGGATTTAGTTTTGAAAATGTTGAAAAATAAAGAAATCCCATCGGATTTGATTCCATCGGCGGTCGAATCCGTAAGCAAGGCGTGGCGGAAAGGTGTACGCTTGGAGGCAAACGGATATTTAACCGGAGCACTCGCACAAACAAAAACAAAACATCCCCCATTAAATGATTTGTTAACGATGAATGGTATGGCTGTGACAGGCAAAAAGGTGTTTGTCGAACAATGCTCGATGTGTCATCAGGTAAATAATGAAGGCATCGATTTTGGCCCTAAATTATCTGAAATAGGCTCAAAATTATCCCGTGAAGGCATGTATATGTCGGTGCTTCACCCGAATGCCGGCATTGGTTTTGGCTACGAAACATTTGAACTGATCACTAAAAAGGGAGATACGTATCAAGGAATCATTGTTTCTCGAAATGAAACAGACATTATCATGCGACTACCAGGAGGTCTTTCGCAAAGCTTTAAAACTTCCGCTTTAAAATCAGTTAAGCAATTACCTAATTCAATGATGCCAGAAGGCTTGGCAGATGGTATGTCTACGCAAGAGTTAGTTGACCTCATGGAATACTTAAACACACTTAAGAAAAAATAAGATGGATCGCAGAACATTTTCACAACTAGTCAGTGCTGGGCTTTTTACGGCTGGCATTCAAACATCCGTAAAAGCACAGTCGGCCGGACAAGCGCCATTTAACTTAAAATATGCCCCACATTTTGGCATGTTTCAACAGCACGCTGGAAAGGATGAAATTGACCAGTTAAAATTCATGTATGATATGGGCTTTCGGGCGCTAGAAGATAATGACATGATGGGGCGGCCAGTTGAAACGCAAGTAAAAATTGGCGAAACGCTAGCGCGCCTGGGGATGGATATGGGTGTATTTGTGATCAAATTTGATGGATTTTTCGATAAATCACACATGACTACGGGTGACAAAGCATGGACAGATACGTTTCTTCAGGCCTGCCACAAAGCTGTTGAAACCGCTAAGCGCGTTAATGCCAAATGGGCAACGGTGGTTCCCGGCAATTTCAGTCGGCAATTACCGATGGGCATTCAAACCGGCAATGTCATCGAAGTACTCAAGCGAGGTGCCGAAATCTTAGAACCTCATCGCTTGACCATGGTATTAGAACCACTGAGTGATAATCCAGATTTATTTTTACGCTATTCAGATCAAACGTATAGTATTTGCAAGGGCGTAGGAAGCCCATCATGCAAAATTCTATTTGACATTTACCACATGCAACGCAATGAGGGCAATTTAATCACCAATATGAATCGGTGTTGGGACGAAATTGCCTACATCCAAATTGGCGATAACCCAGGGCGTAAAGAACCAGGAACCGGCGAGGTGAACTATCAAAACATCTTTAAACATTTGAAAACAAAAGGATTTCAAGGCGTATTAGGTATGGAACATGGTAATTTTCATCCGGGAAAAGAGGGCGAATTAAAATTAATTGAGGCTTACCGCAAGGCAGACCTTGTCTAAATCAATATTTAATTAGATATTAGCCTAATTATTTAATAAACTCCCATGGAAGCAGCATTCAAAGCCATAAATGACCAAACGAGGCGAGAGATTTTACAATTATTGGTGGAAGGACCGCGCAACGCAGGTGAAATTGCTAAGCAATTTCAAATGACGAAGCCCAGTATATCGCATCATTTGGATTTACTCAAACAAGCTTCATTGATTTTAGCTGAAAAAAAAGGCCAATTCATCCTTTATTCACTAAATAAAGAGGGATTTGCCCAAATTCATCACTGGTTTCAGGGCTTCGCCACCCACTTTGAATTCCCTAAACCAAAAATCAGATTATAAAATAAAAACGGTATTTTTGCCCAAAATATAGATACGTATGTGTGCTCAACTTGCCCCATCATTTTCATTTCTTGCTTCAGAAATTCCATCTGATTTTATCGGCTTAGGCGTAATTCAATTACCGCCGCGCAATTTCTTTCAATCAATAGGTGATTATTTTGCGGAAAAATCAGGAAAACAACGTATTTCTTTCATGGCGATTGGGGCACATGAAATAAAAAAAATTCATACCCAAGGTTCGAGTATTCTCGAGTCAACCAGTATCCCTAAAAATTTAATTGAATCCATTTCATTCCGAGAAGATAAAACTTCTGACGGATTAGTGGGCATCACGCATGTAGACGTCGTTGAATGTGTTTCCGTGGACAAAAAAGGAAACAAAAAAATCAAGTCGCATTACTTTAAATTGATGCCCGCTTTACTAGGTGAAAACACAGCACCCATTCAAAATGTGACTGAAATAACGACAGCTCACACTTCAAAAAAGGCAATTATCGAGACATTAACTGCTTGGGAAGTGGCTATAGAGGCCTAATTATTCCATCTCTTTTTGAACATCTAAATCCAATAAATCCTTGGATTTATACGCCACAATAGAGACCAAAACGAGCGTCGCACAGGCGCCCAAAATCACGGAGGGAACCGTGCCAAAAAATTTAGCAGCCACCCCCGATTCAAAAGCACCCATTTCATTCGAGGTACTCACAAAAACGCCATTCACTGATGACACGCGTCCCCGCATCTCATCCGGCGTGAATACACGCAAGACCGTTTGGCGAATCACCACACTGATCGAATCAAAGGCTCCCGTAAAAAACAGAGCAACGACCGAAATCCAAAAATTAGTTGAAAAACCAAAAACAAATGTAGCCACCCCAAATCCGGCTATGGCCAATAATAAATTTCGCCACGCATGCTTGAGCGGAGGAAAATAAAGCATCATCAACATGGTCAACACAGCTCCCACGGAAGGTGCTGCCCGCATTACCCCCAAACCCTCCGCACCTACATGTAATATATCTTCCGCATATACTGGTAAAATCGCAATAACTCCACCAAATAACACCGAAAACAAATCAAGTGAAATCGCATATAAGATGATTTTGGTCTTAAATACATACGTAATCCCTTCACGTAAACTCAGCCAAATTGAATCATGCTGCGTGTTTTTAGGTGGGATAGGCCGACTATCTATAAAAAACAAGCAAGCCATCACGATCAATAAAAACACAATCACCGTAATCAACGAACCCGCTAAACCGGCATAGGCATACAAAAATCCAGCAGCACCCGGTCCTAAAATCGAACCCAATTGCCAAAACGAACTATTCCACGTAGCGGCATTCGCAAACACTTCCTTAGGAACTAAAAAAGGATTCAATGATGATGCTGCAGGACTGAAAAATCCCTTCGCTAAACCGATCAAAAAGATGACAAAATAAATGGCATAAATATGAAAATCAGCATCCTGCGAATCCAATTGCAAGGCAGAATACAACAATAAACAAGAACCTAGAATAATCACCAACAATGAATTTTGCATGATTTTCTTCTTATCCCGATTGTCGGCAAAATGCCCTCCAAACAACACCAACGATATATAAGGAACCGCTTCAGCTAGACCAATTAAACCCAAAGCCAGCGGATTGTGCGTCAAATGGTAAATTTCGTACGCTAAAATCACCTCTTGCATTAATAAGGCAATCGTGAAAAATGTGTTTCCCGTTACATAAGCCCTAAATTCCGGGAAACGCAAGGCCTGATAGGCATCCTTATTTTTAAAATAGCTCATAAACGAAATATAATACGGGACTTAAAAAGGCAAGTTCACCCACCCACCGGTACTGCAAATTGGGACTAAAATAATAAATCCCCACATGAATCCCCTGAATTATCGCAAGACATAAGGCAAGATCCCATCTATAAAACCAGAATATACTAGGCAAAATAGCCAGCAAAGCCCACTGAAGCCCCATAAATAATGTGCGAAATTTCAAATGACCCTCTAGCCAGGTAAATAAAGACAAATTCATGAGGGCCAACAATACCACATGGATGAATAAAAGCCCACTGAACTTGCCGGCCGCATAACTCGGCAAAAATAAACCTGCTGCGTAGAGTAGCGAAGTAAATAATTCCTTCGGTAACCAGATGTGATCCCAATATTTTAAAACGGAACCATATAGCACCATGCCTATAGTTAGGCAAATACCTAAATGAATTAAATCGGCTGAAAGGAAGGCCAACAAATACCCTAAGCAACCAAGCAATACCCCTATAAGTCCACGTATAATCAACGGATACCTATCGTGAAACAAATGAATTTCATTCGTAGGCTGGTGTACGATATTATCTAATTGCCGATCAGCTAAATAAAAAATCCAAACGGAAACCCCCAAGACCACTTGCTCAGCCCAAGGCTGCCTACCTCCTACCAACACGCTCCAAAGCAATGCCTGCATGGCTACAGCGCCAAAAACAACATCCAAACTACTGATATGTAATATCCTAAAAAAGCGCATCCTTGCTTTTCTCGACGTGAATTTCATCTCCTACTGACAATCTCCCCAGCACTACCGGTACGGCTTGTTGGCCGAAATACACCTTATTTTCCACTTTTCGAAACGTACTCAACGCCGCCAGCATGGATGTATCTACCTCCCCTGTCGACGGTTCCACATTGACCAGCTGGCACCGTGCACAAGGTTTTGCCCCCATCAATCGGACAGGCCCCAGCGTAAACTCGGACCAGGTATCTTCTTCAAATGCTTCGACACCCGAAATGATGATATTAGCTCGAAAACGCATCCAATCAAATGAAGAACCCAATCGGTGCTCCACAGCTTGATACGATGCTTCGGCAGCGACTAAAATAGGCAGTGAATCTGCGAAAGAACTTTGTTGTGATCCTTGGGTTTGGTATTTAGCTTGAATTTCCCGCGGCGCCTCGGATTGAATCTGAACCAGTCGAACCGATTCATTCAGCAACTCGGAAAACCAGGCAGAAATGCCATCAGCCACTTCACGAACACGAATGGCATCATCCCATAAAGTCACATCTACCCATTCACCCAATGCTGGATTTACAGCTAAAACACGATGATTTTTAGTTACTTGATCCATGATCAAATAATCGGATCCATATAGTTTCAACGCAAATCGTGTCAAATCTGGACGTGTCCTTTGGGTGATAAATTGACCCGAGTCTGATACCAACATGAACCGCCGGTCTCCAACCAATCCCAAGGCATCCACCTCAGCCTGCTGCAACGCAACCGGACCAAGCGATTTAATAGGAAAAATGATTATTTGGGATATCACCGGCATAGACATCATGCAAATTAGCAATTTCAGAAATAAAATCACTATCACGACTTGTAGGCTAGTTCCTTCGAATTTTGAATCAAAAGTGCTATGTTTGTTCTTTGCCTCTTAAAATTAACCTATGAAACTAGTTGGCTTACCCCTTTCCCTCCTATTCATTTTCTCCTTAGGCGTATCTTCCGCTGATGCCCAAGAAACGTTACGATTGGAAGATGCGATACAACAAGGATTACAAAATCAATTCTCCATTCAAATCGCGAAAAAGCGCGAAAAAATTGCAGAAAATGAAAATACGTTGGGGAATGCGGGATTTTTGCCAACAATAAATGGAACAACAGCCAAAAACTATGCAATATCGGGCTTGAATCAAGAATTTTTTGGTGGAATACGTGCCCCATTAAACCAAAGCGGGGTTCGTTCAAACTCAAGCAACGCGGGTGTTGCCATGGCTTGGACATTATATGATGGTAATGGCATGTTCATTTTAAAAAATCGATTTTCGGAATTGCAACAACTAGGTGCAAAACAAACAGAAACATCGATTGAAAACCTAATCGCACTAATTAGTACTACCTATTATGACATCATTCGTCAAGAATTACGGGTAAACAACTTTAAAAAAGGACTAGAAATTTCAAATGACCGTCTTAAATTAGCCAAAGATCGCTATGAAGTAGGCCAGGGATCCAAGGTAGATTATTACTCCGCTCAAGTTGATTTTAACGAAGATAAGGCCCTTTTACTCGCGCAAGAACAATCATTCATCAATACGAAAATCAGCTTCAACGCCTTGCTTGTTCGTTCCATGCAAACCGAATTCAATGTTCAACCGGTTATTGACTTATTACCCAAACTTTCACTTGGTGAACTTCGTGATTTAGCCTTGAAACAAAATCCAATGTTATTAGCGGCCATTGTCAATAAACGAATTACCGATTTAGATATCAAAAGCACGCAAAGTCTACAAATGCCACAAATTGATTTGCTTGCGGGTTACA
>JACCDX011906703.1_pt1 | contig 25618 bp, 26 predicted proteins | sample 7449681 | NCBI WGS metagenome assembly JACCDX01 (sample SAMN15323450, study PRJNA562643) | freshwater metagenome | isolation source: river surface water | place: USA:Blue River Watershed | collected 2017-08-18
ACTATATTATATGTTAAACAAATCACAATAAAATGTTAAAGTCGCTCACACATTTTGAATGTCTTTTTTAACTATAAATCAATACCAGTAATTATTTCAGCGTTTTTTTTAACAATTTAATGGGGGGGAAGTTCCGTTAAATGAAATTAGTGATGATGTATTAGTAGAATTTATAATGAATTATGGAGATATGGAAGCATTGAAAGATTTAATACATGTTTTGGGCTTAGAAAAATTAAAAATTGTTTATAATAATGTACAAGGTAGAAGAATTGGAAATTATAAACCTGAAAGTTTAAATTTTTTAAAAATAATTGTTGAAAATTATGTACCCCAATATTCTTAATACTGAACAAAAACAATTATTGTTACTGTTAAAAAACTTTTATAAAGAGTATTATTTAGTAAATAAATCTCTTTGTACATTGGGTGGTACAAAGAAACTAATATCGCCTTTATTACGAAAAATATCCCTTACAATCGTAGAAACAACCGAAGAATATTTAGGTTCACTGGTTAAGAAAATGGTTTCTATGGTGGGGTCTAAATGTCGGTTGGCATCGGCAATAGATTTCTCGTACTCAAAATCGCCAACAAAACGAATTCCCCTTAAAATAAATTGAGCTCCCACTTTACGACAAAAATCTAAGGTTAAACCCTCATACACTTCTACGGAAATGTTGGAATTTTTATTATAAATCTCATCAAACCATTTTTTTCTTTGAGAAGCTGGAAACATAGGATTCTTACTAAAATTAGAACCAACGCCAATGATTAATTCATCGAACAAAGGCAGGGCTCTATTTATAATGTCTAAATGTCCTAATGTAACCGGGTCAAAGGTTCCAGGAAATAAACAAATTCGTTTCATAATATTTAATTTGATGAAGAAAGCAAATATAATACTGCCATTCTGATGGCTACGCCGTTTTCAACTTGATCCAAAATGACCGAATGTTCGCAATCTACAATCTGAGAATCTATTTCCACTCCTCTATTTATAGGACCTGGGTGCATGATAATAATTTTATGATTCAGTTTGGCTAATCTTTTTTGGGTAATGCCATAAAATAAATTATATTCTCTTAAGGTTGAAAGCAAGGGCTGGCTTTGCCGTTCTAATTGAATGCGTAAAACATTCACGACCTCGCACCAAGCCAAAGCCCGGTCTAAATCGTATTCAACGTCCACGTCGAAAGTTTGTTTTACATGAATAGGAATAAGGGTTGCCGGACCACAAACTTTTACCTGAGCACCCATTTTTTTTAGCAAGAGCATATTACTTTTAGCCACCCTACTGTGTAAAATGTCGCCCACAATCAAAATTTTTTTACCGCTTAAACTGCCTAATTTTTCTTGCATCGTAAAAGCATCTAATAAAGCTTGGGTAGGATGTTCATTAATACCATCACCAGCATTGATAACTGGAATATCAATATGTTGGGTTAAAAAATGCGCTACCCCAGAATGTTGGTGGCGAATGACTAACATATCTACTTTCATCCGCAAAATATTCATTACGGTATCTAACAGTGTTTCTCCTTTTGCTACCGAAGACCCGCTGGTAGTGAAGTGTAGCACATCGGCAGACAATCTTTTTTCCGCTAAATCAAACGATAACCTTGTCCTGGTTGAATTTTCAAAAAAAAGGTTAACCACAGTTTTATGATGTAATGATGGAATTTTTTTTACCGGTCTTTGCAGAACCTCCTTAAATTCGGTAGCCGTTTTAAAAATGTCATCTATGATGCGATTTGATAAAGGTCTAATTCCTATTAAATGTTTAAACTGTGGGTCTTTAAGCATGCTCTTTTCTATCTACTAATTTAACAAAATGCTCGGAGATATTTTCTGATATGCAAACTTCAATTTTTTGTTCTGGAGGTACGTCTAAAATTTTTCCAACAAAATTGGCTTGTATGGGTAACTGACGAAATTGGCTGCGATCTATTAAAACGCATAATAGAACTTGATTTGGACGACCAAAATTATTCAAAGCCTCTAATGCCGCCCGTATGGTTCTACCCGTAAATAATACATCATCGAACAAACAGATGGTTTTTTGATGAAGGTTAAACGGTATCGTAGTATGATGGGGTATGGATAAATGCTGGTATAAATCATCTCGATATAAAGTAATATCTATGGTACCATATTGAATATTAAAATGAGGATAATTTTTTTTAATATAATCAAAAATTTGTTGTCCAAAATGAATACCCCGAGGCTGGATTCCCAAAAAAGCAACCTCTTCGTTTAAGGGTAATTTATCCTTGATCTCCTCGGCTAAAGTAACGATGAGTTTATTTATTTCTTCCGTATTTAAAACGATACACATGGTCAGATTTTCCACGAAATTAGTAAATTTTTTGAGAAAATTTAAGGTAATTGTAAATTATGCTTATTTTTTTCAAATTATTCTAAAAAAAATGGCTATTTTTCCTAAAAAATAATTAACTTGCCAACAAAATTCTTGTTTATATCATGAAAGATAACCAAATTCAATTAGTCAAAGAAAGTTGGGCTAAAGTATCAAAAGAACCTCAATATTTAGGGGCGATGTTTTATAACCATCTTTTTGAAGTTGCACCGCAATTAAAACCCTATTTTGTTAACCGCATCGAAGAGCAACAAATTAAACTTATAAATATGCTCGATTACTTGGTTTCCCATCTTGATAATTTAAGCATCATCGAAGAACAAGTAAAAGCTTTAGCCAAACGACATATTTCCTATGGCACTGAAATAAAACATTATGAAATTATTGGCGATAATTTAATTTGGGTTTTAGCCCAAGAATTAGCCGAAGAATGGAATGATAAATTAGAACAAGCTTGGACCGAAGTTTATAAAATTGTTTCCGAAGCAATGATAAAAGAATCTAACTATTAAGATAACTATTATGTTTGAAAATTTAAGTGAAAAACTTCAAGACGCCCTGAAGTTCGTGAAAGGACAATCGGTTATTACCGAGTTGAACATTTCTAATACCATCAAAGAAATCCGCAAAGCCTTATTAGATGCCGATGTTAACTTTAAAATTGCCAAAGAATTTACCGAGTCCGTTAAAGAAAAAGCCCTTGGTCAAAAAGTTATCAAAGCTATTAATCCGGGGCAGCTCATGGTTAAAATCATGCAAGACGAGCTTACCCTACTCATGGGCAGCGAAAAACAAGACCTCAATCTAACAAAACCCATCAATATCATATTGGTCGTAGGTTTGCAAGGAAATGGAAAAACTACATTTTGTGCTAAATTAGCCCAACATTTAGTTTCAGAAAAAAAGAAACCTTTGTTAGTAGCTGCCGACGTGTACCGCCCTGCCGCTATAGACCAACTAAAAATATTAGCAGAAAAAATTCAGGTTGATGTCTATGATGAACCTGACAATAAAAACGTTATTGAGATTGGACAAAACGCCGTAAAAAAAGCCCAAGAATTACAAAAAAATGTGGTTATTATAGATACTGCCGGTCGTTTAGCTATAGACGAAATAATGATGCAAGAAATTGCCGGCTTAAAAGCCAGTCTGCAACCCGTAGAAATCTTATTCGTGATGGATGCCATGATTGGTCAAGACGCTGTAAATACTGCCAAAACCTTTAACGAGCGTCTCGATTTTAGCGGCGTGGTTTTAACGAAATTAGACGGCGATACCCGCGGTGGGGCTGCATTATCGGTGAAATATACCCTGCAAAAACCCATTAAATTTATTTCAACCGGTGAAAAAATTGAAGACTTAGACGCCTTTTACCCCGATCGAATGGCTCAACGAATTTTGGGCATGGGCGACATTGCCAGCTTGGTGGAACGCGCCGAAAAACAATACTCCCAAGAACAACTCAAAAAATTAGAACGAAAATTCCGTAAAAACGAATTTGACTTCAACGACTTCTACGAACAGTTAGAACAAATAAAAAAAATGGGTAATATCAAAGACCTCGTTAATATGATTCCCGGTGTCAATAAAAGCGCTCTCAAAAATACCGAAATAGACGAACAAGGTTTCACCAAAGTCCAATGCATTATTCAATCTATGACCCCTTTAGAACGCTCCAAACCCGAGCTTATTAATAGTTCCCGCAAAAAAAGAATTGCCCTTGGTTCTGGAAAAAATATGGACGAAGTAAACGCTCTCATGAAACAATTCGACCAAATGAAATCAATGATGAAAAATATGAATAAAATGAAGGGCATGCCCAATTTTTCATTTCCAAAAATGTAGTTTTATAAATTTTAAATCCCTTTTTATGAAGCATGGTATTTTTATTTTTTTCTGTTTGATGGCGAATTGTTTGTTCGCCCAAATTGAGAAAGCCCCAGAAATTAAAGAGGGTTTAGGACCCTTTCCCCAACTCATTTTGCGCGGACTCACCCTTATCAACGGCACCGGTGCTCCACCTTTTGGACCAGTAGATATTGTTATTGAAAACAATCGCATTAAAAGCATTGTGTGGGTTGGCGTTGAAGGCGTTCCCATCAACCCTGATAAACGACCTAAATTAAAAGAAGGTGGCTACGAACTAAACTGCAATGGCATGTACGCCCTGCCCGGCTTTATTGATATGCACGGACATATTGGTGGCAAAGAACAAGGCACGCCTGCCGAATACGTTTTTAAATTATGGTTAGGGCATGGCATTACCACCATTAGAGACCCCGCTTGTGGTAATGGTTTGGACTGGGTTTTATACGAAAAAAAGATGAGTGCCGAAAACAAAATTACTGCCCCTCGAATTTTTGCCTACACGGTGTTTGGACAGGGTGCTAAAAACGGCGTGAATACCATACCAGACGCTATTAACTGGGTGCAACAGAATGCTAAAAACGGTGCCGACGGTATTAAATTTTTTGGAGCTCCACCAGCCATTATGAAAGCCGCTTTAATGGAAAATAAACGTTTGGGCTTACGCTCGGCTTGCCACCACGCCCAAACCTACGTGGCTCAGTGGAACGTGGTAAACTCTGCCAAAGCCGGTTTAACTTCTATGGAACATTGGTATGGCTTACCAGAAGCCCTGTTCGATGATAAAACCATTCAACATTATCCGTTGAATTATAATTATACCAACGAACAAAATCGTTTTGAAGAAGCGGGAAAACTTTGGAAACAAGCCGCTGCACCGGGTTCTAAAAAATGGAACGAAGTGTTGGATGAACTCCTTGCCTTAGATTTTACCTTAGACCCTACCTTTAATATTTACGATGCCAATCGTGATTTAATGCGGGCTCGATGTGCCGAATGGCATCCGATATATACGCTGCCGTCTTTGTGGAAATTTTATGAGCCCAGCCGCGAGTCGCACGGCTCTTATTGGCAGCATTGGGGCACCGAACAAGAGTTGGAATGGAAAAACAATTATCGTTTATGGATGAGTTTTATCAACGATTATAAAAACCGCGGTGGACGGGTTACTACGGGCAGTGATAATGGTTATATTTATCAAACGTATGGTTTTGGTTATATCAGAGAATTAGAGTTGTTACGGGAAGCGGGTTTTCACCCTTTAGAAGTGTTTCGTTCGGCAACAATGTACGGTGCTCAGGCTTTGGGTGTAGATTCTGTTTTAGGAACCGTTGAGCCGGGCAAACTTGCCGATATTGTAATTATAGATGCAAACCCTTTAGAAAACATTCAGTACCTCTATGGCACGGGGGCAATTTTTTTAACCGATGATAATAAAATAATTCGTAAGGGAGGCGTACGCTATACGGTTAAAGACGGTATTGTATATGATTCTAAGAAGCTTTTAGAAGACGTTAAGAAAATGGTGAGCGATGCTAAAAAAAATAGCAACTGGCAGTTAAAACAGCCGGGAGAGTAGTATGTGGGGGGGGGAGATTTTTTGAGTAAGTACATTTGTGCCTAAATACTTTTTTTAATTCTTTGTTACATAATTTATTGATAACCAACAATTTAATTTATTTCACATTTATTTTTTAAAAATATTCGATTTTTTTTTTAATTTTGTGAAAATTGGTTTAAAAAAAAATTATTATTATGAAGTATAGCATATCTTTTTGGAAAGGTTTTTAATTTTTATAGTTTATAAATAGATAATACGTTGGTGTTACTATTTTAAAATAATTTTAAAATGGCGCAAGACTATAAAATAGAACCTACAAAGACTAGAAAGTATTTTTTTCATTTATTTTCTATAAAAAGTATTTTGGTTTTTATATTTATTATATTGGTTTTAATTACAATAAATTTATACTTTTATTATAGAAGTAACGATTTATTTTCTTTGAATTGTTTTAAAGATTTTGTTCAAATAATTGGTATCAGTGGTTCTATTATAGGAATATGGTTAGTTGGTGTTAGTTTACATTTACAATTTACTCAAAACAAATTACAAAATACATTTAATTTTATTCGTGAATATGATAAAATTGCTATATCAAAAGAAGAACGTAAATTATTACATAATAACATAATTTTAAGCGAAGATTATATTAAAACAAAAATTGATTTAGACGAAGAATTACAATTGAATTTGAGCAATAGGTTTAATTATTTTGAAGACTTATCTATAGCTATACAACATAAATATATTGATGAACATATTGCAGCTCAATCACTTCAACATATTGTTATTACAAATTTTAATGTTTTTCATCATTGGGTTACACGTGAAAAGCAATCAACTTATGTAGATTCAAAACTTTTATTTGAAAAATGGAAGGATAAAAAATCTATTTTAACTGGTAAAGAGTTTAAAATGAAGCTTTCAACAAATACACCAAACCCTACTTGATATTAAAAAAATGTATTCAAATAATTTTTATAGAAATTTTTGGATAAATTTTAATATCTTTGTCAATATGCATGAAATAAGATTTTAAATTCAAACAATTAAAAATTATAATTATGGACTTTAAAGATCAAATCAAACAACTTGGAGACAGAGTTACTAAGCTGAAAGACCAGATTCAGACAGAAGAAGGAACGAAAAATGCTTTCATAATGCCTTTTTTACAAATATTGGGCTATGACGTTTTCAACCCGCTTGAAGTTGTTCCAGAGTATATCACAGATATTGGAACAAAAAAAGGTGAGAAAATTGATTACGCTATTTTTAAAGACGGAAGTCCGACAATTTTAGTGGAATGTAAGCATTGGGGGCAAAACCTAAACTTACACGATGGACAGCTACTAAGATATTTTCACGTTTCAAAAGCAAAATTTGGACTTCTTACAAACGGAGTTACATATCGTTTCTATTCTGACTTGGTTGAATCAAATAAAATGGACGAAAAACCCTTTTTAGATTTTAATATAAACGAAATAAAAGACAATCAAATTGAAGAACTTAAAAAATTTCACAAGTCAGTATTTAATTCTGAAAGTATTACAAACACTGCAAGTGAATTGAAATATACAAACGAACTTAAACATATATTGCAACAAGAGCTAGCAAATCCAAGTGCAGACTTTGTTAAATTCTTTGCTAGACAAGTTTACCCAAGTGTTGTAACAGCAAAAATTTTAGAGCAATTCACAAACTTGACAAAAAAATCAATACAACAACATATAAGCGACTTGATTACTGAACGCTTAAAAACAGCATTAACTAAAGAAGATGAAAAAGTAAAGGAGCAAGAAGTAACAGAAACAGAACAAACAAAAGAAGAAGATAATAAAATTGTAACTACAGAAGAAGAATTGGAAGGATTTATGATTGTAAAAACAATTCTTCGCCAAAAAATTAGTGCAACTAGAGTAACATATCGTGATAACCAATCATATTTTGCAATCTTACTTGATGACAACAACCGTAAGACAATCTGTCGTCTTTATTTGAATAGTTCTAAAAAATATTTGATGACATTTGATGAACAGAAAAAAGAAGTAAAGAATGAAATCACTTCAATAGACGACATTTTCAAACATTCTGAAGCACTTTTAAAAATTGTAAATAGCTACGACAAATCAAAAGAAACTGCATAGTGATTAAAAACCACAATAGCTAACAGTAATATAATCTAAATTTTGTACATTTCTACAATATTTATTAATATAAAAAATTGAAATAAACTACAAGCCTTAAAATTTATTACATTATGAGTACATGCAAATATTGTGGACAAAAAGCAGGTCTTTTTAAAAGTGTTCACAAAGAATGTGTTATCACTTATGAATCTAGTAAAAAAAACATTGTGAATATTATAAGTCAAGCTATAAATCAAGGGGATAATTTTTATGAATTAGAGCAAGAAGTCAAAGAAATTGCACTAAAAACTTACATAAAAGCAGACGAAATTATAGACTTGTTTAGTCAAGCATTTGACAAGTCTATAGAAACTTTCCTTGAAGATGGGGTTGTAAGTATTGATGTAGAGCAAAAAATTGCTTGTTTCAAAAACTATTTCAATTTAAATGATTCTGTTCTTGATAAAAGAGGTTCACTTCAAAAGGTTGTAAAATCTCTAGTTCTGAGAGATATTTTAGAAGATAGGATACCAGAAAGACTAAATATTTCTGGAAAACTACCTTTTTTGCTACAGAAAGACGAAAGTTTAATATGGCTTTTCCATGAAGTTGAATGCCACGAAAACCGAACCAAAACAATTTATGAAGGAAGATCGCAAGGGTTTAGTGTCAAAATTGCTAAGGGTTTATATTATCGAACTGGTAGTTTTAAAGGCTATCCAATAACTAGTGAACACGCTGTTTTGTTAGGAGTAGGTATTTTAGCACTTTCTAACAAAAATTTATATTTTAGTTCATCATCTAAAACCTTTAAAATACCTTACAATAAACTAATAGCAATTACTCCATACACAGATGGCATAGGATTGCAAAAAGATGGTGTATCTGCTAACCCCCAAATCTATAAACCATTAGATGGTTGTTTTGCTTATAATTTAATAATGAATCTAGCCAAATTATAGGTAAAACTGCATACAATTATAGGTTTTAGTTAAATGGTAATTTTTTGAGCACAACATGAACAACTTTACAAAACCCAAACTTTAATGCTTTCATAATTTTAATTTTGACAAACATAGTGAAAATTTACTATCCCCTCCCTGACCAAAAACAAATCTTTTTAAAAAAACCAAATTTTTTACCTATTTTTGCGAAATAAAAATAGTTGAACATGAAAATTAATTTTTCTTTTAATAATTTACAGCGTGCGGCGAGTTCATTGGAAACAAAATTTATTAACCAATAAAATCGCGAAATTAGTTGAAGATAAGTAAAAATTTTGCATCAATGCTCAACTTCCATTTTCGACCCCCTAAAAAACCATTATTATAAAAGTCAAATATTTCGTATATTTGCTTTATGAAAATGACAAAAGAAATCCAACTTGATTTCGAGATTGATAAACTTACTAACTCTATACAAAATACCGTATCAGGGGATAGTTTTCAAACAGAAGTATCAACTTTTACCCACAAAGATTTGAAACAACCGATCCAAAAAAACGGCTGGCGATTTAAATTCAACATTATGAAAAAACATTAGGAGCATACCATTTAGGGAATCACTTAATGATTTTAGAAACAAAAGCATCATTAATATTAGTTGAAAAATATTTTAAAAATTTATAAAAATGGCACATATCAAAGAACCCAAAGGTGTAGATTTTATCATTCAAAGTCGCCCTTTAACTAAGGCAGAAGAACTGGCAATAAGCGAGCATATAAAGAATTACAAATTGAAAAATAATTCCCGTTCTAGAAATCCAAAACAAACAACTAAAAAGAGAAAAATTGAATTCATTTAATCAAACTAACATTGATATGCCAAATTAAGGCAAAAACAACAGTTTTAATAAAGGCAGGTTTTCATCTCAGAATGAAATTTTTTAATCAATTTAACCTTCGATTTTTTAAGTTAATTTCGAATGCTAAATCCACCACCATTCCACCCCCCAATCATTATACACTAACAACCCCCTACCTAAAACAAACCTTTTTAAAAAATCCAAATTTTTTACCTATTTTTGCGAAATAAAAATAGTTGAACATGAAAATCAATTTTTCTTTTAATAATTTACAGCGTGCGGTGAGTTCATTAGAAACCAAATTTATTAACCAAAAAATGCAAAATAAGGTGAAGATAAGTAAAATTTTTACTGCAAAATTCTGCGTAACAATTTCAAGTAACCTAAATAAAAATTATTCATTATTACATAATTCACTATGAAAACAATTGATATAAATACCACCATTGTAGATGGCTATGTTGAACTTTTAAATAACCTAAGTACCAATAATAAACTTGACCTTATTTCTAAGTTGACGACTTCGGTTAATGTAGATATGACCGATAAAAAATCTTCCTTTAAAAAAGCATTTGGGGCGTTTGACTCCCAAAAAACTGCCGAAGAAATTATTAAAGAAATTCGCAGTAGCAGGATATTCATCAGAGAAATTGAAGCGTTTTGAAAAAATATCTTATTGACACCAATATTGCGATTTTTTACATGAAAGGTAAGTTTGAACTTGAAGCCAAGTTCGATAAAGTAACTTCAGAAAATTGCTTCATTTCCGAAATGACTTTAGCAGAACTAAAATTTGGTGTTGAAAAAAGCGAGAAACGAGAAAAGAATAAAAAAGCGTTACAAAATTTTTTAACAGGTGTACAAATTCTTCCAATTTTTCACTCGTTAGATTTATATGCAAAAGAGAAAGCACGACTGCAAAATGCTGGTACACCAATAGACGATTTTGACCTTTTAATTGGAGTTACTTCTGTTACTCATAATTTGACAATGGTTACAAACAACACCCATCATTTTAAACATATTAGTGGAATTAAATTAGAAGATTGGACGATATTAAAATAACCACCATTCATTAAACGCTAAATCACCCCCTCACTAAATCAAACCTTTTAAAAAAATCCAAATTTTTTTACCTATTTTTGCGAAATAAAAATAGTTGAACATGAAAATCAATTTTTCTTTTTATAATTTACAGCGTGCGGCGAGTTCATTTGAAACAAAATTTATTAACCAATAAAATCGCGAAATAAGGTGAAGATAAGTAAAAATTTTGCATCAATGCTCAACTTCCATTTTCGACCCCCTAAAAAACCATTATTTTAAAAGACAAATATTTCGTACATTTGCTTTATGAAAATGACAAAAGAAATCCAACTCGATTTCGAGATTGATAAACTTACTAACTCAATTGAAAATGCAGTTTCTGGAGAGGTTTTTGACACCATTATCTACCAAATTACAGACATACAAAAAATTAAAAAAACCAACTGGACTTTTGACTGGTTGTCTGAGATATTAAACGATTTCAAAATAGTTTATGGCTTAACTACTAAAAACAATCAGAATATTATTCAAGGTCTAATAAGCATAACTGACAAAGGCGACCATATTTTAATGGACTTAATTGAATGTGCAAAATTTAACAAAGGAAAAACTAAATTATACAAAGGGGTTGCAGGAAATCTCGTTGCGTTTGCTTGTAAAATATCTTTTGAAAAAGGTTATGATGGAGTTGTTTCATTTATAGCAAAAACGCAACTCATTGACCATTATCAAAAAACCTTAGGTGCAAAAATTTTTAATGGTAACAGAATGTTTATTGATACATTTGAGGCAAAAATTTTATTAATAAAATATTTTAAAGATTTTAAGCTATGATAAATTTTAAAAAAATGGATGACAAAGATTTTGTTTTTATCAACAAAAAATTGTGCGAAAAAGACGACAAAGAATTTAGCGACTTTTTGAAAAACCGTAAAACAAATATTTTACTAAAGTCTATCAAAAAGAAAACTAAAGAACTTCAAAAGCATTAAGTAGGGCTTGCATAACATTGGGGTTTTATACATTCGTAGTAATGTGATTAAGTTAAAGTACCTTACTCCTGTTAGACTTTGATATTAGATGGAGAGTTTTGTACATGGTAAACTATTATATTTTTTTTTGACCTAAAACCTAAAACAAACCTTTTTAAAAACCAATTTTTATACCTATTTTTGCGGAATAAAAATGGTTGAATATGAAAATCAATTTTTCTTTTAATAATTTACAGCGTACGGTGAGTTCATTAGAAACAAAATTTATTAACCAATAAAATCACGAAATTAGTTGAGGATAAATAAAAATTGTATGGTTATTTAATAAACTCGCAAGAAATAGAAATAATGAAAGGATTTTAATAATATTTGTCTGCATTTTTTTGCTATTTTTTTGATCAAATTTAATACTTTTTTAATCTCTTGGCCTGGTATTAAAAACGAGGGGCACTATTGTTTAAAATTTCAGTATGGAGTTATTGAAATTATCACTGCAGCATTTGCTAAAGACGGGAATAATCTTAAACTTGGAACATTTTGACATAATTACACAATTGGTAAAACAACTTAGAAAAATAGAAAAGACAAATAAATCCAGCAGCTAAACTTGGATTGGCAAAAGTGCGGATTCAGTGTGCTATTTTGAACATTCGAAAACGTATTTGACATTTTTGCTAAATTGAACATTTCAGTATCGAATAATAATGCTAAAAAATAATTTTTTGAGATGATATTCAGAATTTGTACCTTTGTAAAAAACGAGTTTAGTTTATGAAAAATAAAATAACATTGTTATTAACCTTTGGGCGTCTAGTGAGAACATTAGAAAACATTTTTTTAACCCAAAAAATGCAAAGTAGAGTGCGTATAAGTAGTAGTTGGCACTTATTTTTAAATAATATTTGGCTTATTACTAAAATTGATTTAAATTTACTACACAAATGCTAAAATAATGAAAAAAGTAATTAAACAAGTAAGGACATTTGATCCAAAAGAAAGTATTAAACGAGCGAAAGCAGTAAGAGTATCACCTGCTATATGGAAATTGGAATCTGAAGGGCGTGAATACGTTTGGACAACAAGACTGGAAAGAGTAGGTATTTTAAGAGCTGGACTCCCTTATGATTCTATTAATGTTATAAGTAAAAGAATTAATTCACCAGTAAAGCAAGTTTTAAATATTTTTGGGTTACCACAAACAATATACAATAAAAAACGAAAAGAAAAATCATTACTTAATGGAAGAGATAGTGAAATTATTTTGCTTCTTACTGAACTATTTGATTTTGGAATAGAGGTTTTTAATAATGAAGAAGAAAAATTTCAACGTTGGATGAAAAAAAAGAATTCTGCTTTAGGTGGATATACACCGGAAAGTTTATTGGATTCATCATCGGGAATTCAAGAAGTGAAAAATTGTTTAAATAGGATTGAATACGGAAATCTGGCTTAATGAAAGTTTATCGAATTGAAAGAGAAAAATATTTAGAGACAACATTATTAGGATTTGGAGCAGCTTTGACCGAAGGATATAGGTGGAATAGTTTAAATACATATCTTGTATATACATCAGCATCTCGTGCCCTTGCAACACTAGAAGTTTCAGTGCATCTTGATTTTTTTGAAGATTTGCCCACTGATAGATTTTATGTTGAAATCGAGATACCAGACGATGTAGAAATATTAGAATTGCCAATTGAACAATTGCCTGAAAAATGGAATTCTAAACCTCCGATTCTTGCAACACAATTCATCGGAGATGATTTCGTTTCAGAAAATAATGCTGTTGTTTTAAAAGTACCTAGTGTTATCGTTCCACCTGAATTTAATTATTTAATAAACCCCAAACATCCTGATGCCAAAAAAATTAAAGTGATTTCAAGTCAGAGATTAGAATTTGACAACAGACTTAAACTGAAATAAAATCAAGTTCTAACAAATAGTTTAGCTAAAGTGCGGCTTCAATGTACTATTTTGAACATTCAAAAATCTATTTGACATTTTTGCTAAATTGAACATTTCTGTATAAAATAATAATGCTAAAAAATAATTTTTTGAGATGATATTCAGAATTTGTACCTTTGTAAAAAACGAGTTTAGTTTATGAAAAATAAAATTTCATTGTTGAGAAACTTAGGGCAAGTGGTGAGAACATTAGATAACATTTTATTAATTATATAAATGCGGGATAGAGTGAGGGAGGTAGGTAATGGTTATCAACAACCCTATGAACTACCCTGCAAACATACAACATACAAACAAATGACAAAACAAGGCAACGCTTCAGGAAAATTAAAAAAGCCATTTTCTTTCAACGCACAATTAACGACTTTTAGAAAATGAATCTCGACTGGATAAAACTTAGGCCTTTTAATGGCGATTTAAAAAATGGCTTTGAGGAACTTGTTTGTCAATTAGCAAGAGCTGAGAGTGTAAAGGACAAACAACAGTTTATCAGAGTTGCCGCACCTGATGGTGGTGTTGAAGCATACTGCATTTTGAAAAATGGTGATGAATATGGATGGCAAGCCAAACATTTTTCTTCAATGGGAGATCCTCAATGGGCTCAGATTGAAAATTCATTTAAGACAGCTTTTGCAAAACATCCAAATCTCAAGAAATACTTTGTATGCACTCCTCTTGACAGACAAGACCCGAGGATTGTTACAATAAAAGGAACTGTGGTTAAACACTTCATGGATGTATGGAAAAAAAAAGTTGCAGACTGGGAGGCATTTTCAGCAGCGAGCGGGAGAAATATAGAATTTGAGTATTGGGGAAACTCGGAATTGTTTGACCGCTTAAACAAACCTGAAAACGAAGGTAAACTTCGTTACTGGTTTGGACAGGAAGAGTTTTCTGACAACTGGTTTAAACAAAAACTTGAAGAAAGCATTCTCAATCTTGGTAAACGCTATACTCCCGAAATAAATTTTGATTTACCAATAGCAAAAGTTTTTGAAGGGCTTTCAAGAGATGAATATTTTAAAAGACAATTCTTATCATATCTTGGAGATTTACTAAAGAATTACAACAAAGCAGTTTCGCACGTAAAAGCCGATGAGGTAAAAGATTTGGTTCTAAATATAGATACCTTAATTAATCAGTTCCGACAATCTTGTGAGCAAATTGACTTTGAAGAAATCAGTATCATTCAGCATAAGGAACTATCGACTGCTTTGGAAACATGCAAAGAGGTTATTGAAAATTTGATTTACAAGTTTTATGAACTTGATTCAAAAAAGAAATCAGAAACAAAAAGTAAAAAAGAATATGTAAGCGAAACAAATAGTTATGGTTGGGACATTGAGTATTTCAGAAAGTTAAGCCGTTCAATTTATGACTTTACAGATTTTCTTCACGGCTCAGTTGTCAGTTTATCAAACAATGCGTTTCTTATTCTAAAAGGTGAAGCTGGCATTGGTAAATCTCACTTGTTAGCAGATGTTGCAAAAAAGAGAGAGGCAAGAAATCAGTTTACGATTCTTCTACTTGGGCAACAATTCTCAACAACCGAAGAACCGTGGAGTCAAATCCAAAAGCTTCTACAAATTGAATGTAATCGAGACACTTTCTTAGCAGCTCTTAACTCAAAAGCAGAATCAACAGGAGCAAGAGTTCTAATTTTTATTGATGCGATTAACGAGGGGGAAGGAAAAACCATTTGGAAAAACCACATGGCAAGTTTTATTGCAGCAGTAAAACGATTCCCAAACTTAGGGGTTGTTTTTAGTTTTAGAACTTCTTATGAGAAACTTTTAATTCCTGATGTAGTCAAGGAACAAAAACAAGTAACAAGAATTACTCACTATGGTTTTGCAAATCATGAATACGAAGCATCAAAATTATTTTTTGAGAACTACAATATTAAACAGCCAAGTATTCCACTACTGCATCCTGAATTTTCAAATCCTTTATTCTTGAAATTGTTTTGCGAAGGGTTATTCAAGAAAGATATTCATGAAATCCCTGATGGATATGAAGGAATTTCTACCATTATAAATTTTTTCTTGGACACCATTAATGACAAGGTTTCCGACAAACATAATCAGCCAAGAAAACTTCAAATCGTTCAGAAAGTTGTAAGGCAAATTGCTGAAAGGGTTATTGACACAAACAACTCCTACATTAAATATGACGATGCTTTTTCTTTCATCATTGAAATGAAAGAGACGAGGGCTGTTATTGACAAATCACAGTTCTTTCAGGATTTAATTTCAGAAGGGCTGCTAACTCAAAATGTATATTTGGACAGAGATGGAAATCATTTTGAAGGCGTTTATATTTCTTATGAAAGATTTAGCGACCACTTAATTGCTTCTCATCTGTTAGCAAAATATCTAAACAAAAATAATCCGAAAAAATCTTTTTCGGATGACAAGAAGTTTTCTAAAACTATCAAGTCAATCGCAGCTAAATTTGGTATTGGTGTTGGTGTTGAACCGAAAAAATTATTTGAGATACTATCTGATGAGAATGAGGCAAGCTACAGCAGAGGTATTATTGAAGCACTCTCAATTCAACTACCGGAACAAACTAATTTAGAATTATATGAAGCCGCTGAACATGCAAGAGAATTTCAATCCGTGGCTGCCGCTTTTGTTGAAAGTATTATTTGGCGAAAGAAAGAAACACTAAGTGATAAAATGAAAGATTACATCAACGAAGTTGTGATTGGTAAGTTTGATTACCACGACTATTTCATAAACACAATTTTGTTGGTTACTTCTCATCCACAAAATTATTTCAATAGTGATTTTCTGCACAGTCACCTGATGAGATTTAATATGACTGACCGTGATGCATGGTGGACACAGTTCATCCACAAAATGTATCCTGGTTATCCTGATGAAGTTTCTGCAATTCGCAGAATGATTGATTGGGCTTGGACTGATGATAAGCGAGTAAGTATTTCAGATGAATCAATTCGGCTGATGAGCCAAACAATGATTTGGTTTTTGACAAGCTGCAATAGAATTCTAAGGGATTCGGCAACGAAGGCAATTATCTGTTTGCTTCAAGAAAGAATAAATGTATTGATGCATCTTATCAAAACATTTGAAAAAGTTAATGACCCTTATGTTTTACAACGCATTTATGCCATTGCTTATGGTTGTGCAGTTAGAACAAGCAACGCAGAAATTTTAAAACCATTAGGAGATTTAGTTTTTCAATCGGTGTTTGCAACAGATAGTGTTGTTCCCGATATACTTTTGCGTGACTATGCGAAAGGAATAATTGAGTTTGCTGTTTTCAAAGGACACAAATTTAATTTTGATTTAGCCAAAATTCAACCTCCATTCAAAAGTGATTTGCCAACGACATTTCCGAGCAATGAGGAAACTGATAAATTCAAATTCAACTACGAGGACAAAGATTTTAAGAAACATTATTGGAGTCAAAACTCTATCCTAAGCTCAATGGTAACAGAATACGGTAGAGGAACTTCGGGCTATGGAGATTTTGGAAGATATACTTTTCAAAGAGGCTTGTCTGTTTGGCGTGTAGATGTAAATGGTTTGAGCAATCTTGCAGTAAAATGGATTATTGAAAAATATGGTTACGATGTTGAGAAGCATGGAGAATTTGACAGAAACATTGGAAATAATGGGAGACATAGTCATAACGAAGAACGATTAGGGAAAAAATACCAATGGATTGCTTTCTATGAATTATTAGCCCGGGTTTCTGACAACTATCCTTGCTATGAAAATTCATACAGCCGTGATGCGAAGGAAATAAAGTATGAAGGACCTTGGAAACCTTATGTCAGAGATATTGACCCGACAACTACAATCAAAGGAAATCCTAAAGACAAATTAAAAACATATTGGTGGAATCCAGTTGTTTATTCAAATTGGAATCTACCGAATAAAGATTGGGTATCGTTGACAAATGATTTACCTAGCCCTCAAAATTTAGTTAGTGTTACTGATGATCACGGAATGGAATGGCTTGTTCTTAAAATGTATCCCGAATGGAATGAACCAACTCCTTTAGGCGAAGAAGAATATGAAGACCCTCACAAAAGATTAGTTTATGATTTGAGTAGTCATATTGTTTACAAGAAGGACTTGCAGAAAATTATTGACTACTTAACAAATAGAAATTTGAGAGGTTGTGGTTTGTCTGAAAGTAAAAACAGATACCAAATGTTCAGCAGAGAATATTACTGGGCTGCTGCTAACAGAACTTTTAATACTTACTATTACGGAGGCAATGAATGGGAAGAATTGCATAATGAGGAATCAGGAGAATATATTTGTAATACTGCACGGACGGCAATTCAATATTTATGGGAAGAAGAATTTGACGCTTCAAAAGACGAAACAATAAGTTTCTATAAACCGACTGAATTAGTGTTCCGATTACTTGACCTTCAATATTCCAAATTGGAAGGACAACTACTAAACACAAAGGGAGAAATGATTTGCTTTGACCCAAGTGCAACAACTCCTTCTATAAGATGTTTATTAGTTAGAAAACCCGACTTATTAAAAATGCTTGCAGAAAAAGATTTAGAAATTATCTGGACTTCTGTTGGAGAGAAACTAATTATTGGCGGACACTTCAATCGGACTAATTGGGTTGGACGTTTAAATATTTCTGATGTGGTTTATTTTGAATCGGACGTATTAAAACACATTTCTCATTATGAAATTTAATAACCAGCCTACAAGTGTAAGCACATTGCAAACCACATAAGACCAAGCAAAGACCAAATTTTATAAAAAATATTCCACCTTTCTATGTAGACAAACTTGAATTACAAAAAATCTCATCCACTTCTGAAAATAAAAAATACTCATCACACTACCGTTACTCAATGACTGGACAACTCAACGTCGACAATCGTTTGTATGGTCGAACAATTGCACGACAGTGAAAAACAACGTCTACCAACAGCGGTTTTTTTTCAGTCAAACTATAGTTCAAACTTGGAACTGTGTACATCTATCAAAGTTATCGTGCTTTATTGACATTTTTCTTCGCAATCAAATTTGTGAATTTTTGTTCGTATTTTCGCAATAAATGTAAAAAACAAATAAACGTATTAATATCATGAATATCAAAGGAACTCACTTTAGAAGTATCTGGGTTAATGAAACCGATAAAAAAATCATTAAAATTATTGACCAAACCAAACTACCTCACGAATTTATTATTGCTGATCTTAAAACGGTGGATGATGTTGCCATTGCTATCAAAGATATGCTTGTTAGAGGTGCTGGACTTATTGGAGCAACTGCTGGATATGGTATGTATTTGGCAGCTCTTGAAGCTCCTAAAAATAATTTTGAAGCTTATATTTCTTCCGCAGCAACGATATTAAAAGCCACAAGACCTACGGCTATTAATCTTGCCTGGGCTGTTGATAGGCAACTTGTAGCAATGAAAAATGAAAACCATCTTGATGAAAAAATAAATATTGCTTTTAAAACAGCCAATGATATTGCCAATGAAGACGCTGAATTTTGCCGAAAAATTGGTGAGCACGGACTTCAAATAATTAAAGAATTAAGTGATAAAAAAAACGGCGCTCCTATAAATATCCTTACCCATTGTAATGCTGGCTGGTTATCTTGTGTTGATTATGGTTCCGCAACCGCTTCAATATATGCCGCCCATGATGCTGGTATTAAAGTTCATGTGTGGGTTGATGAAACAAGACCAAGAAGCCAAGGTGCTAAACTTACCGCTTGGGAACTATTAAATTATGGAGTCCCCCATCATGTTATCGCCGATAATGTTGGCGGACATTTGATGCAGCATGGTTTAGTTGATATGTGTATTGTTGGATCCGATAGAACTACCTACACGGGCGATGTTGCCAATAAAATAGGAACCTATCTTAAAGCATTAGCAGCCAAAGAAAATAATGTTCCTTTTTATGTAGGTCTTCCTTCTTCAGCTATTGACTGGAACATGAAAGATGGTGTCAAAGAAATTCCAATTGAAGAACGCAACGCTGAAGAAGTTATTTACATGGATGGATTATTAGACGGTAAAGTGCAACGAGTACTTGTTACTCCGACTGGAAGCCCAGCCATGAATGTTGGATTTGACGTAACGCCTGCCAAATTTATTACCGGTTTAATTACAGAACGAGGACTTACCAAAGCAACCGAACAAGATATTCTAAACCTTTACCCCGAACATAAAAAATAATATGGATGAAGGTTATATAAAGTTTAATTGTATCTGGAAAAAATGCAAACCCGTAGCTAAAACTAAACTTACCCAGCTAAACCACTGGCGAACTAAACTTTTTTCTCTGGGGCTTATTGGTGCTTATGATAATGGAGTTGGATTTGGAAATATAAGTGTTAGAGATCAGGAAAACAAGTTTATTATAACCGGGTCGGCTACTGGAAATTTACCTAATCTCTCTCAAGAACATTATGTTTTAGTTGATACTTATAATATTGAAGAAAATAGTCTGGTATGTATTGGACCCATAAAAGCATCTTCAGAATCTTTGTCACATGCAGCAATTTACGATACATCAAAAAACACACATGCAGTTATTCATGTACATAATTTTACACTTTGGAAAAACCTCTTAGATAAAATTCCTACAACAAAAAAAAATGTTGCTTATGGTACTCCAGAAATGGCAAATGAAATCAAGAGATTGTTTAGGGAAACTAATGTTTCAGAAGAGAAAATAATAGTCATGGCCGGGCATGAAGAAGGAATTATTTCATTCGGTAAAGATTTATATGAAGCAGGTGAAATTCTGTTAAGAAAATTTGGCGTGGAACTTTTTTAAAAATAGTTTTTGTAATTTAACAAAACCCATAATAAAATAATATCAATAATAAAAATTTTCTATATACGAAAAAATAATGACATTTTTTAACGTATTAATACGCTCAATTAATATGAAAAAAAATATTAATTTGGCAGCAAATTATTGATATGAAAAAAAATGACAAAATTTTACCCGATTTAAATTATGATGATAGCTGGAAAAATGCATTGAACTTTTGGTTAAAGGCTGCTATAAAATTTTTTTTACCGAATACTTATAAACTTATAAATTGGAAAAAAGAATATGTTTTTTTGGAAGACGAATTGCAAAAATTTTCTATCAATGATAAAAAAAGTAGGGTAGATAAACTCATTCAGTTTTCTTTAATAAAAGGGCATAAAATATTATTATTACTTCACATTGAAATTCAATCGCATTCACCAAAAACAATTGCACAAAGAATGTTCCATTATGGACTCAAATTAATGATTCAATATCCCGGATATGACCTCATTAGTTTTATATTATACATTGGCAAGGAAAAATATAAAAATATTCATATTTATCAACCATTTCAGTTAAACAAAAATTATATGATTACAGGAGAATATTTTGTTTTAGCCGAACATAGCGAATCCGAATTAAAGAATTCAAAATCTATTATAGGGTATGCATTATTATTAACAAAGTGGATTAATAAACAAAAACAATCAGGAGAAAAAAGGGTTCGAGTTTTAAAACGATTTTTAGAGTTTTTGAATTCACAAAATATAGCTAAAGAAGAGTTAGAAAAATTATATCAATTTGCGGAAATTTTAGTAACTTTGCCCAAAGAAGAAAAATTAGAATATGCTGAAATTAAACAAAAACAAATAAATTATATGGCAAACATAGTAGTAACACCAGAAAATGAGAGAGCCGTACAAGATTCTATCTCATACATATTATCCAAAAGAAAATCTATAAAAGATATTCTTCTCGAGGGAAAATACAAAGGAAAACGTGAAGGACGGCTTGAAGGCAAACGTGAAGGACGGCTTGAAGGTAAACGTGAAGGACGGCTTGAAGGTAAAATTGAAATAGCAAAAAATTTAAAAGCCAAAGGAATGAGTGTTGATTTTATTCAAGACACTACAGGACTTTCCTTTGAAGAAATTAATAAATTGGATTAAAATTTTAAGGGCTTATTTAGCTATAAAGTTTTTAATTTAACATATAATTACCAATAAACATCCGGTTACAACTTATATTGCCACATTGAAAAAAATTTGATTATGAAAAAATTTATGTATTTATTCTTGTTGGTGGTTGTTTTATTACAATTTTATTGTTCAAAAGATAATACGACTACGAATACTTCGGTGGTAACCAATCCATTCCAAGCAATAAATGCAACCTTTGGCTCGAATATTGACCCAACCAATTTACCCAACTATGCTAATCAACTAATTCCAGCTTATATAACCAAAGACAATACCAATGGCAATACCATTACCAATGCCAAAGCAAGTTTAGGGCGGGTTTTATTTTATGATACGAGACTTAGTGTCAACGATTCTTTTGCTTGCGCGAGTTGTCATTTACAATCCTATGCTTTTGGAGATACCGCTGCCGGAGCGAGTGATGGCGTATTTGGAGGCTTAACAACAAGACATTCCATGCGTTTAATAAATGCCCGTTTTGCTCAAGAAAACAAGGTTTTTTGGGATGAACGAGCCGCCAGTTTAGAAATTCAATCTACCCAACCCATGAAAGACCACAACGAAATGGGTTTTAGTGGTATGAATGGTCGTCCTAATTTTGATAGTTTATTAAGAAAGATAAAAAACATTAATTACTATAAAGAATTATTTCAATTTGTTTATAAAGATACCAATGTTACGGAAGCTCGTTTGCAAGAATGTATGGCTCAATTTGTACGCAGTATACAATCTTTCGATTCAAAATTTGATAGTGGTTTAAGTGCAGCGAATAATAACCTAATGATAAATTTTCCAAATTTCACCGCCCAAGAAAATATGGGTAAAAATTTGTTTTTGACACCCCCCGTTTTCGACGCTACAAGTACTAGAGTTAATGGTGGGTTGGGTTGTAATGTCTGTCATAGAGCCCCCGAGTTTGATATTGACCCTAATTCGCTAAATAATGGTATAGTAGGTATTATTGGTAGACAAGGTTTAGACCTAACCAACACCAGAGCCCCTTCTTTAAGAGATTTAGTAAATCCTTCAGGAAACCCTAATACACCTATGATGCATACGGGTATTTTAAAAACTTTAATGCAAGCAATTGGACATTATGGTGCCATTAATATTGCAGCGGGAAATACTAATTTAGACAATCGTTTAAAACCCAATGGAATTGGACAAAAATTAACCTTGAATGCTACAGAAGTGAATGCTGTTATGGCTTTTATAAAAACATTAACTGGAAAAAATGTGTACACAGATAAAAAATATTCTGACCCATTTTTGAAAAAATAGCCTTATTCATTTCGCCTGATAATAAAATCCCCAATTTTAGTTTTAATTATTCGCTGATTGGGGTCGTAACATTCTATAAAATAAAAATACTGCCCATTCGGTAATACATTATTTAATTGAGAAGTCGCATTCCAACGGGTTAACGACGTAAAATTGACAAAGCTTTTAACAATATGATTCAAACGATTATAGATTACAATTTTGTTGTTAGGATAATAAAAAATATTATGAATAACCCAATAGTCGTTAATTCCATCATTATTCGGTGTGATTACTTTGGTAGGAAAAATGTCTATATCTTCAAACGAATCCACAGGAATAAAAATGCTATCAATAACTTCACAGCCATACTGGTCAAACCCAAGAATTTTAAATAGTGTTGATTCTATAGGTTTCAAATAAATGGGTTCATTAGAAATAGCTTTAAAAGGCATTGCATAAAGCGCCGGTGAAATGACATAATAATCGGCACCGCTTAGACTAATTTTTACAGGTACAAAAGCTTGTCGAGGAGAAACAATATTAATAGTATCTATTTTAATTAATTGGGCTGTTATATTTTTAAACAAAATCAACCCACTTAGTTTTGAATATAGTTTTTGGGTATCATAATTATTTTCAACACTTACATAATAATAAGCCCCACTATCATAAGGTATTCCAAAAAGATAGTTTTGTGGAACTAAGATAAGCGTAGTATCAAAACTCGATAAAATGCCTTGTGCCCCAGGAATTGCCCTACCACCAACGGTATCTGGTTTAGTATTGATATACCATTGAAATTTTACTAATTTACTATTTAAAAATGTAGTACTATCAGATGCCGCCTGTACCTTTATCATCAAGGGTTGTATGATATTAACAGCAGTATTGGTACAATAAATTTCTTGTTGAGAATCTAATGGCATCGTTATAACAGGCGGGGTAAACACTCTTGAAATAATGATTCGAAATTTTTGATTTCCAATAACATTGTTAAAAGTATAACTTAAAAGCGAATCTTTGATATAAATGCTATCATTAAGAATTAAACTATCTATTCGATAATTATATACAGGATTATAAAAAACACGGGCATTAGCCGTTCTAACAACAATATAATACGGAATAAAATTTATTTGCCCTGGCAAATTAGCGGAGACAAAAATTGTATCCTCTATCTCGCTAAAAAATAGTTTTATTTTTTGATTGGCGTTTATATTTTTAAAAGTAAAATGTTGCAATGAATCATAATTAATGGTACTGTCGTTAATAAGAATACTATCTAACCTGTATTTCAAAGAAGATGGTTTATAAAAAACAGTAATGGTATCATTTGCTTTAGCAATTATGGTGCTATTAAAAGTTCCGGCACCAACGATATTTTCAGAAATAAAAATGGTATCATTAATGATAGAAAAAAATATTTTTATATATTTATTCGAAGTAATATTATTAAAAGTATACGATTTTAATGAGTCTTTATTTATGACCGTATTGTTTATAAGAATACTATCTACTTGATAATTGTTTTTAGGATTGAATGAAACCTTTACCGAATCGGTGCTATCGGCAATAATGATGGATGAAAAATTTCCTGCATTTGAAATATTACCACTTATAAAAATGGTATCAATTACTCTGTACAAAGCATAACTGGCATAATCTCCAGCAGCAATATCTACCACATTTTTTAAGGATGGTACATTAGATAAGTAGCTGTAAATAGAGTTGTTATAATTTCCACCCCATTGAATAATCGTACCATCTGCTTTCAAAGCCAACCCATGCCAATCCCCACCGTCTATTTTTATTACTTGATTCAAATTTGTTGGTGTATCCAAAGCACCAAAAGTTGCTTCTCCCCAAGGAATCACTTTTCCATTGGGTTTGGTATTAGCTAAGCTATGTTTCCAGCCGCCACTAATTTGGGAGACACCTGAAAGACTTGCTGGTACATTGGTTTGTCCCTCGTCGTTTAAACCCCAAGCCCGCACTTCTCCTTTATTGTTTAGGGCTACAACGTGCGAACCACGCGGAGCAATTTGTTCTACAAAACCAAGATTATTTGGTATGTTTCTTTGACCAAAATCTACCGTATCACTATAATAACTAAAATTATTTTCACCGCCCCAAACCAGTACCCTGCCGCTTTCTGTTAGGCAAGAAGAATGAAAACCTCCTGCCGAAATATATACTACACTATCATAGACATCACTAGGTACAAAAGTTTCTTTAAAATTTGTATCGCCGAAAGCAAATACCCGTCCATCTTTCGTTAAAGCCAAGCCATGATACCAGCCGCCCCTAATATCTACCACATCTTTTAAACCCGCAGGAAAACTTAGTTGCTTAAAAAAATTAAACCCAATACCATAAGGAATTCCATTCACGTCTATGGCATACACAAAAGCTTCGCCACCATTTAAATAAACGATATTTTTTGGAAAACTATCTACGTCTAACTCGCCAATATAATTTAAGCCCCAAGCCGATTTTAGAACCTTAGCTGGATTAAAATTATAGGTTCGAAAAAGTTTAGGTCTGCTCCAATTGTTATTATACCCTTTTGCCCGAATTGTATAAAGGTCGTTCCGTACATTCGGCGGTATTATCAAAACAAAA
>JACCDX010437422.1_pt1 | contig 25610 bp, 25 predicted proteins | sample 7449681 | NCBI WGS metagenome assembly JACCDX01 (sample SAMN15323450, study PRJNA562643) | freshwater metagenome | isolation source: river surface water | place: USA:Blue River Watershed | collected 2017-08-18
GGCATGAGCTCTGCCCAGAACACTTCCATCTTCTCTGCAACCATTTCAATCTCGCGCTGCGGGAATGAAGGGAAGTGAGTTCCCTCGCGCTTGGTGCGAAGGCTCAGGAAGTTCATTAGCGAACGAGCGTTCATGGTCACATACATGCTCGAGTAGATGTTTACCGGCAGCACAATACGAGCCACCTCTCGGGCAACTCCAGCCTCAAGCATGCGCTGATAAGCCTCGTAGGCGGCACGAACCACAGCCTGAGTCTCCTGTGTAACCAACGCGGTCTGCTCTGCAGTGCCGTCTTCAAACTCGTAGTGCCCGGGCTTACCGACCTGGATTAGCTTGCGGTCTGGGCCTGGGACATAGAAAACCGGACGGAGTTCGCGGTAACGACCCGACTCCTCGTTGTAGCTGGCGATGCGGTGACGCATAAACTCGCGGAACACGAAGATTGGCGCTTGGACATAGAAGGTCATCGAGTTGTGCTCAAACGGGGAGCCGTGACGATCACGCATCAAATAGTTGATCAGGCCCTTGTCGCGTTTTTGCATCTCTGCATCGGTTGCCTTGGCACCCTCGAGAGTTTGCTCACCCTGGGTGGATACTCGAGCGGCGAATAGCACATCGGAGTCTGATGCGCTGGAGCGCACGAGCTCAACGGTCACGTCAGAGCGGAATTCAATTTCGGTCACGCCCAAAGCCTAAGGTTTTTCTGACGTAAAAAAGCGCAACACTCCGTTTTGCCATCCTGCCATCGCTTAGCCTTTCGGGGTGGAACTCAATTTCTCTAGCTGGGCCGTCATTGCCCTGCTGTCTCTAGCAACCCTGCTGGGCATTGGGTTCAAGCTGTTTTCTGGACGCGGGCGAGCAATAACGAAATCTGAGACCATAGATTTGAACAAACTCAAGGCTGAGAAATCTAGTCTGCCGGTGAAGGCGTTTGGTAAAAAGGCAACCCTGCTGCAGTTCTCAACCGAATATTGCTCAATTTGCCCAGGGGTTGCCAGGCACCTGTCTCAGCTTGAATATCGACACGGTGGCCTTTTGCATCTCGAAGTAGACATCACCAATCGATTAGATCTTGCCGCCCACTTTCAGATCAGCCAGACCCCAACAGTGTTTATCCTTGACCAAAAGGGTGAAATCAAGTTCAGAGTTTCCGGAGCTCCAAAGCCCGGAGTCATTCAGCAAGAGCTAACAAAACTAGGAGCAATATGAGCGAGCTAAAGAGAATCGACCCAAGAGGACCGAGATTCGGTGCCGCAATCACATCAGTGCTAGCTCTAATTGCATTCAGTCAATCTCAGGAAACTTATTTGTTTGGTGCCCCTTGGATCGTGCTGCTCTTTGTACTTTTTGCCTGGAGTGTCTTCTTTCCCCAGTCCCACCCATACGCACTCATTTTCAAGAAGTTTGTAAGACCACGACTTGCAGCCCCTAAGGAGCTCGAGGACCCACGACCACCGCAGTTTGCTCAAAAGGTTGGCTTTGGCTTCTCGATTCTGGGAGTTGCCGGAGTGTTGTTTTCGCCAATCTTGATCCCAATCAGCGCTGCGTTCATCTTCATAGCAGCGTTCCTAAATGCATTCTTTGGCCTGTGCCTTGGCTGCCAGATGTACCTGGGTCTAAGAAGACTGGGAATTATTCGCTCTTAGCAATCGCCTGTCGCATGGCTGCCCTAGCCCTGCGACGGTCGCCTGATGCGTCGTAGGCCTCTGCTAATAGCAGCCAGTCTTGCCAGCTGTCATTGAAGTTTGCCTTGACTCGTTCAAACTCGCGTTCCGCGGACTCCTTGGTTGCTCGACCCGATGGCCGCAACTCCAGCTGCAGTTCGTTGAGCCCGTCCTCCAGGGCTCGTGCGATCAGCTTCTGTGACCTGATCCCAAACTGAATCTCGCGATAGAGCGCCCATGCTGCAACCAGCGGAAAGACCAACATCCCCGCACCAATTAGCTTGGCAATCCAATTAGGGTCAGCGAGCAAGGTGAGGGCTCGACCGGTCATTAGATACAGATAAAACAGAGTCAGCAGTGTCATGATTGCGACCCAAATTTTTGTGGTCAATTACAGCCCTAAAACCTTGTCCAGGCCAACGTGTAATCCAGTGGCCTGCTTGGCAAAGTCAATGCTTAGCAAAATACCCTTGGCATATGCCCGGTGTGAAATGACTTCGTGCGAGAGGGTCGTAAGTTCACTCTCCGCACCAAAGTGCACATCCTGCTTAGCTGACACGCCCTTTAGTCGGAGCGAGTGAATCGGGACACCCGCCACGACCTCTCCCCTAGCAACCTGATCCACTCCCGGAATCAGTGGTTGAGGCAGGCCCTTGCGAGCTTGGTGAATCAACTCGGCGGTCCTAACTGCGGTACCCGAGGGTGAGTCCACCTTGCCCTCGTGATGGGCCTCAACAATCTCGATCGAGTCAAAGTAGCGAGCCGCCAGCGCACTGAAGTGCTGAATCAACATTGATCCCACTGAGAAATTTGGGATTACTACAGCAGCTGAGCGCGGGTGTTGAGCAAGCTTGGCCTCAAGCATTTGCAGCTTGGATTCCGACCAACCACTGGTGCCGACAACGACCTTGAGATCATTCGAGATTGCATAGTCGACGAGCTCAGGACTTGCGGTGGGGAGCGTGAAATCTAGCACTACGTCAGCGCCGAGCATTTGCTCTTTTGCAGAGCTGGAATTCAAGGCCGAGTGCAGTTTTAGATTTGCATCAGAGTCGATTAGCTCAAGAGCAAGTTTGCCCATTCGCCCGGTTCCCAAAACTGCAACTGAAGTCATGGCAAAACCCTATCAACCAACTAGCTAAGACCCTTGAGCGATTTGCCAACGGCAACCAAGGTTGGCTCTGCGCTAAACACTCGGTTCGCGACAGCGACTATTTGATCTCTGGTTACCGATCTGAATCTGTCCATCACCTCGGTGATCGAGAGATACTCACCCGTTCCGATCTCGGCTGCCAACAGTCGATTCATACGAGCCAGCGGAGATTCAAAGCGCAAAGCTAGGCCGCCGGAGATGTTGCCAAGTGCTAGCTCTAGCTCGGATGCGGTGATTCCGTCAGAAACCACCTTCTGAACCTCAGCGCGCATGAGCTCAGTAACGAGCTTGGCATTCTCTTCGCTGGTTCCGGCGTAGACACCGAAGTAGCCGGCATCTGAATAACCCTGCTGATAGCAATAGGTCGAGTATGCAAGACCACGCTCTTCGCGGATCTCTTGGTATAGGCGAGAGGACATGCCGCCACCGAGAACGGTACTCAGGATCCCCAGTGCGAAGCGGTCGGGATCTGAGGCATGGAGCGACTGATACCCAAGAAGCACGTTTGCCTGAGCAACATCTTTTTTGATGATTCGCTTGGCTTCTGGGCTTGGAAGCTCCATGGCCTGCTGCGACCTTCTCGGTTCGGGCTGGGCAGAACCGGTCCAGCCAATTCGACTCAACTCGGCCTCGACTAGCTCCACCACTCGCTCGTGCGAGACGCCACCGGCGACCGTGATAACCAAGTTTTGCGGAGCGTAATGCTTTTTGTAGTAAGCAAATACCGACTCGCGATCCACCGCATTGATGGTGTCGACCGTGCCGCCGATTGGGCGACCCAAATCAAGACCCGGTAGCAGCGCCTCGGAGAGATTCTCGTGAGCGACATCCTCGGGGTCATCCTCGTTCATCGCTAGCTCTTCAAGAATGACTGTGCGCTCAACATCAAAGTCGTGGCCGTCGATCTTGGCACTCGAAAACATATCGAGAAGTAGATCCAGAGCTAAGGGCAAAGCCGCGTTTTCAACCCTGGCGTAATAGCTGGTGTACTCCTTGGCCGTGGCAGCATTTGAAGAGCCGCCGACCGAGTCAAACGCTATTGAGATGTCGCGAGCCGATCTTCGCTCTGTTCCCTTGAACAGCAGGTGCTCTAGAAAGTGTGTTGAGCCAAAGTGGCCACCGGTCTCATCACGGGAGCCGACAGCAACCGAGGCCGCAACGGCAACCGAGGGTGCACCGAGCATCTCCTCGGTCAGAATGCGAACACCGCTGGGCAGCACGGTCTTGCAGACACGTGCCGCCTCAGCGGTGAACTCGATTGAATCTCTAAGCGGTAGAAGCAAGGTCTACTACTCGGCAGCTTCCTCGACAACAGGGCTTAGCGATAGCTTGCCGCGGTCATCGATCTTGGTGATCTCAACCTGAAGCTTCTGACCAACCTCAAGAACATCTTCGACGTTCTCGACACGCTTGCCACCAGAGATCTTCTTCAGCTCTGAAACGTGAAGTAGGCCATCCTTACCCGGCATCAGCGATACGAAAGCACCGAAGGTGGCTAGCTTCACAACGGTTCCCAGGAAGCGCTCGCCGATCTCAGGTACGTGAGGGTTGGCGATTGCATTGATGGCGGCCTTAGCTGCATCCGCAGCTGGACCGTTGGTAGCGCCGATGTAAACGGTGCCGTCGTCCTCGATCGAAATCTCGGCTCCAGTGTCCTCCTGAATCTGGTTGATCATCTTGCCCTTTGGACCAATGACCTCACCGATCTTGTCGACAGGGATCTTGACTGCGATAACGCGAGGAGCATATGGGGACAGCTCGTCTGGCTCGTCAATTGCCTCCTGCATGACATCAAGAATGTAGGTTCTAGCATCCTTGGCCTGCTTGAGTGCTTTAGCCAAAACGGAAGCTGGAATACCGTCTAGCTTGGTGTCTAGCTGAATGGCGGTCACGAAGTTGCGAGTACCTGCAACCTTGAAGTCCATGTCACCCAGGGCATCCTCAGCACCGAGGATGTCGGTTAGAGCCGCATACTCAGTCTTGCCATCGACGGTGTCAGAGATCAGACCCATTGCAATACCGGCAACCGGAGCGCGCAGTGGCACACCAGCGTTTAGTAGCGACAGGGTTGATGCACAAACCGAACCCATTGAGGTTGAACCGTTTGAGCCAAGCGCCTCAGATACTTGACGAATTGCGTATGGGAACTCTTCGCGAGTTGGCAACACTGGAACCAGGGCACGCTCTGCAAGAGCACCGTGACCAATCTCACGACGCTTTGGAGAACCAACACGACCTACCTCACCGGTGGAGTAAGGAGGGAAGTTGTAGTGGTGCATGTAGCGCTTAGAGGTCTCAGGGCTCAGCGAGTCAATCTGCTGCTCCATCTTGAGCATGTTCAAAGTGGTGACACCTAGAATCTGAGTCTCACCGCGCTGGAAGATTGCAGAACCGTGGGTTCTAGGGATAACTGCAACCTCTGCATCAAGGGCGCGAATGTCGGTTAGACCGCGGCCGTCAATACGGATGCCCTCTTTGAGGACGCGGGTACGCATTACCTTCTTGGTTACTGACTTGTAAGCGGCAGAGAACTGCAGCATCTGCTCCTCAGAGAGAGAAGCTACTAGCTCCTCCTTAACCTTGGCCTTGAGCTCGTCGTCGGCCTCCTGACGCTGCTGCTTGTCAGCGATTTGGTAGACCTTTGCGAGCTCTGCACCAGCAGCCTTCTCGACTGCTGCGTAAACCTCATCGGTGTATGGCAGGAATACTGGGTACTCTGCGGTTGGCTTAGCAGCCACCTTCGCTAGCTCTACCTGAGCACGAACCAATTCCTTGATGAATGGCTTAGCTGCCTCAAGACCTTCGGCGACGATCTCCTCGGTAGGAGCGATAGCGCCACCGGCGATCAGGTCCCAGCTGGTCTCGGTAGCCTCAGCCTCAACCATCATGATGGCGACGTCTTCCTTGCCACCCTCCACAACTACGCGACCGGCAACAACCATGTCGAACACTGCGTTTGCAAGCTGAGAGTGCTTAGGGAATGCAACCCACTGGCCATCGATTAGTGCCACGCGGACACCTGCGACTGGGCCGGAGAATGGCAATCCTGCAAGCTGGGTTGACATTGATGCAGCGTTGATTGCGACCACGTCATAAAGCTCATCTGGCTCGATTGACATCACGGTCACTACAACCTGAATCTCGTTACGTAGACCATCAACGAAGGATGGGCGTAGCGGGCGGTCAATCAGACGAGCGGCCAAGATGGCCTCGGTGCTTGGGCGACCCTCGCGACGGAAGAAAGAACCTGGGATCTTTCCAGCTGCGTAGGAGCGCTCTTCAACGTCAATGGTTAGCGGGAAGAAGTCGAACTGGTCCTTTGGCTGCTTGGACGCAGTGGTTGCCGAGAAGAGCATGGTCTCTTCGTCGATGTAGATGGCAGCGGCACCGTTTGCCTGCTGCGCTAGACGACCGGTCTCGAAGCGCACAACGCGCTTTCCGAATTTTCCGTTGTCAATGATTGCTTCTGTTGCTTTGATCTCTGGGCCTTCCATAGCCCCTCCTTTATCCTCTTGCGCGCAAATAAAGCGGCGTCAAGCCGCTATTGCGCTGGAGCTAGGGCGATTGCCCTGATGAGTGCTGGTCGTCAGTAAAAAACCCTGGGTTCTGGCCCCAGAGACTTCCACCGAAGACCCGCCTCGCGAAAACTCCTAGCTGGAGTCTAACAATCGAGTATGGAAAAACCTAGAAATGAAAAGACCCCGGTTTCCCGGGGTCTTCGTGTATCAAAAACTATCGACGGAGTCCTAGACGCTCAATGAGTGAGCGGTAGCGAGCGATGTCAACCTGCTGTAGGTAGCCAAGTAGACGACGACGCTGACCAACTAGAAGTAGCAAACCACGACGTGAGTGGTGGTCGTGCTTGTGCTCCTTGAGGTGCTCAGTTAGGTCTGCGATGCGGCGGCTCAGCACTGCAATCTGTACCTCTGGGCTACCGGTGTCACCTGGCTTGGTGGCGTACTCGGCGATGATTTCTGACTTGACCTTTGGGTCCAATGCCATTTGCTGATCCTTTCAATCCGCTGCGCGGCGCAAGAAACATTGTGTTTCTGCTCTCTTTATCCGCGGCCGTTTCACGGCAACCTGAGAAGTCTAGGGAAAAAACCTTGATTTGGCTAGGCGGTCGTGCCCTCATCGCCGGGACCCAGTGGTACCGGCTCGACATATTTGTTGCCGTCGTAGAAAGAACGGCTTGGTCTCAGTGCCATCACCAGGAAGATCACCGCGATGGCAATTGCCAGCGCGATGATTGGCAAGATCAAGAAAATCAATGCAATCAACTCTTCGTAGGTTGGCTCTGGTGAGGAGGAGTTCAGCAACACGACCAGCGACCCAATCAGCGCAAAGATCCCGTAGGCAAGGGGAATCAACTGAAGCAGCAGCCACTTCGCCGAGAAGCCGGCATCGTGAAAACGCCTTGCGGTCACCGCGAGATTAGGGATGAAAAGAAGCAGCGATGCAATGGTGGTTAGCGGAGTTGGCTGCGAAAGCACGCCCTCAACATCGGCCATCCAGTCCCCCTGAATCGGAGTAGGTGGCCAAAGCACCGATTCGACCGTTGATAGCACCAGTGAAACCAAAAGTGTGAACAGCACCCAGTACCAGAACTCGGATCGCTTAGCAGCACCCTTGAAGTTGAAGGCGTTCTTGAATCCGCTGGCTACTGCATCTACAAAGCTCATGCGTCAATACTCTCCAAAATCTCTCTGGCTGCCAACACGTCATCGTTGATTTGAGCAATTAGGGAATCCAGGGAATCGAACTTGGCCCAGGGTCTGATCTGTGCGTGAATCAGTGCGGTGCACTGCTTGTCGTATAGATCTAAGTCATCACGCCCAATTACGTGGGATTCGATCAGCCTTGGCACCTCGCCAACCGAGTCATTGGTTCCCACCGAATGTGCTGCCGGATAGCGAACCCCGTCAGCGATGAGCCAGCCAGCGTATACGCCATCCTGAGGCAATAGCCCAATCGAGCTGCGAGAGAAGTTAGCGGTTGGAAAACCAATGGTTCGACCGAGCTTGCGACCATGTTCTATGGTTCCCACAATCTCATGATCTCTGCCAAGCAACAGCGATGCCGCCGACACCTTGCCGGTCTGTATCAACTCACGAATCAAGGTGCTGGACACGACTCGATCACCAATCTGAACCGGTGCCACCTCTCGAACCCTGAAGCCAAGCTGCACTCCAAAGCCCCTGAGGTCCTCAGCGCTGCCCGCTCCCCCAGAGCCAAATCTAAATCCCTCACCAACAAAGACCATTTGAACATTCTTGGCCAGTTCGGAGACGGCAAACTCTTCAGCCGAGCGATTTGCCATGTCTGCATCAAAGGGCAGGTTGACCAAGACCTCAACGCCCAAAGACTCCAGGATGGCCGATTTGCGTTCTGGGGTTAGTAGCTCACCCGGAACGGCGGTTGGCCTAAGGGTCTGATTTGGGTGACGGTCGAAACTGATGACCGTCGGAACTAGGTTTGCCTCTTGACAGTATTCAACAAGCTCATGAATTAGCTGACGGTGACCGAGGTGGATGCCATCGAACTTGCCAATAGCAACTGCGAGCGGAGCGAAGTCTTGGGACAGCTCTTCAATCGATGAAATCTCAAGCACGGTTTCTCCGCAGCCAGATCAAACCAAGGATTGGCAGTAAAAGCGGGATGTAGCCGTAGCCGGAACCGAATCCCGACCAAACCGAAGGGTGAGAGAACCACTCGGGAACCAAAAAGCTCAGGGCACCTACTACTAAAACCCCGGCCAACTCGAACCAGATCGCGAGTCCTGCAAACTTGCGTAGCGACTGTCTGGCCAGCGCGATGGTCGCAAAGATGTAAACCAAAGCCGAGATGGCAGAAAGCGAATAGGCCACTGGGGCCAAATCAAATTCTGTAAAGAGTTGATATAGCGCTCTAGCCGAAGCGGATAAGGCGAATACCCCGTAGACCGCAATCAGCAGTCGTCCAACTCCAAGCTCTTTTGCCACGCAGGAAAGCTTAGTGTTACTGCTCTAGCTCTAGATCCGCTGGAATCTCAACCTCAGGAAGACCATCGTCAACCACTGAGATCGCCGCCACGCGGACCTCCTCCTTCAAAGGAGAGAACACACCGGTGGAGATCGCACCCTGGGCATCAAGGCGAAGCAGGTATCTCGCTGCGAAGCGGACCTGCAGATCGTCCTCGCCACAGAGCGATAGGGTCACCGGATACAGGGCACCCCAAGGCTCGATGGCCTCAAACTGACCGGGCAACGGCTGAGCTGGAATCGAAGGGTCGTAGTCGAAGCTCAGGTTCGGAGCCTCACCTGAGACCACCGTCTGTCCGATGCCAGTCTGAATGCTCAGCACCTCGGGCAAAAGCACGGTCTCCAGGTTGGACTCGTCCAAAATCATGTTTGCGTAACCCATGCCAGAGATCTGTAGCGAGGCAAATGAAGTTAGCTTGATTTCTCCCTCGCCTAGCAAGTAGAGGGCATCAACCTCTGAACCTTCGGAGGCCTCAAGAAGGGATAGCTCGACAGTCTCCCCCAGCTCGGAACTAAGCCACTTCTCCATGGCCGAGATTGCGAGGCCTGGGGCTGCTGTGTTCACCACGATTTCCAAATCTGGTAGCTCGAGGTTTGGGTTGATGTCCTGGATTGCAGGGTCACTCCAGTTGGTGATGGAACCGTTGAAAATACCCGCAAGGCTGCGCGGTGACAGGTTCAGCTCATAGATCTCCTCGAAGTAGAAGGAGACCACGGCCGCGTCAACTGCCAATGGAACATTTGCATATGGGGTGCAGCCCTTGACCTCTTCCTCAGAGATCACTAGCCCTGCACCCTGTGGGTAGTCCTCCAGAACGGAAAGACCCATAGCACCCTCGCAGGCGACGTCCATTGAGCTATTCCAAAAGTCAGCCACATCGGCCATCTCGGGGAAAACCTTGGCTTCAACAAAAGCCTCGCCGCACTGCACAGTGCGCTCCGCAAGCTCAACCTTCAGCGACTCGGGCATTGGAGGGTTGCAGCCGGTGAGGACCAACAGTGAGGCCGCTCCGATTCCAATTGAGCTGAGAGCTTTGCGAATCATTTTTTGCCTTTCCACAGCGGAAGCCGGGACATCGAATGACATCCCGGCTTTCGCATCATGATTTTTTTGTTACTTGATCTTTCGGATTGCCTCGTTGGCCTTCTTCAAGATGGTTCCGGAGAGTGCTACATAGCCCTGGCTAGCAGCGTTCTTCGGTGCACACTCATTTACGAAGTAGGTGAAGTAGTCCTTGATCGCACCAGCCTTGGCAGAACCGTTGGCGGTTGGTGCTAGACCGTAGCTAACTAGCGATAGGTCGTATGCTCCACGAACCTTCTTGTTGTAGTCGAATACAACCTCACCGGTTGACTTCAGAAGCTGCTTCTCGATGAATAGCTTGGAGTTCGCGATGGTTGGCTTGATGAACTGACCGGAGGCGTTCTGAACGAATGCGTAGGTCAGCTTGTTCTTGTCAGCATCTGCGATGTCGATGTAACCCATTGCACCCTGGGTGGATGCGATGGAGGTTGCAACACCCTGGTTACCGCGCGCTCCAACCGAACCCTTGACTAGGCCAGAACCGGCTGCAACGGTGAAAGCGTCGTTCGCCTTGAATGGAGAACCGTACTTCTGGGTCATCCAGTTGGTGAAGTTGTAAGTGGTGCCAGAGCCGTCTGAACGGTAGGCAGGGGTGATGGTCAGGTTAGGAAGCTTTGCGGTCTTGTTGATCGCAACGATTGCCTTGTCGTTCCACTTGGTGATCTTGCCCTGGTAGATGTCTCCAACAATCTTTGGAGTCAGGTTTAGACGGGTGACACCTGGAAGGTTGTAAGCGATGGTTACTGGACCACCTAGTAGTGGAACGTAAACAAAGTTCTTTGGCTTGGCCTCAGAAGCTGAGTAAAGCGAGTCAGAACCACCGAAGTCATAGGTTCCGTTGCGGAAGTTGGTCTTGCCGGTGGTGGAACCAACCGAGGTGTAGGTGACCTTGTGGTCGGTGTAAGCCTGAGTACAGACCTGCTGAAGTGCGTAGGTGTAGGAAGCGCCACCAGCGGTGACGGTCTCTCCAGCCTGAGCTGGACCAGCGAATGCTGTGGTGGCCAGGGCGGCGATTGCCAGTGCCCCAAACAACTTGTTGCGCATTTAATCTCCTCGTTTTCGGAATGCGTTATGAGTCTGACTTCACCGAGCTAACAACTGCTCACCAATTTGCTAACGCCAGGTGAACAGTTGGTTTCTAGCCGAAGCGGCCGTTGACGTACTCGTTGGTGCGTGGGTCGATTGGGCCGTAGAAGATCTGCTGAGTCTCACCAAACTCAACCACGTGACCGGGGGTGTTGTCCTCGGCTAGGAAGAAAGCGGTCTGGTCAGAGATGCGCTGAGCCTGCTGCATGTTGTGAGTGACGATGACGATGGTCATCGACTCCTTCAGCTCCAGGATCGTCTCCTCGATGCGGCGAGTTGAACCTGGGTCCAAAGCGGAGCATGGCTCATCCATCAAAAGCACATCTGGGTTCATCGCCAAGGATCGTGCGATGCACAAACGCTGCTGCTGACCACCAGAAAGTGAGATGGCTGGGTCATTGAGGCGGTCCTTAACCTCATTCCACATCGAGGCACGCACCAGGGACTGCTCAACCAAATCCCCCGCGTCAGAGCGAGAGATGCCGGAGAGCTTTAGTCCAGAGATCACGTTCTCCTTGATGGACATGGTTGGGAATGGGTTTGGCTTTTGGAAAACCATGCCGATCTTGATACGAACATCAACCGGGTCTACTGCCTCACCGTAGATGTCCTGACCATCGAGCAGCACCTCGCCACCAAAACCGGCACTTGGGATTAGCTCGTGCATGCGGTTCAAGGTTCTAATGAAGGTTGACTTGCCACAACCAGATGGTCCGATCAAGGCGGTGACCTGGTTCTCTGGGAACTGTAGGTTTACGTCCTTTAGAACGTGGCGAGCGCCGAACCAAACGTTTACGTTTCTAGCCTCTAGGTGGAAATTAGCCATTTACTTGGCGCTCCTTTTCTTAGCCTTTTTCGGCGCACTCGCTAGACGCGCTGCCGCAAACAGAATTCCTACAAAGATCAGCAGCACCATGGCTGCGCCCCAGGCTCTGGCAATTGAGGTGGGGTCACCCAGGTAGATGAAGTTGAAGATGTAACCCGGAAGTGTTGCCATACCACCGTCGAATGGGTTCACGTTGGTGCCGTTGGCCAAAGCTACGGTCAACAGAATCGGTGCAGTCTCACCGATAACACGTGCGATACCCAAAAGCACTGCGGTAACGATTCCAGATTTAGCAGCTGGCAGGGTGACCATCAAAAATGCACGGTAGGAAGGTGCTCCCAGGGCCAAGGCTCCGTTGCGCAGATCCTTTGGAACCAGTCGCAGTGACTCTTCAGCAACACGCGAAACCGTAGGGAGCATCAGCGGGATCAGCGCGAGAGCACCCATGAATCCCGAGTAGCCACTCCAACCAGAGAGAATCAGCATCGAGTAAATGAACAAACCGGTTACCACCGAAGGCAGCGCCGACATTGCCTGCAGCAGGGTGCGAACAATGCCACGACCAAACTCTCTGGTCTCAGTTAGGTAGACGGCGGTTGCGATTCCAAGCGGCACGGTTACCAGGGTTGAGATACCGACAGTGATTGAGGTTCCCAGAATGGCATGTCCAACTCCACCGATCTCTAGACCAGTCTTACCAGACACATAGACGTTGTTTTGGCAGATGAAGTGTGGGCTAATGGCCCTGAATCCCGACTCGATAACCGCCCAGAGGACAGAGATCAGGAGCACTAAGACAAACAGCGAGAGGAAGAACGTAACTACCAGCAGTAGTCCATCTCTGATTCCGCGCTTGCCGAAGGAGAAATAACCAGCCCAACCACCTGCAAGAAGCTGCAGTGGCAAGAGGATGGTGAATAGTCCGGCCATGAAATCCATGCCGGTCAAAAGCAAGATCAGCCCAAAGACCGCGGATGGAACCACGATGGTGATGGCCGAGGAGAGCTTGACCTTTGCGCCAAGGTTTTTCCAAGGCTGAGAATTCTTTGGCCGTTCAACGGCAAGCATGCTGCTCAATCTTTCCTCCAAGGCTGTGCCTTCTGCACGATGTAGGACGCAATCGCGTTGATCACCAGAGTGATGATGAACAGCACAACACCGGCCGCTAGCAGCGCCTCAACCTCGTCTGGGGTGGCCTCACCAAAGCGAGCCAAGATCAAAGAGGCGATAGCTCCACCCTGAGGTTCAAGCAGGTTGAACCAGTTGTACTCGTCGAAGACCAGGTTCAACACGAAGAAGATTGCGACCGTCTCACCCATGGCGCGACCAAGCGCTAGCAAAACGCCACCCAAAATTCCACCGGCTGAGGTTGGCAGAATCACCTGGCGCAATACCGACTCTCTGGATCCGCCTAGAGCGAGAGCGCCCTTGATGATCTCCTTGTCAACCTGGGAGAAAATCTCGCGGGTGATGGAGGAAATCAGTGGCACGATCATCACTGCAACCACGATTGAAGCAATGAAAGGTGATCTCAGGAAGGTTCCGGTGTCATTGGCTAAAAATGGCAGGAACGGCGAGAAGGTCTCACTCAACATCTGAGCCCAGTGGGCACCGACGGGCGAAAAGACCCCTAGGCCCCAGAGGCCGATTACGATAGATGGAATTGCAGCCAACAGGTCAACAATGACGGTGGCTGCTTTTGCAACCGGAGTTGGTGCTAAAAACTCAATGAAGTATGCGATCGAGATTGCCATCGGAACAGCGATGGCGACACCGATAGCTGCAATCAGCAACGAACCCCAAAGCATTGGGCCGATGTGAAGGATGGGTGGGTTGGTGGTGTTATCCCAACCGGTGCCAAAAGCGAACTCGAGAAGACCCTGCTTCTCAAACGCGGGCCAGGCACGGATAGAGAGGAAGAAAAGGATGAGACCGATGATGACAAAGGAGGAGTAACCGGCGGCCTTTGCTACCGCGAAGAAAACCTTGTCAGCCGTTCGAGATGGCTTGGCGAGAAGTTTTCGCTGGGTCGGAACACTCATGATTCAAAATGTTTGTGCGCAAAGGTGAAGCCTGATTGTTTCGAAGGTTAACGGCAGGTGAACTTATCAGCTCAGATTGACGATCTCGCCACTCCAGATTTGCCACATCCGCACCAGCATCACCGCCACGGTCAACCCCGTTGCACCAAGCACAACCGTCGACCATTTCGAACGCTCAACCAGTGCCCAAAACGCTCCGCCGACGGGGATGATCATGGCTACAAGCAGGTAACCAAAGTACTCCCAGGTGTCGACTTTCGCCTGCTGACCAGCAATCACCATTCCAAGCGAAACCGCCAGTTGAATTACGAGCATTACCTCAACAAATGCGGCTAATCCGATCGAAAAACCACTCGGCGGCCGCCCAATCAAACCCATCAAGACCAGCAATAGACCGATACCGAGCGTGAGGGAAAGCTGGGCCTGGTAAATCCACTCAACCATTTAACGCCTCCGGAAAAACCACCAGGGATTTATAACTCGAACCAGTCGGCTCCAAAATCCCGATCAACTTCCCTTTATAGATGGCACTTAGCATCCCAGTGCTGCTTATAGCCAAACGTTTTCCGTGGACCAAATCGATCGCCTGCTGATCAGTCAACTCTGCAATTGGATAGATCTTGGCAGCTGCCTCGGTGAGGCCCAAAAGCACTGGGTCCTGGTCGAGAGTTGATGCCTTCTCAATCTGGTATTCACCGATTCGAGTGCGGCGAAGTGCTCTCAAATGCCCACCAACGCCAAGGCTTTCCCCGAGGTCTCTCGCAAGCGCCCTGATGTAGGTTCCGGAGCTGCAGTCGACCACCACATCGAACTCTAAAAACTCATCGACTATTGCAATTTCAGAGACCAGCTCAAAGCGCGTTACCTCAACCTCACGGCTTTTTAGCTCCACCTCTTTGCCCTCGCGCACCAGGTCATATGCTCGCTTGCCGTCGACCTTGATAGCGCTAACGGCAGAGGGGACCTGTGAGATTCTTCCGGTCAGCTTGGCAATCTCAGTTTCAATAACTGCCCGGTTTAGATGCAATGCACTAGTGGATGACAGCACTTCACCTTCGGCATCATCAGAGACGGTGCTTTGACCGAGCCGGATGCGTGCCTCGTAGGTCTTGTCCGCCCCCACCAAAAAAGTGAGCAACTTGGTTCCTGAGTCAACTCCCAGCAGCAGCAAACCAGTAGCCATGGGATCCAAGGTTCCGGCGTGACCAATCTTTTTGGTGCCCAAAACTTTGCGGAGCTTCGCGACTACATCGTGAGAGGTAAATCCCTGAGGCTTATCAACCAAAACCAGGCCGGAGGGCAACTTAGTCTTCCTGGGCCTTTGGCTTTAGGTATGGATCGGCATCACCCGCAGGCTTTGCATCCTTCGCAAGACGCTCAACCTCTTCATCGCGACGCTTTGCCTCGGCAAGCAATTCAGCCAGTGCGCCAGCGCTGGCTGGAATCTCATCCAGCAACAGCTCGATGGTTGGGGTCACACGAACGCCAAGTTGACGACCGATCTCACCGCGTAGCCGTCCGCGATTTCGCTCAAGAGCGGCAATCGTGAGCTGCTTGTCTTCCTCTGATCCAAGAACTGTGAAATAGATCTTGGCGTGAGTGAGGTCGGGAGAGACTCGAACATCGGTGAAGGTCACAAAACCTAGGTCTGGGTCCTTTACGGCGCGCTCCAACGCCTCGGCGGCGAGAACCTTGATTCTCTCCCCCAGGCGTCTGGCGCGTGCGTGATCAACCATTAGACCCTCGGCTTCTCAACCATCTCGTAGGTCTCGATGACGTCATCGACCAAGATGTCGTTGAAGTCACCCAGACCGATACCACACTCGTAGTCAGTCTTTACCTCAGTGGCGTCATCCTTGAAGCGCTTCAGGGAGTCAACCTTGAGGCCTTCCTTGATGACGGTGCCGTTGCGCAGCACGCGAGCGAGCGCGTTGCGGCGAATCAGACCGGAGCGTACGTAGGAACCTGCGATGGTGCCGAACTTGGAAGACTTGAAGATCTCGCGAACCTCCGCGGTACCCATCTGCTTCTCTTCGTACTCTGGCTTGAGCATGCCCTTGAGGGAGTTCTCGATGTCTTCCAAAGCGTTGTAGATAACGCTGTAGAAACGAACATCGACGCCCTCGCGGTCCGCACGCTCACGAGCCTTGTTGTCTGGGCGAACGTTGAATCCGATGATGACAGCGGAGTCAACAGTTGCCAGGTTGACGTCAGACTCGGTAATTGCACCGACACCGCGGTGGATGATGCGCAGCTGAACTGAGTCATCAACCTCGATCTTGAGTAGCGAGTCCTCAAGTGCCTCAACGGCACCGGAAACGTCACCCTTGATGATGAGGTTGAGCGATTCGACCTTGCCCTCTTCGAGAGCCTTGGTGAAGTCCTCGAGCGACATCTTCTTGCGGGTCTTGGCCAATAGCGCATTGCGATCAGCAGCCTCACGCTTCTCGGCGATTTGGCGAGCTTGACGCTCGTCTTCGGCAACCACAAAGGTGTCACCGGCACGAGGCACGGACTGGAGTCCCAACACCTGCACTGGTCGAGAAGGAGTGGCCGCGGTCACCGCACCACCGTTCTCGTCGAACATGGCGCGAACACGACCGTGTGAGGAGCCTGCAACGATGGCATCTCCAACCTTCAAGGTTCCAGACTGAATCAGCACGGTAGCCACCGAACCGCGTCCGCGGTCTAGGTTGGCTTCGATTGCAACACCGCGAGCAGGCTTGTCTGGGTTGGCACGAAGATCCAAGGCAGCATCTGCGGTCAGTAGCACTGCGTCGAGAAGGTTCTCGATGCCCTGGCCACGTAGTGCAGAAACATCCACGAACATGACATCGCCACCGTATTCCTCAGCGACCAAACCGAACTCGGTTAGCTGCTGGCGGATCTTGGCTGGGTTAGCACCCTCCTTGTCGACCTTGTTGACGGCAACCACGATTGGGACCTGAGCGGCCTGGGCGTGGTTCAAAGCCTCGATGGTCTGTGGCATAACGCCGTCATCCGCAGCGACAACCAAGATGGCGATGTCGGTGACCTGAGTACCACGAGCACGCATAGCGGTGAATGCCTCGTGACCCGGGGTGTCAATGAAGGTGATGGCGCGATCCTTGCCATCGTGCGTCGCGTGAACCTGGTAGGCACCGATGTGCTGGGTAATACCGCCGGCTTCGCCAGCAACCACGTTCGCGTTTCGGATCGAGTCCAGAAGCTTGGTCTTACCGTGGTCAACGTGACCCATAACGGTTACGACTGGAGGGCGAGCCTGCAGTAGGTCCTCGTCCTCGTCTTCAATATCGACTGAAATGTCGAGACCAAAGCCCTCGAATAGCTCTCGCTCTTCGTCCTCAGGTGAAACGACCTCGACCTTGTAGCCAAGCTCCTCACCCAAAATTGCAAAGGTGTCTTCATCCAATGAAGCGGTCGCGGTTGCCATCTGACCAAGGTGGAACAGCACGGTGATCAGCTGACCAGCGTTAGCGCCAATCTTGTCGGCAAAGTCCTGAATTGAAGCACCGCGGCGAAGACGCACAACGGTGTTGCCATCGCCTCTTGGTACTACTGCACCACCAAGGCTCGGGGCCTGTCTTTGCTCAAACTCTTCTCTCTTGGTGCGCTTTGACTTTCTAGCCTTGCTCTTAGATCCACCCTTACCGAACGCACCAGCGGTTCCGGCGCCGCGGCCAGCGCGGCCAGCGGGTCCTGGACGGCCACCCGGAGCTGCGCTTGGAGCGCCGAATCCACCTGGACGAGGTGCGCCGAAGCCTGCACCACCAGCTGGGCGTGGTCCACCTGGACGTGGAGCGCCAGCACCTTGCGGACGAGGTCCGCCTGGACGTGGAGCACCAGCACCCTGCGGACGTGGTCCACCTGGACGTGGACGACCCATGCCCTGGTTGGAGGAAAACGGATTGTTGCCAGGACGTGCCATCGGGCGAGGAATGCCCATGCCCTGGTTTGAGGAAAATGGGTTGTTGCCAGGGCGAGGAATGCCCTGCAGTGGAGTTGGCGCAGCTGGAGCAGCTGGAGCAGCCGGAGCTGCAGGTGCAGCAGGTGCTGCAGGTGCTGCAGGTGCTGTAGTTGCGGCGGCTGGACTAGGGGCTGCAGGAGCAGGAGCCTTCGGGGCTGCTGGTGCTGGCTTTGCCTCTTCGGTCTTTGCCTCTGGCTTGGCAGCCTTCGACTCAGCCTTTGGCTTTTCTACCTTCGGGAACGCAGCGCGAAGCTTTGCGGCAACCGGCGGGGCGATCGTGGAGGAACCACCCTTGACGTACTCGCCAAGCTCCTCAAGTTTTGCCAAAGCAATCTTGGTATCGATACCAAGTTCTTTAGCTATGTCGTACACGCGTGGAAGCGCCACTTTTTCTCCTGTCCGGGCCTACCCGAACAGGGCAGGCTTTAGTGCTGAGCGGATCTCATTTCGAGGTTCTCATTTAATCGCCAGCATTTTTCTCTGCCTGTTTCTCGGGCCGGTTCTTGAGCTTGGCCACACTGGCCTCACCCAAAACTCTTTGGAAACCTTTTCTATCGATTGCCTTGTCGATGCAGCCCTGGTGAACCCAGGTTCCTCGACCGAGTGAGGAATCTCTGAAGACAAAGTCATCTTCGATTCGGACTACCCGGATTAGGTTTTTCGATAGATCGCGCTGACGACAGCCAACGCAGGTTCTTACTGGGTTCATTCTAGGGCCACCTACCCCGCTTGGGCTAGACCTAAGCGCCAGTATCTGGCTGAATGTCGATTTTCGCTCCAGTCAACTTGGCAGCAAGTCGGGCATTCTGCCCCTCTTTGCCAATTGCCAACGAGAGCTGAAACTCCGGAACCGTCACACGCACGGCCCTCAGTGCAGCATCAACCAGCCTTGCACTTGATACTCGGGCTGGCGATAGCGCGTGAGCGACAAACTTTGGAAGATCCTCGGAAAAGTCGACCACGTCAATCTTTTCTTCGTTCAGCTCAGCTGACACAGCCCTCACTCGCTGACCTAGCTCACCGATGCAGGCTCCCTTGGCGTTGATGCCGGGCTGCTTGGCAATGACAGCAATCTTGGTGCGGTGGCCAGCCTCTCTGGCAACTGATGCAATCTCAACCAAACCGTTGGCAACCTCAGGCACCTCAAGTGCAAATAGCTTGCGAATTAGACCGGGGTGAGTTCTTGAAACGGTGATCTGGGGACCACGAGGACCCTTTTGGACGCTGGTTACATAGACGCGAATGCGGCGACCGTGGGAGTAGTCCTCACCCGGAACCTGCTCCTCCGGAGGCATCATGGCCTCAATGGAACCTAGGTTGACGTAAACCATGTTCGAGCGAGTGCCCTGCTGGATTACGCCGGCAACAATGTCACCCTCTTTACCCTTGAACTCGCCGAGTAGACCCTCATCCGAGATCTCTCGCATGCGCTGGGCAATTACCTGCTTAGCCGCATACGCTGCCACACGACCGAATCCCTCGGGGGTGGCATTCTCTTCAGAGACCTGCTCACCCTCTTCGTTGAAGACGGGCTTATGAATGGTGACGTGACCGGTCTTGCGGTCTAATTCGGCGCGAGCTGACTTCTCAGTGGCGCCGATGTGCTTGAAGTAGGCAGCAAGAATTGCAGCTTCGATGATTGTGACCAACTCATCGAATGGGATTTCTTTTTCGCGCTCGAGTAGTCGCAGTACTGAGAGATCGATGTCCATCTTGTCGGCCTGCCTTTTTCTGTTATGAGCGTCGAGCTAAAAGCTCTTCAATCGCAGATTCTAGCCCTACCTGGACGCGCTCACCGCTTCGACGGTTCCAAAGCTCGACCTGACCCTCAGAAACTCCGCGGCCACAGATGATGACCCAAGGAACACCAATCAGCTCAGCGTCGGCGAACTTCACACCCGGACTCACCTTTTGGCGATCATCGAGCAGCACGGTGAGACCCTTGGCTTCTGCCTGCATAGTCAGCGACTCTGCAGCTTGGAAAGGCTCGTCATCCTTACCGGCAGCGATGATGTGAACATCAGCCGGAGAAACCGACTCTGGCCAGATCAGGCCAGAGTCATCACGGTTTGCCTCAGCCAAAACTGCCACCAAGCGAGTAACTCCAATTCCGTAGGAGCCCATGGTGACAGTGACCAGCTTCCCGTTTTCGTCCAGGACCTTTAGATCCAAAGCTTCGGCATACTTTCGACCGAGCTGGAACACGTGACCAATTTCAATGCCGCGAGCTAGTTCAAGCTCTCCAGAGCCGTCAGGAGCAGGATCTCCGGCTCGAACCTCAGCGATGTCGGCCATACCGTCCGCTTCGAAGTCGCGGCCAAAGGTGAGGTTGAAGACATGCTTTTGATCAATGTTGGCACCGGTAATCCACATCGACCCCCTGGCGACTCTAGGGTCAAGCAGGTAGCGAATACCTGAGATGCCGTCTTTGCCCAAGAACTGCTTGCCATCTTGAACTGGGCCGATGTAGCCCTTCACAAGCTGTGGGTACTTCGCGAAGTCGCTCTCGTTAGCGGCCTCGACATCATTGGGTCCAAAACAAGCCTCGGCACGCTTTTGATCAACTTCGCGATCTCCTGGAAGACCAACTACAACCAGCTCGCGCTTACCATCCGGTGCGACCAGAGCAAGCACGACATTTTTTAGAGTGTCGGCCGCGGTGTATGGGCGAGCACCAGGGTGGTTTTGATTTGCGTAATCAACCAAGGTAGCGATGGTTGGGGTGTTTGGAGAGTCAAAAATCTGTGGCGCCGGGTTGTTGGAGGCGTCAACCTCTGGGGCAGGCGCAAAGCTAACCGCTTCGACGTTCGCGGCAAAGCCTCCGGCCGATCGCACGAAGGTGTCCTCACCAATTGGTGAGGGGCTGAGGAACTCTTCCGACTTTGAACCACCCATCGCACCAGCATCAGCCTTCACGACCACGTACTCAACACCGAGGCGCTGGAAGATGCGTTCATAGGCATCACGCTGTGCCTGGTAGCTCTTCGCTAGACCTTCATCGGTGACATCGAAGCTGTAAGCGTCCTTCATCACGAACTCGCGACCACGAAGTAGGCCTGCCCTCGGACGAGCCTCATCGCGGTATTTGTTCTGAATCTGGTAGATCGCGAGCGGCAAATCTTTGTAGGACGAATACATGTCCTTCACCAAAAGCGTGAAGACCTCTTCGTGGGTTGGTGCTAACAGATAGTCGGCCTTCTTGCGATCCTGCAGGCGGAAGATGTTGTCGCCATATTCTTCCCATCTACCGGTGGCCTCATAGGGCTCCTTCGGCAGAAGGGCTGGGAAAAAGACTTCCTGAGCCCCGGCTCGCTCCATCTCCTCGCGCACGATGCGCTCGATGTTTGCCTTGACCCTGAGACCTAGCGGCAGCCAAGTGAAGATACCCGGGGCTGCGCGACGGATGTATCCGGCGCGAACTAGAAGACGGTGGCTTTCAACTTCAGCGTCGGAAGGATCCTCGCGAAGTGTGCGCAAAAACAAAGAGCTCAGGCGAATTGGCATGAGCACAATGTTAGAGCTATTCGCCTACGCTCACCTGCGCAGTACCAACGATTGTAGGATCCATTTCGGCTGCAATCCGGTTAGCCTCTTCGATCAACGTGGCGACGATTTCGGTTTCTGGGACGGTTTTGATGATCTCGCCCTTCACAAAAATCTGACCCTTGCCGTTTCCGGAAGCAACACCGAGGTCTGCCTCGCGAGCTTCACCCGGACCGTTTACAACACAACCCATAACAGCAACACGAATCGGCACAGTCAGGTGTTGAAGACCTTCGGTCACCTGGTTTGCGAGCGTGTAGACATCTACCTGAGCACGACCACAGCTTGGGCAACTGACAATCTCAAGCTTTCTTGGACGAAGGTTCAGCGACTCAAGAATCTGCGAGCCGACCTTGATTTCCTCCACCGGTGGAGCTGATAGCGAGACACGAATAGTGTCACCGATGCCCTTTGAAAGCAGTGCTCCAAAGGCAACCGAGGACTTGATGGTGCCCTGAAACGCTGGTCCCGCCTCAGTCACACCCAGGTGCAGTGGCCAATCGCCGCGCTCTGCAAGTAGTTCGTAGGCACGGACCATGACCACTGGGTCATTGTGCTTTACCGAGATCTTGAAGTCGTGAAAATCGTGCTCTTCAAACAAGGACGCTTCCCAAACTGCAGACTCGACTAGCGCCTCGGCGGTTGGCTTTCCGTATTTCTCCAGCAGGCGTGGGTCCAAAGATCCGGCGTTGACACCGATGCGGATGGAGACACCGGCCTCCTTGGCAGCCTTGGCAATGGCACCAACCTGGTCATCAAACTTTCTGATGTTGCCCGGGTTTACGCGCACAGCACCACAGCCGGCATCAATGGCCTGGAACACGTACTTGGGCTGGAAGTGAATATCTGCAATTACCGGAATCTGAGAGCGCTTTGCGATGATGCGAAGCACATCGGCATCGTCTTGGGATGGCACAGCCACGCGCACGATGTCGCAACCTGATGCGGTTAGCTCAGCGATTTGCTGAAGGGTGGCATTGATGTCTGTGGTTGGCGTGGTGCACATCGATTGCACGCTGATCGGGGCATCGCCACCGACTGCAACCTTGCCCACCATGATTTGGCGCGACTTTCTGCGTGGGGCTAAAACTGGTGGCGGGGACTTTGGTAATCCTAGGTTTACAGCAGGCACTTGTTTCCTTCCATGGCCATCAGCTAATAACAGCTAAGACCAAAACTTACTTCCTAATCAAATCGAAATCGGGTTGGTGAGGTCGGCGATTATCACCAGGGACCCGACTGCAATCAAAACTGCCCACACCGCATAGGCGAGTGGTAACGCCCTGGCGGTGTCAACCCCCACCACTTTGCGCCCGGTTGCCTTGCCAAAGAATCTCTTGACCGACTCATAGATTCCAGACAAAACGTGACCACCATCCAGTGGCAACAGTGGAATCAAATTGAAGGCAAACAGCGCAATATTCAAAGAACCCAGCAGCAAAAGTAGCGATGCGATCTTGGACTCCAGTCCCAGACCATCTGAGGAACTGAGCTCACCCGCCAATTGCCCAACACCAACGATTGAGACAACGCCTGCCTGATCACGTTCGGAGAAACCCAAGGTTGCGGCGGTGACATGATAAATCTGATTTGGCAGATCCAAAATAAAGCCTGCGGTTCCAGCAATTACTTGACCCGAGTAGGCGAACGACTCCCCTAGCCCGAGTGGGGTGTTTTCAGATTTGAGCTGGATGCCAATAATTGGTCGGATCTCGGTCACGGGTAGACCTGCAGCATCCTTGAGCGGTTGCCCTTGGTCATCAAATACCTGACGCTCGGTAAACACCGGAGTCAGCTCCAATGTCCTTTGCTGTGAGTCTCTCAGCACGGTGATTTGTGATGCTGCCTCGGGCCTTTGATTCAGCTGCGCAACGGCCTGATCCCAGTCTTTTACAGCGCTGCCATTTACTTCAGTCACAACATCACCGGGCAACATGCCGGCCAGTTTTGCTGGTGAGGCTCCAGCATCAGTGCAGCTGTCGCCTTCGACGCAATCAAAAACCTGATTCACAGTCAACGATGGTTGCATTGGGCCGATGCCACTGAGGGCGGTGACCATCAGTAACACGCCCAGCACCAGATTCATCATCGGGCCGCCGAGCATGATCACGATCTTTTTCCAAGGCTTTAGCTGGTGAAACTGCCTGCCCTCATCGCCAGGAAGAAGATCCTTGCGGATTTCGTTTCGCGCATCTGTGATCCAGTTTTTGAACAAGCCTCGATAGGGCTTGTGCTCAGGCGGATACATGCCGATCATCTGGATGTAGCCGCCCAGAGGGATGGCCTTGATGCCGTATTCGGTCTCACCCTTAGTTTTTGAGTACACGGTTGGGCCAAACCCGATCATGTACTGGGTGACTCGAACACCAAAAACTTTTGCCGGCCAGAGGTGACCGATTTCGTGGAGCCCAATAGAGAGCGCAATGCCAATCATCATGGCAACGATTCCGAGAATGTAAAGGGCTGTCTCCACGCGCCTAGGCTACCTGCAACTTGATCTAGTTGCCGCTCGCTATCAGCGAATCCGCAGTCTTGCGAGCCCAAGTCTCAGCCGCCAAAACCGATTCGAGTGAGAGCTCGACTTCGGCCTTGTGGAGTTCAACCACCTTGCGAACCAACTCGACGATGCCCAGAAAGCTGAGCTTGCCATCGTGGAAGGCATCCACTGCCTGCTCATTGGCCGCATTGAAAACTGCTGGGTAGGTGAGCCCCGCAAGGCCCACCTCTCGAGCGAGTCGAACAGCCCCAAAGACCTCTTCATCCAAAGGCTCAAACTGCCAGCTGTGGGATTGGGTCCAATCGACCGGGATGGAGACGTTTGCTACTCGCTCGGGCCAGCTCATACCCAGTGCAATAGGCAACTTCATATCAGGCGGTGAGCACTGCGCAATGACCGATCCGTCAATGAACTCAACCATTGAGTGCACAACTGACTGCGGGTGAACGGTCACATCGATGCGGTCTAGCGGGATATCGAAAAGTAGGTGGGCCTCGATTAGCTCAAGACCCTTGTTCACCAAAGAAGCGGAGTTTGTCGTTACTACTCGACCCATATTCCAGGTTGGGTGCTTTAGGGCATCGGCTGGAGTCACGTGCTCAAGCTCAGCTCGACTCCGCCCACGAAACGGTCCGCCAGATGCAGTCAGGATTAGCTTTCTAACCTCGGCACTAGAGCCAGAGCGCAAACATTGCGCAATCGCAGAGTGTTCTGAGTCAACCGGCACGATTTGTCCGGGTCTCGCGAGCGACTTAACAAGCGGACCACCGACGATCAAGGACTCCTTGTTCGCAAGCGCCAAAGTTTTCCCGGCTCGCAGTGTGTTCAAAGTAGCTTCGAGACCAGCGGATCCGGTAATGCCGTTGACCACAACGTCGGCATCACTTTCCATGGCGAGCTGTGCTGCAACCTTCGGCCCAAGCCCCACCTGAGAATCTGAAAGAGCAAAATTTCGCTGCTGCTGAGCCAGCAGATCTCTGTTCGAATGAGCTGAGAGTCCAACCAATTGAAAGCGCTCTGGGTTTGCTGCAATGACCTCAAGGGCCTGGGTGCCAATCGACCCCGTGGAACCGAGCACTAAGACTTTTCTCATCTTGCAAAAACTCCCCAGCTATTTGTGAGCTAGGAGCAAGGTTAGTGGGCTTAAACTTGGGGCATGAGCCTAGAGCAAAAGCGAATCCTGGCAACTTCTATCCCAGGTCCAATCTCCGTCCAAATGCAAGAGCGCCGCAAGCAGGTTGTATCTGCTGGTGTCGGCACCACACTGCCTGTCTTCATTGATCGCGCTCACGGTGCGATTTTGAAAGATGTTGATGGCAACCAGTTCATCGACATGGGTTCTGGTATCGGTGTTGTGACCATTGGTCACACCAACGAGCGTGTTGTCGCAGCCGTCCAGGAGCAGGTTGCAAAGCTCACCCACACCCTATTCACTGTCGCTCCGTATGAGCCATACGTGCGTGTGGCAGAGCTGATCACCAAGCATGCTCCAGGAAACTTTGCCAAGAAGGCAGCATTTTTCAACTCGGGTGCCGAGGCGGTAGAGAATGCGGTCAAGATTGCCCGCAAGGCAACCGGTCGCACCGAGATTGCAGTGTTTGATCACGCCTACCACGGTCGCACCAACCTGACCATGTCTATGAACTTCAAGGCCCACCCGTATGGCACCGGCTTTGGTCCCCTGGCAGGTAGCGTGCACCACACCCCAATGAGCTACCCATTCCGTGA
>JACCDX010498649.1_pt1 | contig 25604 bp, 42 predicted proteins | sample 7449681 | NCBI WGS metagenome assembly JACCDX01 (sample SAMN15323450, study PRJNA562643) | freshwater metagenome | isolation source: river surface water | place: USA:Blue River Watershed | collected 2017-08-18
CTCTCATATCACCTTGACTCATAGCAAGTTCTTTTAATACTTTTAACTGAGCAAGCTCTTGTCCCGGCCTTCTAGAGTCTAGCCACGCTATCATTTTAGGTATTGAGATTGGATTCATTCCACTTAATGCATTAAGTATTGGCCTTCTTCTTGCTGATAGTGTATCTTCTTTTGGTTCGACAACTTCCCTTATTGCCTTCATATGCTGTTGTGTTATATCTGGTTGTGTTGGCTTGCTGGCATCAGCAATATTTTGTGAAGAAGAATCAAAATCTATCTTTGGAAGATTTGCCGGAGAAACCATTTTTCCGTCCATCAGATTATATTTAGCAACCTCTAATGCTCCATTCTTTTGCCATTCTGGAAGAAACATCCTAAGGGCCTTTAATACATAGCTATTATCCCATCTGGAATCAGAAGATGGAGGATCTAATTTAATAGATTTTGCTTCTGCTGGGTGATGCTCGTGCATCCATGCCCTGAATGCATCACCACTATTTTTATCTTTTATAGTTCCTTTAGATAGCTCCACAATTACTTCGGGAGTTTGAGATGGAGATGGTGGTCTTCCCGTAATTATATCAGGGTCCTCAACAATATATAAACTACTTGGCTTATCCTCCTCCAAATCTATCGGCCCTACAGTTAATTTTGATGTATATTCTTTCAATTCTGGAATTGTTACTGCATCAACAAAATTTCCAGTACCAGATTCTGCAACAAAGTGTTGGGAACCTGCAGTTGACATTACTGCAGCTTTTAGCTGATCTGCTGTTAGATTATTTTGTCGATCTAATTCTGTTCCAAAAATATCTTCTTCTTTATAATCATACCTTTTGGACGAATCAAGTTTAAACATAGCTTGTGCCATTACTATGATTCTATCCAATTCATCTGCAAGTGATTTTTGCCCGGCGGCGTCGAGGCGATTTGCCAATTTTACTAGGCGGGTTAGCATAGTTGTCTCCTTTGCTGTTTTTTGTGGAAGTTTAAATCTTTCGGCAAAGGCATCGGCAGAAGCCTCTCCGCCCTCTCCTCCAGTATCTTTATGTCCTAATTCATGAAGAATTAAGTGTCTATAAATCGATGCTATATAATCTTTTACTGAATCTTTGACTTCTTTCTGTATATTCGGATCTGTTAAGATTCCATGAATTGTTTTTTGCGTTATAGATGGAATCTCTTTTCCTATTTCTTCAGAAATTTGTCTTTCTATTTTTGGAACAACAAGGAAGACAACATCAATCTTTCCGTCTTTATCTATATCTAGAGCTTCAAACCCCTCTGATTGCATCCCTTGCTGCTTTTGAGGTATCTTTATATAAGCAAAGGGATCTCCATCAACTCCAGATTCCGCTGATTGCACAAATTCTATCTTAGATGGATCCTGTAAATATGTCGAATATTGACCTGGAAAACTTGTTCTAATATTTGGCAATATCTCTTGCCAATACGCCGGTGTTGAGCCTGCTGCTTTTTTTCTTATCATTTTATCTGCTTCCTGGCCATTTTTTTCTAGTGCTTCTTGGTTGAAATTTTAAATCTGGTTGTATGACAATTATATCAATATATCCGTCTCTAATAACAGAAATATAATAATTAATATAACCAAGATTAGATTTACGAATCTCTATCCAAGCATCTTCTCCTGGTTTTTTTGATTTAAAATGATGAAATATATTTCCAGAATCTTTAGCAAAGTCATTTGCTATGATGGCATTTAATTTCTCATTGGAGACACTTGTATCTTCAAAAACTTTTCTAAAGAATTTCCTAGTTGCAGTAGAAGCCCTAATGGAAAAACCAGTACCAGGATCCACCACTCCAGTATCCTCAATTTCAGCTACTTTAATTATACTTGCCATAGACTCCTCTAAAATAGTAGCAGTTATTAGTATAACCAAATGGCCAAAAATAAAAAACCCGACTTCCAGCTGGAAATCGGGTCGAATAACCTAAAATACTGTTTCAGGTTTCTAGATTGTAAGCAAGAAACTTATAAAATGTTTCTTCATCCTCAATTTTAATCGTTTTAGGAAATTGTTTATGTCCCGTTTTACAATGAGCAACTTCAAGTTCCTGATAGAATTTATCTACCTTTGATCTCAAAACTGCCATAATAGAACCATCGAAGCTAACCTGAAGTGTCTCCATAATCTCTGGAGTAATCTCAAATTTGCCAATATGATTCTTATGAACCGGAGTTTCTAGCCAAGCCCAATTATCATTCTGCATTTTGCATCCTATCTTCAATTGTTCTCTTGAACCAAGAAAATTCAGTACCTAGAACTGAGTAAAGTAGATGTTTTGGAAGTTTGTTTGCCAACTCTTGAATAACCCTCTGATGCTTTGAGTCAGAGAAAACAATCAATAGCTGATCTCTATTTGGATAGAGTTCTTCGGAAGCATCGAGAAGCGAATTTACTGCCCTCTGAGAAGCTTCCTCTGAGGCTTCTGACCTCATTTTTCGAGCCATCTTTTTATCTAGAAGTCCTGCTTCGATTAGTGCGGAATAGTATGCACCGCGAATATAGAATCCGGCACCACCATTAAAGATGGTTTCTTCTCCATATTGGAGGAATTCTTTTGGATTCCTCTTTGCTACTTCCTTTAGAATGGAGCCAAAAGTATCTCCATAGATCCTTTTAGTTCTAACCCAAGAAGTTGCAGAATGAAACAGAGGAAGCCAATCGTAATCCTCAATCATAGAGAGTGCTTTTAACACTCTATCAAACTGAGAATTCCATCCAAAGACTTTTGACATATCTAGAGTTGCAGCATCCCTCATACGCTCAATGTATGGTCCAAATGGACCATTTACATCAAGAGTTTTTCCTCTTTCGTAATAGTACGATAGAATCATTCCAGCTAGATCATCATCCTTCAATACTAAGGAAGTAACATCTGGAAACTCATCAATATTATTGATGATATAGTCTTTTAATTCCCTATCTGAGTTCCAGCCACCAAACAGACTTCGATAACCCCATGAGGAAACCTTTTCTACGCTAGAACTCATTGAGTCACCAATGCCTTTACAATCTTATCTTCATGAATTTGAATGATCTGAAGTTTAACTTCAGTTTGCAGATAAGACCAGTAAGACATAACCTCAGAAAGATTCTCTTTGATATAGCAGTCTAAAGCAGACTTTAGTTCTCGATCATATGATCGAGCAACAGTATTCATTCCATGAGCCAAAACACGACGACGAACTTCGTTCGCAGTTAAGACAACACCATCTACAGTAACATCACTCATATTATCTCCTGTTTGGCAAAGCTATCTGCCCACCGGGTTGTACGATGGGCTAGATAGATTTTAAAAACCTATGTTTCAGTCAACTTCTGGAGAAGTAAAAATGGCAACTTCGGTTGTTAACAAGGTTCCACTAGCCGAAGCTGCATTTTGAATTGCCGATCTAACCACCTTTACAGGATCGATTACTCCGGCCTTGATCATATCAGAACAAAATTGTCCTCTGAGTGCATCAAATCCGGCATACCCTCCTGCTTCCACAATCTTTTCCATAAAGGCATAATGATCCATTCCGGCGTTTTCAAGAATCTGACGGAATGGAGCTTTGATAGCTCTAGAGATAACATCCACACCAATTAACTCCTCTGTAATAAGCTCTCCATCTTTTCTAAGTTCATCAAGAGCTGGCAAGCAATGAAGGAGTGAAGAACCGCCACCGGAAACAATACCTTCATCAATTGCAGCCCTAACAGCATTGATGGCATCTTCTACACGATCTTTCTTCTCTTTTACTTCCGCTTCCGATACACCACCAACCTTGAATACTGCAACAGAACCTGAAAGCATTGATAGCCTTTGTTTTAGGTGAGCAACATCAACAGTATCTGTTGAATCTTGAAGTTGAGATTTAATTGCTCTCACTCTGGCTTCAACAGTTTCATCTGTTCCTGCTCCATCAACAATGGTGGTTTCTTCTCTATTGACAATAACCCTTCTTGCTCTACCTAAATCTGCAATCTGAGCAGACTTCAAAGAACCTTCCTGTTCAGAGGTAATTAGTCTAGCTCCTGTTGCATAAGCAATGTCTCCAAGAATATCTCTCCTAAAATCTCCAAATCCAGGAGCCTTTACCGCACAGCAAAGCAAAGCTCCCCTAGCTTTGTTTACAATCAAAGTTTGCAGGGCTTCCGAATCAACCGTTTGAGCAATAATCAAGATTGGACGATTTGTTTTAGACACTTCTTCCAAGATGGATAGAATATCATAGGTATTAGAGATTTTACCATCATAGAGAAGAATGAAAGGATTATCAAACTCAACGGTCAATCTATCCAAATTAGTTGAGAAGGTAGGAGAGATGTAACCTCGCTCAAATGTAAAACCCTCTGTATATTCTACACGGGTTTCTGAACCAGTACCTTCCTCAACGGAGATCATTCCATCATTACCAACATTGGAGACAGCTTCTCCGATAAGTGAGCCTAAAGCATGATCATTATTTGCGGAAATAACTGCAACGTCTCTGATGGATGCAGGATGAATAGGAAGAGCATTAGTCTTAAGTTTTTCTACAACCTTTTCGACAGCTTTGTCGATCCCGCGTTTGATCAATACTGGATTGTGTCCAGCGGCAACCATTTTAGCTCCCTCATTGTAAATAGCTTGGGCCAAAACAGTAGCAGTAGTGGTTCCATCGCCCGCAAGAGAGTTTGTTGCAGAAGCCACAGACTTAATGAGTTCCGCTCCCATATTCTGAATTCTATCATCAAGAGTAATAGACTTTGCAACGGTGACTCCATCCTTGGTAATAAGGGGAGGTCCAAAGCCTCTTTCAATCGCAGCATGTCTACCACGCGGTCCAAGCGTAGCTCTAACTGCATTAGCAAGAATATTTACTCCTTCTTGCAGCCCATTACGCGCCTCTACGTTAAACTTAACTGTTTTTCCCATAATATCTCCTTGTATAGCCTTGTTAAGAATTATTGTGTCCTTCCGACATATGTTATAGTACCCTATACCGGATGGTCAAGTCAAAATCAAATGTTATTGTGAGAATTTTTTTAGCTCAACTTTTCCGTCCTCAATTAGAACCCAAGTTTGATGCTCAACCCAATCTCCGCAATTTACATAAGTTTTGGTTTCTCCATCTTCATTCGTCCATGTGATTAATTCAGGACGATGAAAATGTCCCAATATTAGAATGTCGGCAGATGAATTTCTAGATAGGATATCCCAGATATTTCTTAGCTTTCTTTTTCGCTCAACAATATTCATCCACCAAGTGGTTAGATTTAAACCGTAACTTCTTTCGAAGAAGTCTTGCAGCACAGAAATAACTTTAATAAAGTGGCCTTTACTAAAAAGGGGAGTATCATACTGATCGCCGTGTTCGATCCTAATCTTCCTTCCGCCTTCTTCAAATTCATAGTGTTTTACAAATTTTATTCCAAAAAGCTCATTCTCTACTAGACCAGAGAATGATATATCGTGGTTTCCGACGATATAGATTATCTCTTTTGAGAAATCTATTGACTTTAGGATATCAATTAAGGAGCTGGTGAAAGTTGGCACTTTAATAAAGTCGATAATATCGCCAGCCAAAATAAGCTGGTCATACTGCTCCTCCTTCAAGAAGGAGATTAAAGCATCAGCTCTATAGTGCCTAGAACCGATATGAATATCGGAAAGAATAACTCTTTTCATTTATTTTGTCTCTTTTGATTGCAGCCTCTTCAATCTTCCGGAAAGTCTCTCTGCCGCAAAGAGAAGCTCTGCGTCATCTAGTGACGATGCAAAGAAGTAGAAAACAGCCCTACCCTCGTCTGTTAGAGAATTTTCTAGATTGACAATCTTTTGCTTAAGGTTATTGATTTCAATCAAGTCTCGAACGAGAGAGAGTCCTTGTTCTAAAATTTCTTTGTTATCAAAACGGTCTACCATATCACGAAATTCATCTAGCTTTGCCATGTTAAATCCTTCTATTAATATTGAACTTATGGTTAAGGGTTTTGCTTGAAAAATTATAAATATAATATTTCTGATGAAGATTTGATAAAATCATTTGCATTTTTAGATGCAAATAAATCTCTTTTATTTGAAGAAGAGATACAATCCGATGATGAACCAAAGTCTGATACAGAAGTTGATTACCATGAGGTCCTCCATCTTTTGGAAAATCCAAAGGAAATAGCAACTTATCATACGACTCTGTTGGGCGGACTTGAAAAAGCAAAAGAATCATTCGATAAATTACTTGCTGGGCAGGGTCTTGCGAAAGATTGGGCCATAACAGGAGTGACGATAGCTGCTCTTTTTACAAATCCAGTTCAATTATATACTGATTTAGAGTTATTCTGGAAGAACTACAAGGAAGCTTACGCTAACTATGAGACCCTGGTTTCCACCATACCTCTGGAGAGGTATGGTCTGGAAACTGATGATATCTATAGGCCCGAAAAGATAAAAACTATACTCTTACAAAAGATTGAAGAAAACAAAGATTCTCCAGATGATCTTTATGAGATCGTAAAGATCATTCACTTGGTATCACACCTTTGGATTGATGCCTTCTCTGTTGTTGAAAACTTCATATTTGGCGTAATAGACCTTCTAACAATCTTTACTGGACCTTTCGCTGGACCACTATCTCTCCTAATAAAAGGTATACTAGGAAACCGCTGGACAATAGGCTTTATATTATCCTTTGTCGGCGGAAGTATTGCCACCTCTTATGCCAACAGTAGCTATTGGCAAGAAATTAAAGATAAAGTAAAAAATATCTGCGAAGAAAAAATTTCCTCAACCGAAATGGCCGAACATACAGAACCTACTGAAGATAAGGGATTTAAATTAGATGAAGAAAAGATTAGAAATCTCCAAAGAAATCTTGAACTTTTTGAGATCTAGATAGAGGATCTAATCTTTCTACTGAGAACTTTCTCCAAGATACCATAATCAAGTTCTGATGGAAGGTTTAAGTAAAAAGCCGCATCAATGGGCGACAGCTTACTTGCTAATAGGCATAGCATTTCTCCCTCATGCCAAATGTTTCGTGATGATCCATTACTTCTTTGCTCAAGAATAAAATCGCGAATTTTATCAATTCGTGACCTAATATCTTCGGGAGATAGCTTGATAGATTTAATTACCGCCCTCTGAAAATAGGAATCTTTACTAGAGTCAAGATAATTTAAATCAACCTTTTCGGCCAACATACGTTTCTTGACGGCCCACCTTACAGATGAATTAGGCTCATCGACATAGTTTTTGAGAGAAGAAAGCTGAATATGTTCAACTGATAGCTTACGAACCCTCTGATCTTTTGACTTAATACCTCTGTTAGCCAATCTACGTTGCTCCAGAGGATCAGCTAAGTGCAAGCATCCCTTAAGCCAAATTCCTTCGGAGTATCTATTCATAATTAGAAGTTTTCTTTCAGAAACTTCTTTGAGATCATAGATTACATTTCTGATAATATGACCATAGCGCTTTTTATTCGAAGAAGAACGAGAGTAGGAATATTCTGGATATTTATTCCAGTATGGATCTGATACTAGACTTTTAAATCTAGAATCTGGCATACATTCCAAATATTGGACAATACTCTCGCGATGTTCGGGTAAAAGATAAGTGCCATTCACGGTATTCCCGGATAGCTGAACTTTTTGTCTACATAGTTCAATAAACTTGTCCACCTCTGAGATAGTAACTTTTGGAGTTTTCTTAGAAGAAGCACCTGACATTATTAGCCTCATATATGAGAGTGAAATGTAATGCAAAGCTAATATAAACTACGGAAATGCCTGGTCTATATTGGCCTTAGCTTTGCACATCTAATAGACCAAAGGAACGCCACATTCTTCCGCACCAAGATCATAAGCACCGGAAAACAAGCGTCAAGGGCATGGGATAGAAAAAAATAATATACCCAATAGATGGATATCTATTGGGAGGGGTGTTTGGTAATGCCGTTTTGATAATTGTCTATGTTGGTAAAATAACCTTATATGTTCTGCCAAATAAAGAAAACTTTTTATGATTCTTTATCAGCTCAGCTAGCTTGATCAAAAACTCTCCCTCACCCTCTCTGTAAGACTTATTTTTATTTTTTTGAAATAATTCAAGTCCGGATTTGTTTTTGGACCAGATGGTCAAAAAGTCATCGACACTAGATTGAGTTAGGACTTCGAACCATTTTCTATAATGAGAAAGATTAGATGCGGTAATTCCCTCGCTAGAGGACCATTGCTTATCTTCGTCAGAGGCTTTAGTTGTTGACGGTGATGAAATGACAATATATTCATCGTTTAGCTCACCACCGTCAATCCAACCGAAATATACAGTATTGCCTTCTCTAACTTCTGAATAAGAGTAGACTTTATCAACCCTATGTTGCGATAAAAAGTCTTTCATGCAGAATCCTTGCAAATAGAGTCTATAAGGACTTTAGTAAGAAGGTATGGGTCAGTACCGGAGTATGGCCTAGTATCTTCTAGATAGCCCGTTCCGACCGTCTGGATAGACCATGGAAGTAATACTTCTGCATTGGATTCCGTACAAGACCATCTATCTGGTGTTAGCGGATCTTTTATTGTTCCATAAATAGATGAGATCACAAATTTATATGATGGAGAACAAATTTTCTCCGCAAGAGAAATGATATACTCTGAACTTTTAGAATCTCTTGTTTCTGCAGTAGAGAGTGTTACACTTAATTTATCAATTAAGGAGTAGAATACAGAATAATTCAAAGACTCAGCAATTCTTTGGAGAAGAAATCTTGAAACCAAGAGGTGATCACAGGCTTGAACAGGGTTTAGTGTTGAGTTTCCGATATTAAACTTCCACTTGCCAGCAGAGTCTTCTGATAACATCGAGTCGATAGCAAGGCCCGAGCTTATACAGGATCCCAAAAGACCTTCCATTATCTCTCTTTGTTTCGGAGGTCTTCCTCCGACTTGGGAGTGATAGACTTCAGAATCTACGCTTAGATCAGATTCATCATTTGATTTCAATCTAACATCTTGTCCAAATCCAATTAAAGCATTCTTATCGTGATGCTCTAGGTATGAATCTATTAGATGCGAGCGGTAGTTATATTCATGTGGAGTAAAGTCTGTATATAGAACATCGCAAAGGACAAGTATTGCATTTTTTCTATTTGGATCAATAGAAGCAAATATTGGCCTAAGAAGAAGGGTCGATTGATCTTGTGTTGTGTATCCACAGCTTAACCCATCAAATGACCATGCCGGAATGTCAGCCAGTTCGATCTTCCAGTTTGAAGGATCATCTGTTTTGAAAGAGATAACTCTAGTCTTAGAGTGTAATCTTCCCTGCCTATCCGCAGCTGGCCAAATATATTCACATCTGATAACTACCGATTCCATCTATTCTCCAATTGAATTATATACTTCTGCATATGAAGAAAAATAGGAATCTTTAATCATAGATTTAAAGTCCCATTTTTCAAAAGCCTCCATAACAGAAGCTGAATTAAATGCCTTGGGTTCTGTGTATATAATACCGGAACTAGATTCATCATTCAATGATGAAAGTTTAATCAAACTATAGCTATGATTATATTGAGATACAAAAGTTTCATCTTGCATCTTTTTCTGCATAAGGGCTGGATCGGCTAGAATTTTGTCTGCATTAGTTTTTCCAATCCCCTTTACTCCAGGGATATTGTCAGCTTTATCTCCAACCATCGCCTTCCAAGCTACATAGTCATAAGCTGTCTTTTGCCTGTATTCAGACTTAACTGGATTAAATAGCTTTACATTTTCAAAGGTATTAATAATCTGAATAAAGTCAGAATCTGAAGAAACAATAACTGTAGGTTGATCCGATGGAATCATCTTTTCTACAATATGATAAATCAGGTCATCACATTCATAGTGTGGATGATAAACTGTTGTAATTGGATAATCCTGCTTGATTGAAGCAATAATTTGTCTCTTTTGAGAGTGAAAAGATTCCCAATAAGCAGCAATTTCCGGATCAGAGGTGTCAATTTTTCGATTCTCTTTATAAGAGGGCAATGATTCAATTCTTGCAATTGGCTTGCCGTCCAGTACGAAAAATACTTTTGATGGCTCAAACTGATCAATAATTGATTTTAGTGAGCGAAAGAAATTATAAATAATTTGATTTTCGCCATTAGCCAATCCTCCACCCCACTCAAAGCGAGAGCGATGAATTAGATTATAGGCATCAAGAATAATGTATGGTTTAGATGGCAAGAACATCTCCAATATCTGCTGATTTTGATTTTGCCTGCTTAATCGTACTATGATTTCCGTGAACTTCGAACATTACAACTGTATTTTGTGTGGACGAAGAAACCTTACATAGTGTGCAGTCATTGCAAGTAATATCTTTCTTTCCCTGCACGCCATGACGAGCTGGGCACTTTATAAAAGTTAAGTCACCTTTCTTGACCTTCTTTGGAATAGAATCGCCATGAACCGCTAGGGTGGAGATCCATCCATTAGCATGGGCCTCAAAAACTTCTTCGACAGTATTACAAGAAGCTCTAAACAGTTCCTTTAAAGGTTGTGCTTCTTCTGTTTTCCAGGCATGAGTATAGCCAATATTGATTAGACCGTGCTGTGAGATAGTTCTGCAATCCTCTAGTGTTTGGGATACATCGCCAACAATATCTCCTGCAACTCTGTGCCTAACAATTTTAGAGTCATGGGAGCGTTCGCTTAATGCTGTCGCCAAATCTCTGATCTTAACAGTACCATTCTGAATCTTTTTGCCAAGGACTTTCAGATAGAAAAGACCCCAAGCATAACAGCCCCCATCTTTGAGGGTGCAACTATCAGGACAAGTATCCATGGGAGAATAAGAAGCTACAACCCTTCCAGTCTTTGAATCAGAAGTCTGAGATACCCAATGAACTTGACGCATAATAACTCCAAATGAATAAGTCCATGGAATCTTTTAATTCCATGGACTTTGTTTTATTTCTAAACTAAAATCAATCTAGATGTTGGTTTAGGAAATTGCGAAGAGCCTGTGCATCACGAATTGTCATCGAAATGCTTTGGCTGCCGATTCTCCAATCCTCTGATGGAACAGTGATTGAGAGTCGGTTAGAACCAGCCTTCTTGGCAGGATCTCCTTTGCGAATAGCCATACGAACAGTCTTTGTTGAGTAGTTGCGATTAACAGTCATTTCAGTCCTCCTTTGAAAAAATCTTGATTACTTTCTTGTTTGTTTTGGTTTGTGGTTTTTGTGTTTGAGTTTCCGAATCAGAATTACTTGACATTTTAACTCCTAATTTTCATCTAGAACAAGTTTTGAATCCAAACCCCAATATCTTCCAAAGATATGTGGCTTACCAAAGTAAAATTTCTCTCGTGACCTTGACTTTTCAGTTTCAAGGTCCTCTGAATCTTTTTGATTCAGCAAAGCAGTTTGAATAGCAGCTACCACTTTTAGCAAAGAATCTGTCGCTTCCTGTGGCGTTAGCTCAAAGGCTTCTACAATTTCCAGTATCGTCTCTACTGCCGAATCTATCTTTAGAGAACTCAACGCAACCAGCCTTTTACTGGATCCTCTAGAGATACAATCTCCTCGACAGAGGCTAGCTGTCGCATACTCTTGGCTGTACGATAGACGATAAATCGTTCGGCGTCAACCCTAACAACCTCTCCTCTTTCGAGGACTCCATCTTTTCTAACTCTAATTGAGTCACCTGGCTCAAAGTCGCTTAGGTGAAAGCACTCAAATTCATCTGATACTGGATTAAATCTATAAATATTGTTTTTCAATTTTTTTCCTAGGTTAGTTGTTTTCTGCCGGAGCAGCCCCCCGGTATCTCTACCATAAGCGCAGGACAGCGAGGGTCAATAGATTGTCACATGAATTTTATTTGGGTTAAAAGTTTGCGGTTTTATGCCATGGAAATTTGGTCCAAAAAGAATACCATAGGTACAGTAGATTCCTCTACCAATTCCACAAGCTCCCAATCAGAGATTGGTTCTAGATATTTTATGCTATCAATTTTATTTTGAATATGAATTGCATTTATTGTTGCAAATACATCAGATTTTCTAGACCATATTTTTCCATATCTAGTCCATTCATTTCTAGATAATGATCTTAAATATAATCCAGTCTTCGTATCTCTTACCTTATATCCTATAATTTTCTTGTTTGACATATTCGCCTCGTAGTTGCAAAGTATGCACAAGACGAATAAGGCAACCTAAAAATTTGATTTTTTTACATTCACACCAAATTCACGAAGCAACATTATGCCAGAATTATCTAGATAATCTTCTTTATAAAATAGAGACTTAATATCTGCATTAATAATTGCCTTAGCACAGTCGGTACATGGAGCCAATGTAACGTACATTACCTTATCTCTAAAGGTATGATAGTTACATTTAATTAGGGCATTAATTTCAGCATGAATAAATCCAGATTTTCCAGTATTCATAGAATCTCTTAGATTAGAACCGCCCTTGTGATCTCCATTGTATCCTACAGATAATACCTGTGTATTATCATCAGAAACAATAATCGCTCCAACTTTATGTTTTGGATCTGCCGATCTCTTTGAGATTAGTTCGGCAAATTCAATCCAAACTTGCTCCCAAGAAATTCTTGGAATACAATCATCAGAATGGGAGAGTGTATTGCGCATTTTCTGTAACATTTAGCAAAACTTTTAATTGCGGAAAGATATCAAGTCTATCGATCAAGAACAAACCATATTCTTTCTTATAGTTTTTCATTCTAGTAAGATTTGAAAAATTATTAAAAAATGTCATAAGAGTAGTTCTTCTTGCATTTAACTTCCAATCGCTTCCATAAGGATGGATAGCCGGAGCCGTTAGTCCATATGTTCCGGGAGAGATACAGATGGTCCCTGTTGATCCTGTTGTTCCAATATTGATAACTGGCTGACTAGATGCTGGAAAAGAGTTTAGAACATCGTTATCGCTTTGATTTTTTACATCTTTAGCTTCAATATAAAGCGATACAATTGATTCCATCATTTTTTCATTAAAATCTAGAAGATATCTATCGGAGTATTTGAATGCTCTATTTGCGTTAAACATTCTATTATAGATATCTCCGGCAGAGAAGACATCTTCTTTATTCATTGATAATTCAAAGTTATCAAATTCTCTTGATATATTTTCATCGTAGTAAATAACACCATCATGCCAGGCGATCTTACAGATGGTTAAATCAAAAGAAGAGAGCAAAGATTCGATGGATGAAATCTTGTTTTTAATAACCTGAACCTGAAATGAGGAGCCGCTATGGATAGACGAATTAATCATCTGAAATGAATTTGCATATTTCGTACTCTTGGTAAAAGAGTTTATAGAAAAATTGCGGAATAATAGATCATTATTCTTGATAAGATCAGAAAGCTCTGTGTTTTTATAATTTTTAGAAAGAAGTTCTTTTGTATCTAGATGAATTGGATCATCTACAAATTGATCATCCATAAACCAAATATCAATATCACCAAATTGAATTGATTGAAACTTTCTCTTGCTATACCTCAAAACTCTTACAAGTTCGTTCCATTTATCTGGAGTATCATAAACTCTTGTCGCCTTCCACAATGCAAGTGGAAATCCGCCAGCTAATACTGGCTTTAAATCTAACATATTTGATTTTTCAAAATAAATTTGAATCAAATTATTAATATTTTCATTAACTTCTGTTTTGATCATTTTGAACTCCATGAAATTTTGAACGATACTTTAGAAGGGCTAGCTCTTTCATTTTGGCTTCAATCATGATATCAATATCTTTGTCGTAAGTATTGATTTGATTGTAGATGTAATCTGAATGAGCGTTGGGAGCGATTTTGCGATCAGAAATTTCATCAGATCTTGATTCCGAGTAATGAACAACAGGTCTTACATCGCCCCAGGTAGACATAGCAACCTCTAGTGCTTCAAGCTCTGATTCACCATCATTTCTAAATCTATGATGATGGTAGTCAAAAACAATAGGAATTCCAATTTTCTTGTAAATACCATCATACAGCTCGTGAGTTGAGTAGAGAGCTGGGCGATCATCATTCTCTACTGTCAAACGAGATTTGACTGAATCTGAAAGACGTTCAAAATTTCTACAGAATTGATCTAAGGCAAGTTCCTTTGAGTCATAAGCGGCACCAACGTGAATGTTGATTTTATTATAAGGAGTTCTGCTCAGACCCATCATATCAAAGATGGCACCATGAATCTCCAGGTCTTTAATCGTATTTGCAATAACGCCTTCTGATGAGGAAGCTAGTTTATTAAAAGGACCGGGATGGAAAGTTAGTCTGATTCCATTATCTGAAACATACCTTCCGATTGATTGAGCTGTTGAAAGAATCTTTGCATAGTCAGGAAGTGATTCTAGGGAATATTCTGACGCCCAAGGAAATAGATTTGAAGAAACCCTAAAGAAATGGATATTATTTTTAACATTCCATCTGAGAATGGGCAACATATCCTGTATATTCTGCAAGGAAAGTTCAGAGGCATATGCCAGACCTTTCTTGTCGAATGTTGCCCTGATCATGGAGCGATTTGTAGTGATTCTTTTATCCTTTGGACAATCGGATAAAGTCACGTTAATGCAGGCATATCCAAGATTATTCATCGAAGCATCCTTTAAATAAGGCATCTGTAACCCATGCCTTCCTGCGGTAATTTTAATTACTTAGTCTTTACGAAATCGTACAAAGCATTTGCATGACTAAGAATTTCCTGCAAGGTATATGGAGGAACCGGATCCTTCTGAGCATCTGAGCCTTTCAGCATTTCATTCTCAAAGAGTGCTCTGTGCCTATCCGATAAGACCTGAACTGCAAGATGCAGCAGATCCCTTCTAATTTCATAAGCTCTACTATTATCTGACATACTATATCCTGTGTTGTGTGTGATGGGCTTCATGCCCGTTAATAGAACTCAGAATTGAGTCCTAAAGCGTATTTCTATTTCATGAATATGACTGAATTCCATAGTTCTGGATCAGCCTCTTCCTTACTCTATCAAGTCCTCTTGCTTCGATCTTGCGAACCCACTCTCTAGAGATTCCCATTTCCTTAGCCAGATCTCTAAGTGTTTTGGGATTCGGAGAGAAGCGATTTGTAATTACAATCTTTTCGTCGTCGGGAAGTCCTCCCATAATTTCAGAGACAGCAGAATAGATTTCATCATTTTGATATGTATTATTCCAAACCTTTTCGTAGTCTGTCATATCCTGAAGGTTATCAAGTCTCGTTGTCTCTGAATCTTCACCAACAGCTTCATCAAGTCTTAGGTCTCCATTTTTAAGAATAGAGATCATTTTTCCAACATATTCTTGATTAACTCCAAGCTCTGTGCTTACAAACTTAATCTTTTCTTCACCCTCTAGATTCTTATCATCTGCCCTCTTAAGTGCGGAGGACAAGTTAGAGAACAGAATTCTATCAGCACGAGTTGTTCCGATTCTTACAACAGACTTGTAATCAAGAATATATCGACGCATATTTGCCCTAACCCACCACATACCATATGTGAGAAAGGTAACTTCCTTGTTCATATCAAACTTGGTGGCCGCTTTTACAAGACCTTCCAATCCTTCTTGAATCAGATCCTCTAGAGAAATGAACGGATTTTTACTCCTGATTTTATGAGCTTCTTTCGTAACAGCCCTAACATTAGACTGAACTAGTCTATTTAGAGCTGCTGGATCATTGTTTGTCTGCCAACGAATAACTAGCTGTTTTTGCTCAGTAGCAGAAAGAATCTTAGATGATTGAAACATTTTCTTGACTCCTACCAATCGTTCCAGTTTCTTGGTGACTTACGAGACTTTCTTTTCCCTTCTAGGTCATCAATATCATCATAGAGCTGATCCCATTCATTGCTCCACTCATAATCAGCACCTTCCTCATCAGAGGAGTCTGCATCAGATTTTTGTGATTGAATTACCTTAGAAGGTGGGATGCTATTTTTTTCATATTTGTAACGGATGCGCATTTTAGAAAGCTCTCTCCTTTGGCTTTTCTGTTCTGGAATAAATAACGGTTTGTGTTCCATCGGAATTTGAAATAGAACTAATCTTCTTGGTATCAAAATCTCTGATACTATATTTAGTTAGATAGGACCTATACCAATCTTCGATCTGATATGAATAACCTGTAATAGAAGTCATTACTTTTTTTATACTATTATCAGTTACGTTTTCTGTCCAATTGACTCTGAATTTATCTATCATATTTTCTCCAATTCTTATTGGAATTATTTTTCCTTTGCTCTTTGGAGGAAAGAACAATTTTTTCCCAAAGACCTTCCCAAGTTTTATCTTGGGTTGAAGCCGAAGATATGTGGCAAATAGCTAAGTAACTATCATCTTTAATGTCATAGTATGTTTCCCACTCAAAGCCATAACATTTTCGGATTATTCTGAATTCTAGATTATTCATATGAAAAGCAACTCGGCATTAAGGATGAGTCGCCCCTATCGCTAGAATATAAGCACCTAGCGATGCGCGTCAAGGGCTGGTTTGAAAAAAAATAAATCGACCAAAATCACGGATAAGATCTCGGAAGTATTTGTCTTTACTTTGAAATATCTATGTTATTAATTTCATTAATGATTCTAGAGGCATGGAGAAGATCTAAATACCTCATTTGATCAACATTATCTGAGTAAGGCATTTCTCCACCGGAAAAGATATAGGATTCTTTTTCTCCCAAATCTTCCACGCAAATATGAGGAGAGTTTATGTTCTCGATGATTTGCTCAAAAGCATCCTTAAGCTCCTCAACATAGATCTTGGATACAATCATTTTTTCCAGATCATCTAAATCAAAGAGATCTGATTCTGAAAGATAATCTCCAAGATTATTAATTCTGTATTCTGCCTCTGCTTCCCAATCAAAATGGAAGCGATCTAGAATCTCTATCATTTTTTCATAGGAATGACTAAGGGCCAGTTCCATAAACTTTGCCTTAAGACAAGATAAGTCATTCATCCAATGCAAATTTGGGGCTTGGCAGAACGATAATGTGAATGGTGAATTTTTTTCTTTTTTCATGTTAGACTCCGAATCAGATTTGATTCAGATAAACCTTTCTCATATTTCCATCCCAATCAGAATAGTTAACTCTGACAACGCCATGATCCAAAAGGAACTTTCGACAATATTTGCATGGCATAGCCATAGTTGGCCTTCCGTCTTTGTGAAATCTGACTACGTTAATTTCCTTAACGTCAGACGGATAGTTAAGCTTTCGCAGCAAATCCATTTCTGCATGAAGATGAAAACCAGAAGTTCCATCAGGATGGATACGATGAAACTTACAGGAGCAACGAGTAGAGTTAACTCCGACTATATACTGGTTACCAATCTTAACCCAAGCAGCAAGATGGAAAGGTTGATCATTATTCATCGCAAGCTTCTTAACAATACTTGGATAGTACACCCGGCATAGGCCGCCTCCTTTAATCTCGGGTAGAGTAGCTCACAATATGGAGATATCTACTTTAGATTTAGAACTATATTTTTATCGGTTATTGTTGACCCTGATTTCTTAGCACTTGAGTTGGCCAAGATTAGAGTTTGGTTTAAAGATAAAGCATACAGCCGATTTGATACGGCTACCACATCGTATGGTATGGCAAAATAGCTGCGTTTTAAATACGCATCTAATCCGATTCCATAGGATCCTCTGATGGGGACATTTGTTTTTTTGCATAATCCCCAAACATTATATTGTTTATATCAGAGAAAAATTCATCAATATATTCTGGTTCAACACCATAAGAAGATTCAAAGATATCTAGCTTCTTTTTGTGTGTTAGGTTTTTCCATTGTTTTACAAACAAAACAAAGTCATTAGTATTCATGAGATTAATCCGAAGATTAGATTGCGGGATGCTGGACCCAGGAGTCATAGGTCCATATCTTGCATTATACGCATCCAAAAAATGCCGTCAATAAATTTTGATTTTGCCCTACTTTGGGATAAAACTAATTAAATGAAAGCAGGTAATTATTAAATCCATCTAAAATCTTTTCTTTTTCCAAAGATGGTAAATTTACAACTGTTTCTAAAAATGTTTCCAAAGCCAGATCGGGAGATTTTAAAGCAGAAAATCTATCATATAAAGCATAGGGATCTGATAAATCATCATGTAACGCTACACCATTTAAATATAATTCTTTAAACTCAATCGTAGAGGACAAAAGTTTCCAGCTATGTTCATCACACCACATGGAACCATTTGGACCACTTATGATATGCCCATTAATAACTATTCTTGAAAACATCTTATAGCATACCAGAGATTTGGGAAACAAACTCTTGAGCAACAGAGGAAGTCAGGTGAACTCCATCACAAGATTTGCATATAAACCCAGGCGTTCCATCCTTTAGTTTTATGTATTCAAATGGATCTATAAATATTCCGCCGGCAGATTCGGTAATACTTTTCAATTCGGAATTCCATCCGCTTCTTTTCTGAGAAGCTTGCTTAAATCCATCGGCGGAATTAAGATATTGATATGATGTTTTTGAGTTGTACGGCCTTCCGTTGGAATCAAATGAATCAGCGCCAAAAGGATTTGAGCCAATCCATATAATCTTGGTATCAAAGTATCCAAATTCTGCAAGAGTTTTTTCTATCTTTTCTACCAACTCGCTACTACCGGATATTCCATTTCCACCAGTCATAATAACAATTTTCTTTGGATGCTCAGAAATAGCATCATATACAGAGGTCCACTGTCCTCCGAGCCAGTCTCTTGGTTGAGACCCAGTTTTGGCAAATGTCGGACCAGATCCAAGTATTGATTTTACAAAATTTCCAAGATGCCCAGCCAATGATGAGGAACCAATATAAATTACACTCTCTGACTTAGGCTTTGCAACTAGTTTGCCTCTTCTTTCCTCATCTTGCTCATCATCATAAGTTGTTGTTAGCTTCCCATCATCCTTAATATTCTCTAGAGCATTCAAAAGAGAAATATCTACTACCCCTGGAGAGTTAAGTCCATCCGACACGATTCCCAAATCAGATAAGGCTTCCTGCGCCCTTTTTACTGCATCATCAGTTTCAGGTCCAAATATACCATCTGCTCCAAATCTCGGAAGATCAAAACCAGAGTCCATTAATTTATTCTGAATAAATCTAACAAGGTTCTTGTCCGATGAAAACTCTGATCTTCTAGATACCGATATTTCTCCAGATAATAATTTATTTATATTTTCTGATTCTGCATTTTTAATCATAGATTCTGGACGAGTAGATGCTCCGCATAAAATTGCGAACATTTTTATCTTTCTTAATCTTGATGATGACATCTTATATCACACTGCCTTATATAAAAGTTTATTAGTATTTTAATACTAAATTTATTTTAGCATTTTGCTCAACAAGGATTTTACTGCGATGACTGCCTCTTTTGATTTTAAGAATTTCTCAACCTCTTTATCATTCGGTCCAACTTGTTCTTTGTTCATATCTTGAGTTTTTTGCCACGAAAAAACCCACTCTGGCTCTGCATTAAATCCATATAAATTCCACACAGTTTGTAAGTGTTCCACAACAGAGTCTGTTTTCCAATGTTGTCCCGTTGCTATTGTTGCCGCCCTCTTTCCAGATAGCGGGTTCTTTTCTCCATAAACTGTGTTTCTATTCTCCAAGGTATTCATTCTCTCTATGATATTCTGAAGTATAGCAGAATGGGAGCCCCACCTCGTAGACGTTCCCCATATTACAATGTCTGCCCACTCTAAAGCATCATAGATAATTGGCATTTCGTCTTTGCCTCCATACTTCTCTGGCTCTTCCAAGGAATGATGGTGAGCCCAGCACCTATATGGTCCTGAGTCAGGATGAGCACAATCTTTGCCCTTGGAAGAATAACATGAGAGATTCTTTACAATATGTAGCTCATTTGCATCAATAACTTTTACGTCGCAATCATTCTTTAGCAGCTGATGTATAAAGTCTAAAACCACCCAAGATGATGAATCTCTTGAGTTTGAAGTTGTTCCAATTATCACCACTTTCTTTTTGGAATCTTTTGATTCCGAAAATTTTAACAGCCCCCTAAAATAGGGAAGTGTTGCTAATCTAGTTGTCTCTATAAACTGCCTAATATTCATTATTATCTCTCTTATATTTCTGCATATTTAAATATTTTAATATCAGAAGCATCTGGAATATAAGAGTTTAGTGGATAGATTATATCATTCAATTCTAATGCTTCTATTGTTTCAAAACCTAATGATTTTAATTTAGAATGTAAATAATTTGCTTCAGTCGATACAGTATCGCCAAAACCACCAGAGACAATAAGACCGCCTCTACTTCCCGCTTCGCTTATAGCTTCTTTATATAATCTTGTACCAATCCCCATCCCCATCATATCCGGATCTACTACAGAGTGAATCTGGAAAAAAATATTTTTATCCTGAAAACCCTCGAGAGTATTGAATACCGTTATCTTTTCTAGCAGAACATTTCCAATAGAAATTCCATCTTTGGAGAAAGCTGTGATTTGAAAGTCTCCATCATTAAAGTCTTTAATTTTAGTTACAAAATCATACATCTAAAATTTCCTGAAGTCTTTTTATAGTTGAAGCTGAATCTCCAGGGGTGTGCAGTATTCCTATTCCACCTGCACTTTCCCAAGATTCAATATTGGAATGTTTATCGTCAATCAAAATGTTGGAACTACCATCTGCATTTATTGCCCAATTCTTTTTATCGGAAGATTTTTCTGCAACAATAACCTCATCCGGCTGCGGCGTCAAGTTATCCTTTACCCACTCCTTCTTACCATCCTCTGCTGTTAATGCACCCTTCTTTCCGGAAACTCCTGCAGAAAGAATCTTGACGACGTAATTAAGATTATTTATAAATCTCCAAACTTCATCACCACCTTTTAATGGACTTAGTTGATGAAACCACTTGCCTGGATTTTGAGAAATTACTTTAAACATTAGCTTTTTTACCGATGGATTATCTAAATCAATTTTATGACCTATAGCTTTTGCGACATTTTCATAAGCCTCATGTAATTTTGGATTATTGCCAATAAGCTCATGTTCTTTTCCCTTTTGCAATATATCCCTTATATCTTCGTATGCTTGTTGTTCAAAGTTAACAAGAACGCCATCCATATCACAATAAATAATTGTACTATTTGAAATCTTTGAAGATTTTGAACTAAATTTGAGGATAATTTTTTCCATCAGGTTTGCCTCAGAAATAAATCCATTATTATTCAAATAATATATTAATTTATTTATTTTTAAATTCATAAAACTTCCTTAATTATGATTATTAAATTAATATAACTATTTGTACTAAATGAAAAGATCTAAATTTAACACTATCCATTCTTTAATAATTCTTTCTATTTTAGGATGCCCTATAATTTCAGACATATTTTCTTCAAAAGAAAACCATTCTGTAAATCTATCATCCGATAGAAAAGCTAATGTTGAGTAAATTGAAAAAGATTCTTCGCTCCACATCATATCTATATCCCACATGTCGTCACTAATTTTTTCATTAAACGAAGAAATAGTTACTTCTATATTTGGCCCTTCATATAATGATGAGTGGTTACATAGTATGGTAAAGTCATTCTGATTAATAACGGACTTTAGTTCCAAAAGAGCTTTTACAAATCTTTCTCTAGATACCAAGGATAGCCTCCTCTGAATTAGAGAAGGAATCTAAATTAAATAGTATCCATTCTTTTATTGTAGGATTAAGATTTATTTCATTTAAAATATTAAATAAATTTTCTATATTATTTTTCTCTACATATTTAGCAGGACATGTTGGACAATGCCAAAAACAAATTGATTTAACTTTTCCTGTCATATAAAAATAAAATATTATTTCAAATTCTTTATCAGAAAAATAAATCCATACATCCTCTTCGTCGTTAATACCCCATGTAAATCTACAAGAAGGATCTAGATTTTTTCCTATCTTTACTAAGTTTCTGAGGGAATGGTTCATAGAATCATTCTTAACCGTCCTAAATATATTAGGAATATTAATTGAATGATTTTAATAATATTATCAAATACAAGTTGGGGGAGAATAAAATAAATGAAAAAACAAAAAGTTGGTGCTTCTATTGTTGTAATAAAAGGTGAATCTGGCTGGCTTATGATAAAACGCTCTAATCATCTAGATTCTTATCCAGGAAGATGGGCTTTTCCGGGAGGAGGAATAGAAGAAGGAGAGGAGCCTATACTGGCAGGTTGCAGAGAAATATGGGAAGAAGTGGGCATTGCTTTAAATCCAATAGATTTATTTGAAATTGGCTATCAAAATCATGAATCAAAAAAAATATTTTTTTGGCTATGCTTTGTAAATAAACCTGCAATAAAAATAAATGACGAATCCGAAGATTGGGGATGGTTTAAATTATCTGAAGTTTTAAATCTTAATACAATTCCTATTCCAGAATATGTTATTAAAATCATGAAGGATGTTGAGTCAAAGGCAAATGCAACTCAAAATACTACAAATGCTCAACTTATCTTTGGTGAAGATTGGATGGATTAAAAAAAGTGTTTTATTTTTATGATAGCGGAGTAGAATCAACATGGGCAATGAGCCCGCGTAAAACTTTATAGTTAATCGTTGGTGTATTAATGAATTTAAAGTTTTCAAAAAAAAAGGATAATAAAATGAATCTCTCAGCATTACTAAGCAACCGTTGGGTTTTTGGCGTTGGCGTTTTTGTAGTTGGAGTACTTTGCGGAGCAGTCCTAGCTGGCTGTCCAGCTCCCACAGAGGCTACTGTAGCAGTTGAACCTGCTCCTCACGTCGAGGTTTCTGCAACTACTGAAGTTGATGCAACAGAAGAAGAAGTAGTAGTTACAGCTCCATCTGTCGAAGCAGCACCAGTTGCGCCAGTTGTTGATACTCCAACTCCAGCCTCACATTGATATTAGCTGGTTAAAAGCAAAAGGGGAAGGCCAAAAGCCTTCCCCTTTTTTATTTGGTTTCTCTATATTTAGATTAGGGCCTCAACGTAATATTACGTTGAGGCCTTTTTAATATCAGGTAGGCGACTGATCTGTATCAGTATCTACTGGAGTCTCAGTATCAGTATCAGCTGGTGGCTGAGTATCAGTATCGACTGAAGTATCGGTGTCGGAAGCAGAATCGGTATCGGTAACCTCATCGTCTGCCTCATGGCAAGCAAATGTTAGAGATAGAAGGGCCAACGCAACAAGTGTCTTATTCATTTTATATCCTTTTAAGTCCATGTTGTTAATCCTTTTGACTAGGACCATCGCCAAAAGAATGAGTGAATGTAGGATTTTAACCTACATCTAAATTTAGACGGAGAATTTTTCAAATACACCTTTATCATAAGACCAACCTTCTCCTTCAATTCCACAGCAAAGAAAAAGTGTTTCGTTTACGTTCCAGTCTTGGAGAATATGGTGATGACCAAAGACATAAGTTTTTGGCTTATGTTCAATAGAGTTAAAAATCTGCTGCAAAGTATTGGGAGTAATTGAATTACGATTATCAATCCTCCAAATATCAATAAACTTTGGAGCATCATGAGCAACAATAATATCAGGCTTCTCAGATTCAATTGTTTCGAAAAAGTCTTGAAACTCCTGAAATGTAGGAGTCTCCTCTTTCCACCAAGAAACGCCCTCTGTTCTGTGGTGCTTATCAATTGATTCTGCTCCGCCGAAGAAAAGATGCTTCTTTCCGGCCAAGGTAATCACTCTAGAACGCTGAACCCAAAAGCAATTATCAACCAGCTTTACAATATCTGAATCTCCCTGCTCCCTTGCAAGCTCATTCCAGACAGCCCAATTGTCATGATTTCCGCCACAAGTATACCACGGAGGAAGGGAAGGCTCTCTGCCATAAAAGTAGCAGAAAAAAGTCTCCTCATAGGCTTCTCTACCTGTCCAAAGCAGGCCGAAATCACCTACCTGAATAATGGCTTCCGCTCCCAGTTTCACGGCCAATTCATCAATCTTTCTAGCGGCATAGGTTGAGCCATGAATATCGCCAACATACAGAATCATGAGACACTCTTTATTTGAGATTTAAAGCAAAGTTTTAAGTCAAAATACCGTTGATTAACAAAAATACTTTGGTTCTATCTTTCTTTTCTCTTTTAATATTAGCAATTTCTCTTTCCAACTCCCACCTTCTTCTTAGGTTGGCAGAGAATTCATTTAATGAAGCAGTTTGGATGTTTTTATAACACTCTTGGAGTTCTTTCCATTTCCTTTTTTGAAGATCATCCAGATGAAACCACTCTGGATCTCCAAGCAAATCCTTCTTGATCATCTTATCTTTTTCTAGATCTTTAGCCATTGGTAGCTCCATATGATTCAATGATTTTCTTCTTAACCACTTTATAGATTCCTGGATTAATCATTTCAACCTGAGGAATAATAAGGTTACGAATTCTGTTCCTAGCATATCTAACATCTAGATTGCTTGGATCAATCAGATAAGGAACCCCCTTTCGGTTGCACCAGTCAATCATTTCGCTCTTTCTAGTTAGAAGAAACGGTCTAACAATATAATCTCTGCTATGGGGAATTAATCTAGGTTCGCCGTTTAGTGCCGTGAAGATCCAATTTTCAACAGAATCATCAAGGTGGTGACAAGTTACCATCTTAATGTCCATGCCGTAAGATAGAGAAAGCCCATTCATAGTAGAGTTAAAGAAAGAATATCTTTCATTTCTCCAAAATTCTTCGGGAGATTCTTTTGGATCCTTTTCTCTAGAGATATGGCCGACCACAAATTCGATGCCGTTCTTAAAACAGTATTCTGAAACAAAGTTTTCCGCCTGTTCTCCATGTTCTGTTCCGTGATTAAAGTAAAGCGCAATAACCTTCCTCTTGCCGCCATTATGAAGGAAGTTTAGAGCCGCCATACTATCGGGACCACCGGAGCAAGCAACGGCAATTACTTCGGGAATTTTGCCTAAGATTTTCAACATTGTTATTTTCCATTGATAACAAGTTATACGGAAGTCGGGCTGACCTACCGAAGTTTAGGCACCGATCCCAAAACGTCAATAGGCCAAACTAATATTTTTAGTTTGGCCCATTTTTAGTGGAAAATTATTTTATATCAGACTAATTCTGGAGCATTTCTCATGGCATTTATCCACAGCCTTGGGTCTCCAAATATGCCTCCAACAAATGGTTTCATATTCGCCGCACTTGCCGCTCCATGTGCTTCGTGTTTTTCAAATACTTTTAGTGTATCATTCCATACTAGTGGTGTTACAAAACCGCCATAACTTATGGTAATTTCTGCTGCGCTCATAACTCCATCTACATATTGGCATTGTAGAAATAGCCTTCCACCATCTGCTAGCCCAAAGATTCCACCAAATCTCTCACCTGAGATTACGCTAGAATATGTCATTCCATCTGGAACGCCACCCTCAATTTCTAGAACTTCAGATCCAGAATATTTATCAGACTTCTTAAAGGTTCTGCCTGCAATCGAAGAGCTGATTCTTCCAAAAAGACTATCAAAGTATTCTTTTCTGGCCTGATTATCAACCGCTGTTTGAGCGGACTTAATAATTTGATCCAAATAATCTGCTTCTTTATA
>JACCDX011231161.1_pt1 | contig 25594 bp, 24 predicted proteins | sample 7449681 | NCBI WGS metagenome assembly JACCDX01 (sample SAMN15323450, study PRJNA562643) | freshwater metagenome | isolation source: river surface water | place: USA:Blue River Watershed | collected 2017-08-18
GCCCTGATCGAGCAGGGGAGGGCATGGCGTGAGCGCTTGTCCAGGCCCGTGTTGCTGTTGGCCAGCTCGCGCGAGGGCGAGGAAGGGGCCTGGGCCCAGGCCCTGAGTCCACACCACCGCGATGTCTTGCCCTGCGTGGTCCCACGCCACCCCCAGCGCTTTGACGCGGTCGCCAAGCAGCTCCAGGAACAGGGCTGGCGCGTGTTGCGGCGCAGCCAGTGGCCGAGCGATGCCGACGCACTCGCGCAAGCCAGTGCGCAAGCGCGCACGGTCTTGTTGGGCGACACCCTTGGCGAGATGCCCTTGTATTACGCCCTGGCCCGCGTCGCACTGATGGGCGGCAGCTTTGAGCGACATGGCGGGCAGAACCTGATCGAAGCCTTGGCCTGTGCTTGCCCGGTGGTGCTGGGTCCGCACACCTACAACTTTGAACAGGTCAGCCTGGATGCCCTCGATGCAGGTGCCGCTTGCCGGGTGGTGAACATGCCAGAGGGCGTGTCGGTGGCGCTGGCTTTGTGCGCCCAAAACGATCGGCAACAAGCCATGGCGGCGCGGGGTTTGGCCCTGTTGGCTGCGCACCGTGGCGCCGCCCTAGCCATGGCCCAGGCGGTGCTGGACGCACTCGATCAAACGCTCACTTGAGCAGTTCGTTGACCGATTGCAGGTCTTCGGGTTTGAGGGTGCCGTTGGCCTGGCGCAGCTTGAGCGAGCCCAACAGCACGTTGTAGCGGGCCTGGGCCAGGTCGCGCTTGGTCTGAAACAGCTGGCTTTGCGAGTTCAACACGTCGATGTTGATGCGCACCCCCACGGTATAGCCCAGTTTGTTGGCGTCCAGCGCCAACTGACTCGAGTCCTCGGCGGCTTCCAGGGCCTTGACCTGACCCAGCCCGGAGGACAGGCTGAGGTAAGCGCTTTTGGTGTTTTGTGTCACGTTGCGGCGGGCGACTTCCAGGTCCTGTCGCGCCTTGTCCGACAGGGACACGGTTTCGCGGATGCGGTTCTGGGTCGCGAAGCCCGCAAACAGCGGCAGATTCATTTGCACGCCTACGGTCGTCGCGTGTTGCCAAAAGGTCGTGCCCGTCACGGCCGAGGCGGCGGAACCGCCCAGGTTGTACTGGTTGGTCTGCGAGGCCACCAGGTCGACGGTGGGTTTGTGACCCGCGCGGGCGCGGTCGACTTCCATTTTGGCGACATCCAGGGCCATCGCCGCCGTGCGGATGCCTGGGTGCGCGGCTTCGGCTTGGTTGAGCAACTCGTCGAGGCTGGTGGGGAGCACGCGCGGCAGCGCGTCCTTGGCGCCCAAGGGGGCCGGCTTGGCCCCCAGCACGCCGGTCACGGTCTCGAGCGCGAGTTGCTTGACACTCAGGTCGTTGCGGGCGGCGATCTCTTGCGCTTTGACCAGGTCAAAGCGGGCTTCGGCCTCGCGGGTGTCGGTGATGGTGGCCGTACCGACCTCGAAATTGCGCTTGGCGGCGGCCAGTTGCTCGGCCACTGCGCTCTTTTGCGCCAGCACAAAATTCAAGCTGTCCTGGCTGGCCAACACGTCGAAATAAGCCTGGCTGACGCGCACGATCAGGTCTTGCTCGGCCACCACCATGGCTTGAACCGCCTGAACGAACACCAACTTGCTTTGCTCGTAGGCCAACAAGGAGGCCGGCCGATACAGGGGTTGCGACAGGTTCAGCAGCATGTTGCTGGTGCTGATGTAGCGGTCAAAGGCGGTGAATCCCGCGGCACCCGCTGCCGACGCATTGGTGCGGTTGACGTTGCTTTGCAGGTTGACGGTGGGCAGGAGGGCCGCGAGCGCCTGGTCCGCTTTGGCCCGGTTGGCCTCGAATTGCGCTTGCGCCGACTGGAAACTGGCGTCGTGACGCTTGGCGGCATTGAACAGATCCATCAGGCTTTGCGCCTGACTGTGTCCCCAGGCGCACAGGCCCAGGGTGAGGGCGATCAAGAACCGACGGGGCTGTTTCATGGCGGTGGACCTATCAAAATGTCAGTAACGGGGCACTTGCGGGTCGACCTGGCTCGACCAGGCGTTGATGCCACCGGCGATGTTGGCGACCCGCGCGAAACCATTTTGCGCGAGGTAGTGGGCCACCTGCATGCTGCGTCCACCGTGGTGGCACAAGCAGGCGATGGGGCGTTCGGGGTCGAGCTCGGACAGGCGCTGAACCAGCTGGCCCATGGGGATGTGACGCAGTTCGAAGCCATCGGCGCGCACGCTGGCGGTTTGCAGCTCCCAGTCCTCGCGCACATCGAGCATCAGGGCGGCACCCTGACTGGCCTGTTGCGCCATCCAGTCGCGCCATTGGGCGGGGGTGACTTGGTCGATCATGGTCAGAACGTGAAACGCGAGGGTTCGGCAAAGCCCGACAGGCGCGGGGCCACGGTGTCCCACAAGGCGCGGCTGGACCATTGGTCACTGCCGGTGCGGGTGGTCAGGGTGGCTTGCATGACGGGTTCTTGGCCCACGATGGCGATGAGCTTGCCGCCCATTTTGAGTTGCTTCAGCAAAGCTGGAGGGACCTCGCTGACCGAGCCGCCGAGCACGATGGCGTCGTAAGGGCCTGGGGGAACCTCACGCGAGCCATCGGCCGCGCGCACCTCGGCGTTGCCAATGCCGGCTTGCGACAGGTTGTTTTTGGCTTGAGCGGCCAGCTCGGGCACGGCTTCAAGGGCGATCACGCGCTGGCAGCGCTTGGCCAGCAGGGCGGTCAGGTAGCCGCTGCCCGCCCCGATTTCGAGCACGGTCTCGTGGCCCGTCAGGCCCAGGTCGTGGGCCAGGCGCGCCTCGACCCGGGGGGGCAGCATGCTTTGGCCGTGGCCCAGCGGAATTTCGGTGTCGGTGTAGGCCAGACTTTGGTAAGCGGTGGGCACGAAACGTTCACGCGGCAGTTCGGACAACGCTTGCAGGATCGGGGTGTCGAGCACATTCCAGGTGCGAATTTGTTGCTCAACCATGTTGAAGCGGGCTTGATCAAAGTTCATGATGGAATCCGTGGGGGCGCCAGAAACAAAGGGGTCATTTTAAGCGGTGTGGTCCGGGTCGGGTGTGGTGGCCCCGCCCCAGCGTTTTTTGAGCCACAGTGCCAGGTCGTCCATGTAGCAATACGCCACCGGCACCACGACCAGCGTCAGCAGAGACGAGGTGATCACCCCGCCGATCACGGCCTGGCCCATGGGCGCGCGTTGCTCGGACCCTTCGGTCAGGGCAAAGGCCAGGGGCACCATGCCAAAGACCATGGCCAAGGTGGTCATGAGGATGGGGCGCAAGCGCACCCGAGCGGCCAGCAGCAGGGCGGGCTCGCGGCCCATGGGCCGGGGTTCGACCCCACCCTCGGACACCAAGCCCGCGCGGGCGCGGATGGCGAAATCGACCAGCAAGATCGCGTTTTTGGTCACCAAGCCCATCAGCATCACGACCCCGATGATGGAGAAGATCGACAGCGTGGAGTTGAAGGCCAGCAGGGCCGCGACGACCCCGATCAGCGTCAGCGGCAAGGCGGTCATGAGCGCCAAGGGTTGGAAAAAGCTCTTGAACTGACTGGCCAGGATCATGTAGATGAAAATCACCGCCATCGCCAGGGCCGACAGGGCGTAGCCAAACGATTCGGCCATGTTCTTGGTCGAACCGCTGAATTGGAAGCCATAGCCGGGTGGCAGGTCGATGTCGGCCATCGCTTTTCGAATGTCGGCGGAAATTTCGCCAGCCGAACGCCCATGCGCGTTGCCATTCATGCTGACCTCGCGTTGCAGGTCGCGCCGGTTGATCTGATTCACGCCGGTGCCAGGGACGAGCTGGGCCACCTGGTCGAGCCGGACCACCCGGCTGCTGGCGTCGGCCGCGGCCGGCAATGCGATGGGCAGGGCCGCGATGTCGGCGTCGGTGTTGCGACCGCTGGGCGGCAAGCGCACAATCACGTCATAGGTCTGATCGTCGGGCGCGCGCCAGTTGCCGATGGTCTCGCCCGCGACCCAGCGGCGCAGCTGCGACCCCAGCACCGAAACGCTCAGTCCCGACTCGGCCGCCGCGCCACGGTTGACCACGACGTCGAGGGTGGGCTTGTCGGCCTTGATGCTGGAATCCAGGTCGACCAGACCGCGCACCTCGCGCAGCTTGACCATCAGGCGCTGGCTCAGGCGCTCAAGTTCGGCCAGATCGGGGCCGGTGAGAGAGAACTCGATTTGCTTGTTGCCGCCCACCAAATCGAGCTGACCGGCGTGGGTCACGGTGATGCCGGGCACCTGGGCCAGGCGTTGGCGGAATTCGGCCACGATGGCTTCGATGCCGCGATCGCGCTGGTGCCGATCGACCAACCTCACATAGACGCTGGCGTAGATCTTGCCTTGAGCGGCCCCGGTGTTGATGGTGGTCAAGGTGTAGCGCACCTCGGGCCATTCACGCAAAATCGCGTCCACTTGGCGTGCTTTGGCTTCGGTCAGCTCCAACGACGAGCCCACAGGGGTGTGGAAGTTGACCGAGGTTTCGGAAAAATCGGCCTTGGGCACGAACTCGGTGCCCAGAAAGCGCAGCAGGAAAATGCTCAGAACAAAAATGCCAGCGGCGGCCAGCAGCGTTTTTTTCTTGTGCGTGAGCGCCCAAGCCAGAACCCGCTGGTAGTGGTGCCCGAGTTCATCGGTCCAGCGCTCGAAGCGCTGCGTCAGCCGTCCGAGCGTGCGTTCGTACAGGCTGCCGCCGTGGCCACTGCCGTCTCGGCGGTGGATGCTGGGGTCGTGCCACACGCTCGACAGCATGGGGTCGAGCGTGAAGCTCACAAACATCGAGATCAGCACCGCGACCACGATGGTCAGGCCAAATTCGTGGAAGAACTTGCCGATGATGCCTTGCATGAAACCGATCGGCAAAAACACCGCGACGATGGACAGCGTGGTCGCCAACACCGCCAGCCCGATTTCTTGCGTGCCGTCCATGGCCGCTCGATAGGCCCCTTTGCCCATCTGCACGTGTCGCACGATGTTTTCTCGCACCACGATGGCGTCGTCGATCAACAAGCCCACGCACAGCGACAGGGCCATGAGCGTCACCATGTTGATCGTGAAGCCCAGGGCGTGCATGAACAAGAACGAGCCGACGATGGCGATCGGCAGGGTCAGGCCCGTGATCACCGTCGAGCGCCACGAGTTCAAAAACAGGAACACGATCAACACCGTGAGCACGGCGCCTTCGATCAAGGTGCGGCGCACGTTGTTGACCGAAACCCGGATCATGCGCGAGCCGTCATACACCGGCTCCAGGCGCAAACCGGCGGGCACTTGGTCGCGCAGGTCTTGCACCGCTCGGTTGAGTCCGTCGATCACGTCGATGGTGTTTTCATCCTGGGCCTTTTGCACCGTCAGCGCCAGGGTGCGCCCGCCGTTGTAGAGCGCCAGGTTCTCCATCTCTTGCGGCCCATCGACCACCGTGGCAAGCTGACCCAAGCGGATCGACTGCGCGCCTCGTCGGGCGACGATGATGTCATTGAAATCTTCGGGCCGCTGCATGCGGCCTTCGATCTGCAACACGCGCTCGCGATCGCTGGCGCGCACGCTGCCCAGGGGGTAGTCCTGGTTCTCGCTCCTGACCGCCTGCGCCACCTGATCCGAGGTGATGCCCAGCGCGTGCATGGCCTGGGGTTTGAGCTGGATTTGAATTTCACGCCGCGATGCCCCCACCAGATTGACCACGCCGACACCGCGCACGTTCTCCAAGCGTTTTTTCAACACCTGGTCGGCCCATTGCGTCATGGCGACCGCGTTGGGCACCCCTGCTGGACCGGCCGATGCGGGATCGGGGACCACCGCCAGCGACCAGATCGAACGGCTGCTCGGGTCAAAGCGCAAGACCTTGGGTTCCTTGACCTCGGCACGCAGGGTGGGGCGGATGGCGGCGACCTTTTCGCGCACGTCCTCGGCGGCCTTGCGGCCGTCGATGTGCAGCTGGAACTCGATCACCACCACCGACTGGCCCTCGTAGCTGCGCGAGGTCAGGGCGTTGATGCCCGCGATGCTGTTGACGCCTTCCTCGATTTTTTTACTGACCTCAGATTCAACGATCTCGGGCGAGGCGCCTGGGTACTCGGTCGTCACCACCACCACCGGAAAGTCGATGTTGGGGAATTGATCGATCTTGAGCTGCCGGTAGGAAAACAAGCCCAGCACCACCAGGGCCAGCATCACCATGGTGGCAAAAACCGGGTTTTGCAGGCTGACGCGGGTGAACCACATGCGCTCAATTCCCCTTGGGTGCGGTGGTTCGCACGCTCAAGTTTTCGCGCAGTCGGCCCAGGTGGCCGGCCAGGACCAGGCTGCCAGCTGTCAAGCCTTGGACCGTGACCCAGACCTCGCCCTCGGGGGCGTTGGTCAAGGGGCCACGCACACCCAACTGAACCTGGGCGTGGTTGACCTTGCCATCGTTGACCCACTGCACATAGGGCACCGACTGGTCGGTGCGCACGGTGCTCAGGGGCAGGGCCAGGGCCCGCGATTGCACGGTGCCGATCTGGCCCTGGGCAAACAGGCCCTGGCGCAAGCCCGCTGCGGCGGACACCTGCACATAGGCCAACACATGGCGGCTGCCGGGCTGTACGGTGGGGTTGATGCGCGTGACGCGTCCGGTCACCGACTGCGCGGCGCCTTCGATTTGCAGGCGAACCGCCTGACCCACTTGCACCCGACTGGCGCTGGCGGGGCTGAGGGTCGCCTCGATCTCGAGCTGGCTCAGGTCGACGATTTCGATCACCTTGGTGTCGATCGCCAACCGCTCGCCGTTTTGCGCGCCCCGACTCGCCACCCAGCCGCTCAGCGGCGCGCGCAGCACCGAGTCGTCCAAGGACTTTTGTGACACCTCGGCAGCGGCCTGGGCGGCGCGCCAGGTGGCCTGGGCCGATTGCAGGCCAAAGAGCGAGGTGTCGAGGGCGGTCTTTGAAATGAAGCCCTGCTGCACCAGGGCGGCGTTGTTGTCGTATTGTTTCTGCGCGATCTCGACCTGTGCCCTGGCGGCCTGCGCCTGCTCTTGGGCTTGGCGGTAACGGCGCTCAAACTCGGTGGGGTCGATGCGCCCGATGACCTGGCCTGCCCTGACGGCGTCGCCCTCGCGCAAGCTGAACCCTTGCAGCTCGCCGGCCACCCGCGCCTTGACCCAGGCCGACTGCACCGCGCGCAGCGTGCCCGAGACGGCCACGCCTTCGGCGATGGATTGCTCCTGGAGCGTGACCAGATCGGTCGTGGCCACCTCGATGTGATCGATCTGGGGGGGGGTGCTGGACGGGTTTGCGTCGGGTGCGCCGCGCTGGCGCAAGCCCCAGAGGCCCAGCCCGATGGCCACAACCAATCCGGTCAGCGCCCATGTCTTGATTTTCATGCGTGTCCTTTGCCCGACGGGGCCTGAGCGGCCCAGCCCTTGAGTAAGTTTTCCAGGTGCGACATCAGAAAGGCCCGAGCGTCAAATTCAGGCCCTGCCTCGCAACCCGACATCGAGTGCCGCCACATCATCAAAAACACCATGGCGGACACCAGGCTCAGGCTGGCCATTTGCACATCGACGGGTCTGAACTCGCCCGAGTCAATGCCCCGTTGCAGCATGCGCTGCAACAGCAAGCGACCGGGTCGCACCACCTGTTCTCGATAAAAGGCCGCTACTTCGGGGAAATTGCTGGCCTCGCTCATGACCAGTTTGGTCAATCCACCCGCGCTGGTGTTGCCGATGCGTTCCCACCACGAGCCCAACCCATAGCGCAGCATGTCGGCCGTGCTGCCCTTGAATTCGTCAAACGCCTGGTCCCAGGTGATGAAGTGCGGCGTGAGATTGGCCTGGACGACCGCTTTGAAGAGGTCTTCCTTGGTGTCGTAATACAAAAACAACGTGCCCTTGGACACGCCCGCGCGCAAAGCCACTTCTTCGACCCGGGTGGCGGCAAAGCCCTTTTCCACAAACAGCTCCAACGCCGCTTGCAGCAATTCGCCCGGTCGCTCGTGCTTGCGACGTTCACGGCGGTGCGAGGACTTGGGCAAAGCGGACATGATACAACCGGGGGTATTAAATGACTGATCGGTTATTAATGTACCCCAAACCACCCTGAGCGTCAAAGCGGCTATCCTTCAGCGACCGGCGCTGAGTTGGGCTCAGCGCCAACGCATCGTCTGGGCCTGTTGCAGGCGCTCGACGGTGTCGACATCGAACACGCAGCCGATGTCGTCGCAGGCCAGGCGATGGGCAGGGCCGTGGGCTTGCACCACGGCGCGCGCGCCCTGGTCCCCGCGCAGGGCCATCAGCGCAGGGCCGCAGCCCGCAGCGAAGCCCACCGGGTGGCCCTGGTGTTGGTCGTGCACGGGCACCACGACCCGATGCTCGCTCAGGGCCTGCGCCACGGCGCGCAGGGTGCTGGCTCGGATCAGGGGCAGGTCGCCAGGCAGAATCAGCCAGCCATCGGCCTTGGGGGTGGCCGCCACCCCGGTGGCGATGCTGGTGCCCATGCCCTGCTCGGGCTGGTGGGCCGTGTCCTCGGCCGTGACCAAGTGCCAGGGCAGGCCGCTGGCGCGCACCGCATCGAGCACGTGGTCCAACACCGGGCGACCGGCCAGCAACGCTTGCAGCTTGCCCGTGGTGCCGCCAGAGGCCCTAAAGCGGCTGCCGGCACCGGCGGCCAGCACCACCACGGTAGGGGTCATGGCGCCAGACGCTGGCGCACCCAGGCGCCGTCGATCAGGCTGTAGCGCAGGCGGTCGTGCAAGCGGCTGCGCCGCCCCTGCCAAAATTCAAACCGGTCGGGGACCAGCCGATAGCCACCCCAGTGCTCGGGACGGGGTGGCGACAACATGAATTTGGCCCCATAGAGGGCGGCGTTTTTGACCAGCACCGAGCGGTCGGCGATGACTTCGCTTTGCGGGCTGGCCCAGGCCCCGATGCGCGAGTCCAACGGACGGCTGGCGTAGTAGGCGTCGCTTTCCTGGGCGCTGGTTTTTTCGACCTGTCCTTCAACACGCACCACCCGCTCCATCTCGACCCAGTGAAACTGCAGCGAGGCAAAAGGGTTGCCCGCCAGGTCGCGTCCCTTGCGGCTTTGGTAGTTGGTGTACCAGACCAGGCCGCGCTCGTCGCACCCCTTGAGCAACACCACCCGTGAATTGGGCCGCAGGTCGGGCCCGACGGTGGCCAGGGTCATGGCGGTGGGCTCGGGGATCTCGCCGCTGATGGCCTCGTTGAGCCAGCGCTCAAACTGGACAAAGGGGCTGGCTTCAGACGCGTTTTCATCGAGCTCGGCGCGCTCGTAGCTTTTGCGCAAATCGGCGATGTTGGGTTTCATGGCTCGGCCGGGGGTTGAATCTGTGGGCCAGGGCGTGGCTTCAGGGGTTGAGCAGACGGGCGAAGTTCTTTTCAAACTTGGCCACTTTGGGGCCAACCACAAAAGCGCAATAGCCCTGGTTGGGGTGTTGTTCGAAATAGTCTTGGTGATAGGCTTCGGCGGGGTAGTAGCAGCGCAGGGGTTCGACCTCGGTCACGATGGGCTTGGCGAAAATGCCTTGGGCCGTGAGTTGCGCGATGTAAGCGCGCGCAAGCTCCAAATCAGCGGGGTCCTGTGAATAAATACCGCTGCGGTACTGGGGGCCGACATCGTTGCCCTGGCGGTTCGGCGTGCAAGGGTCGTGCACGGCAAAAAACACCTCGAGGATCTCGGACAGCCCGATCTGCGCCGGGTCGTAGCGCAAGCGCACCACCTCAACATGGCCGCTCTCACCGGTACAGACCTGTTCGTAGCTGGGGTGCTCGATGTGGCCGTTGGCATAACCTGACTCGACGTCGGTGATGCCCTTCATGCGGACATAAACGGCCTCGGTACACCAAAAGCAGCCGCCGCCCAGGGTGATGGTTTTGTCGTTCATGAGGCGATGATAGTGGGTTTGAGTTGACCCTGGGCTTTGTGCTGGAAGCAAGACCGTTCAATACATCGCATCTTTGAGCCGTTGCGGTTTTTCCTGGTCGTACCGTTGGGAATCGATCTCACCACCCGAGAGCGCGGCAAAAATCTCACCCGCTGTCGGCGGCTGTGGCGCGTCGCCGGCGCGGGGCTGCCAGAGCCCCGAGCGCATCATCGATTTGCCGCATTGGAAAAACACCTGATCGACGTGGATCCACAGCGCGCAGGTGGGCGGCTTGCCGTCAACGGCCAGGCTCTGCATCAGCGCCGGGTCGGCGGTGATGCGGGCACTGCCATTCACCCGCAGGGTTTCGTCCACCCCAGGCACCAGAAAGATCAACGACACGTGGGGGTCGTACAGCAGGTTGCGCAGTCCATCGATGCGGTTGTTGCCTTTGCGCTCAGGCAACAGCAGGGTTTTATCGTCGATGATGCGCACCAGCGGCACCGGATCGCCTCGGGGCGAGGTGTCCAACCCGTCGGGCCCCCGGGTGGCCAGCACGGCAAAGCCCGAGGCCTGAATCCAGCGTTGGTAGATCGGGTGCAGGTGATCGGTCTCTTTGCGCAGGGCATTGGCCGACGGCTCGCCAAACAGCGCGTGCAGTTCCTCGGGGGTGTCGATGAAGTTCATGGGACGGGCCTCGATCCAGATGGATGGGGACATTTTGCCCCCTGAGATAGGAATTGGGGTCTGACCCCCATTTCTCGTGGGTGTTTTGGCAACGTTCCGAAGCACCTTGACCTTGGGCGCAGGTCAGATAGACTCATTTTGAACAAAAATCAGGCTCAAGAAAAGTCCAAATGACCATCCAGACGATTCTCAAAATGGGCGATGACCGCCTGCTGCGTCAGAGCGAACGAGTGACGCAATTCGACACCCCGCAGTTGCACGCGCTGATTCAAGACCTGCGCGACACCATGCAGGCTGCCAACGGTGCGGGCATTGCCGCGCCGCAAATCGGCGTCAACCTGCAGGTGGTGATCTTTGGCAGTGGCCAAATCAACCCGCGCTACCCGCAGTACGAGCCGATCCCCCCCACCGTGCTGATCAACCCGACCATCGAGGTGTTGGATCCCACCGAGGAAGAGGGGTGGGAGGGGTGTTTGTCGGTGCCAGGCTTGCGTGGGGTGGTGCCGCGCCCGCGCCGGGTGCGCTATCGGGGTTTTGACCCGTGGGGGCAGGCCATCGACCGCGTGGTCGAGGGTTTTCATGCCCGGGTGGTGCAGCACGAATGCGACCACCTGTGGGGCACGCTGTACCCGATGCGGGTGCGTGACTTCACCCGCTTTGGTTATCTAGAGGTCCTGTTCCCCGAGGTCAAAGACAACTGAGCGTGGCGCTCAGACCGCGTCGTCGACCAGGCGCACCAGGCGTTCGAGCGCCGCGTCGCGGATGCCCCACTGACGCAGGCAACTCAAGGTGCTTTGGGCGTATTCCAGCGTGTGGCCATAGCGCCCGCCCACGCGGTCGGCAAAGATGGTGCGGTACTGCGCGTCGCTCAAAGGCCCCGTGTGGCTGGGGTGGGTGCGCGGCAGGATGAAACTCAGGGCCCGCACCACCCCCTGTTCGGTGTGGCAGTTGAGCCAACGCGGCAGGTAGACCTTGCTGGGCATCTCGCGCGCCCACAGCGACACCAGGGCAGCGGGCACATGGGCAGCGGGCACGCGCATGACCACACCTTGGCAACTGCCCCCAGGCAACAAGGCAAACACCAGACCCGGTCGCTCGGGCGTGCCCCGGTTGATGCGGCTCCACATCTTGAGCGCGCGGTGCCAACCGTGCACCTGCGCCAAACGCCGCTCGGCGACTTCGATGTCGGGCCGCCAGATGAGTGAGGCGTAGCCAAACACCCACAGGTCCGAGTCGCCTCCCCACTCGTGCGCGATGCGCTCGATGGATTGGGGATCGTCGGGCACCCGCTCTGGCATGGGCACTACAGGGTGGGTTCAGCCGTGCGTGCCGTTTTGGATCAATTCGACTTTGTAGCCGTCGGGGTCCTGGACAAAGGCGATGATGGTGCTGCCGCCTTTGACGGGGCCGGCCTCGCGGGTGATCACGCCACCGGCGGCGCGGATTTTGTCGCAGGTGGCGGCGACGTCATCCACCCCGAGCGCGATGTGGCCGTAAGCGCTGCCCAGGTCGTATTGCGCCACACCGTAGTTGTAGGTCAACTCCAATTCGGCTTGCCCTGGGTTTTTGTCGTAGCCGACAAACGCCAAAGAATACTTTTGATCCGGGCGGTCGGTGGTGCGCAACAGTTGCATGCCCAACACGCGGGTGTAAAAATCAATCGAGCGTTGCAGGTCACCGACCCGCAGCATGGTGTGTAGAAATCGCATGGGAGGCCTTTTCAGTCAACGGGGGCAACAACCCCTTGGCTGTGCCCTCACAGGCGCTATCGTATGATGATCGTCCCATAAACACAATCGATCCACGAGCAAATCCATGGCCATCGACATCCTCAAAGTCTCCAAACTGTTGCCTTTTCTGACCGATGACCTCTATGCCCGTTACACGGTGCACGAGCTCGACGATTTGAAAGACCCCTCGGCCCTGGCGCGCGTGCGCGCCATTGTCGGCGGTGGTGAGACCCGGATGGGTGCCGAGTTGTTTGACCGTTGCCCACAGGCCAAGGTGGTGTCGTGTTTTGGCGTCGGCTACGACGGCGTCGACACCCAAGCCGCGGTCGAGCGCGGCATCGTCGTCGGGCACACGCCCGACGTGCTCAACGACGAGGTGGCCGATTTGGGTCTGGGTCTGATGTTGTCGATCGCCCGCCAGATTCCGCAGGCCGACCAGTACGTGCGCAGCGGCCGCTGGGCGCAGGCCCCGTTCCCCTTGCAGCGCAAGCTCACGGGGGCCCGCTTGGGGCTGGTCGGCATGGGCCGCATCGCCAAGGCCATTGCCCATCGCGCGCAAGCGTTCAGCATGAACATCGCCTACACCGCGCGCAGCGCCAAGCCCGAGTTGCCCTACGACTTCGTGCCCAGCGTCAAAGAGCTGGCCGCCCGATCGGACTTTTTGCTGGCCATCACCCCGGGCGGCGAGGGCACGCGCGGCATCGTCAACGCCGAGGTTTTGAACGCACTGGGACCCAAGGGGTTTTTCATCAACATCGCGCGCGGCACCGTGGCCGATCAGCCGGCGCTGCTCCAGGCCTTGAAAAACGGCGCCATCGCTGGCGCGGGCTTGGATGTGTTCTACGACGAGCCGCGCATCGATCCGGCGTTTTTCAGCCTGCCCAATGTGGTGCTCACGCCGCACATGGCCAGCGGCACGTTTGAGACGCGCCGCGCCATGGCCGATCGCTTGCTCGACAACCTGAGCGCCGGTTTGCAAGGGCAAAAAATGCCCTCAGCGGTGCCCGAGTGCCAGGGGCTGTGACTCGGCCCCGGTTCAAGCCGAGGGCTTAGCCCCTGAAGCCGCCGCGGTAGCCGGCTTTGTTGCCGCCCCCACCGCCAGCACCACCGCCACCGCCACCGCCCTTGCGGCGGCGATTGCCACCGCCGCCGCCACCGCGACGCTCGGTCATCAGATCGATGCTGGTGCGGGTCGGGTCGGGTTCGCGCATCGGACGGTTGGTGTTTTTATGGCCGTAGGCGTTGACCCCGTTGTGTGTGCCCAGATGGGCGTTGGCACGGGGTTGGAAGTCGTCGTCGCGCTCTTCGCGGTCGTGCTCACGGGGTTGGCCTTGCAGCATGGGGTCGCGGGGTGGCCGGTCGCCGCGGTCTCCCCGGTTGCGGTTGCGATTGCGGTTGCGGTTGCGGTTGCCACCCGCGCCGTCGGCACGAGGCGCACCGAACCCAGGGCTGGGCATGGGCTGACCGTCGGCGTCCAGGCTGGCTGGGCCCGGTGCTTGACCGTCGCTCGCCGCCCCCATGGCCCCCGGGCGCGGTCCGCGTGAGGGGTCGCCGTTGGGACGTGGGCCCCGGCCGGGTCGGGGGCCATTGCGCGGCCCTTCGCTTTGCTTCTTTTCTCGGATGCGTTCCATCATGTCCTGCCGTGCCGCTTTGGCGGCCGCGGCCATGACTTCACGGCTCGGTGGTTTGCCCAGGCCCCCCCAAAGGGTCTGGCGGCCCATGGCGATGGGCTCGGCCTGCTCGTCGGGTTCGGGGCCAAAACCCTCGATCACCTGAACCGGGATCTCCTGGCGCGTGAAGCGTTCGATTTCTTTCATGAACCCCTCTTCGTCCAACGAGACCAGGCTGATCGCCTCGCCCGTGGCCCCGGCGCGACCGGTGCGCCCGATGCGATGGACATAGTCCTCGGGGATGTTGGGGATCTCGTAGTTGACGACATGCGGCAAGTCATCGATGTCGATGCCACGGGCCGCGATGTCGGTGGCGACCAGGGCGCGCAGTTCGCCGGTCTTGAAGCCGGCCAGCGCCTGGGTGCGTGCGGTCTGACTCTTGTTGCCGTGCAGCGCCATGGCGGTGATGCCCTGCTTGTTGAGAAAGTCGGCCACGTGATTGGCGCCGTACTTGGTGCGGGTGAAGACCAGCACCTGGCTCCAGTTGTGCTCGGCGATGATGTGCGCGAGCAAGGCCTTTTTCTTTTGGCGCCCCACGGGGTGGATGCGTTGGGTGATCAGTTGCACCGTGGTGTTGCGCGGCGTGACCTGGATGCTTTGTGGGTTGCGCAGCAACCCATTGGCCAGGTCGCGGATCTCGTCGCTGAAGGTGGCCGAGAACAACAGGCTTTGTTTGTCCTGGGGCACCAAGGCCAGCACCTTTTTGACGTCGTGGATGAAGCCCATGTCGAGCATGCGGTCGGCTTCGTCCAGCACCAGGATTTGCACCGTGGACAGGTCCAGGTGACCCTGTTGTTGCAAATCGAGCAGGCGCCCTGGGGTGGCCACCAGGATGTCAACGCCCTTGCGAAGGCGGTCGATCTGGGGGGTCATGCCCACGCCACCAAAGATGACGGCCGAGCTCAGTTGCAGGTATTGGCCGTAGGTGCGCACCGATTCCTCCACCTGGGCGGCCAATTCACGGGTGGGGGTCAGCACCAGGGCCCGAATGCCGTAGACGCCAAAGCGGTTGGTCACGCTGCGCGCCATGCTGAGCTTGTGCAGCATGGGCAGGGTAAACGCAGCGGTCTTGCCAGTGCCGGTTTGGGCCCCGGCGAGCAGGTCATGGCCTTCAAGGACGGCGGGAATCGCCTGTTGTTGGATGGGGGTCGGGGTGTCATAGCCCTGCTCGCGCACGGCTTTCAGGATGGCCGGAGCCAATTTAAGGTCATCAAAGTTCATGTTGTGGCGTCACATTCCAGGACGCGTGGAACCAGCCCGATGGGCCCGATGGGGCCACCCAGTGAAAGGCTGGCAAGGTTACAAGGTGAGCGCGTGACATTCGCAACCGTGAGGGGGTTGCGACCCGGCTCCAGCAGGGACGCTGAGGTTGAGCCGACTGGTGGCTTCAACAAGGTGCATTGTGACACAAAAGAGGGATCGTTCATAATGCAGCCCTGTCGCCCCGTTTTCAGGGGCCTTGACGGTTAACAGTTGCTCAACATGTCTCAATACGTCTTCACCATGAACCGGGTCGGCAAAATCGTGCCGCCCAAACGCCAGATCCTCAAGGACATCTCTTTGTCCTTCTTCCCTGGCGCCAAGATCGGCGTGCTGGGCCTGAACGGATCGGGCAAGTCGACCCTGCTCAAAATCATGGCGGGTGTCGACACCGAGATCGAGGGGGAAGCCACGCCCATGCCCGGGATCAAGATCGGCTACTTGCCCCAGGAACCCCAGTTGGACCCCCAGGAAACCGTGCGCCAGGCGGTAGAAGGAGGGATGGGCGACGTCTTGCGCGCCAAGGCCCGCCTGGAAGAAATCTACGCCGCTTACGCCGAGCCCGACGCCGACTTTGACAAGCTGGCCGCCGAGCAAGGCGAACTGGAAGCGGTGATCGCCGCCGCCGGTTCAGACAGCGAACACCAACTCGAAATCGCCGCCGATGCGTTGCGCCTGCCGCCCTGGGACGCCACCATCGAGCACCTCTCGGGCGGTGAAAAGCGCCGCGTGGCGCTGTGCCGCTTGTTGCTCTCCAAGCCCGACATGCTGTTGCTCGACGAGCCGACCAACCACCTGGACGCCGAGTCGGTCGATTGGCTCGAGCAATTTTTGCAGCGCTTCCCTGGCACCGTGGTGGCGATCACCCACGACCGTTATTTCCTGGACAACGCCGCCGAGTGGATTTTGGAACTCGACCGTGGCCACGGCATCCCCTGGAAGGGCAACTACTCGACCTGGCTGGAACAAAAGCAAGACCGCTTGCAGCAGGAACAAAAGGGCGAAGAGGCCCGGGCCAAGGCCTTGAAAAAAGAATTGGAGTGGGTGCGGCAAAACCCCAAGGGCCGCCAAGCCAAGAGCAAGGCGCGCATTGCCCGCTTTGAAGAGCTCTCCAGCGTCGAATACCAAAAGCGCAACGAGACCCAGGAAATCTTCATCCCGGTGGCCGAGCGCTTGGGCAACGAGGTGATCGAGTTCAACGGCGTGACCAAGAGCTTTGGCGAACGCGTGTTGATCGACAACCTGAGCTTCAAGGTGCCACCGGGTGCCATCGTCGGCATCATCGGCCCCAACGGGGCGGGCAAGTCCACGCTGTTTCGCATGATCACCGGCCTGGAAAAGCCCGATGCGGGCGAGGTCAAGATCGGCCAGACCGTCCAGATCGCTTTTGTCGACCAGACGCGTGACGACCTGTCCAACGACAAGACCGTGTGGGAAGATGTCTCGGGCGGTCTGGACATTTTGACGGTGGGCAAATTCGAAATGCCCAGCCGCGCCTACTGCGGTCGTTTCAACTTCAACGGGGGCGACCAGCAAAAAAAGGTCGGCATGTTGTCGGGCGGTGAGCGCGGTCGTTTGCACCTGGCCAAAACCCTGATCAAGGGCGGCAACGTGTTGCTGCTGGACGAACCGTCCAACGACCTGGACGTCGAAACCTTGCGCGCGCTGGAAGACGCGCTGCTCGAATTCGCGGGTTCGGTCATGGTCATCAGCCACGACCGTTGGTTTTTGGATCGCATCGCCACCCACATCCTGGCCTGCGAGGGCGACAGCCAGTGGGTGTTCTTTGACGGCAACTACCAGGAATACGAGGCCGACAAGAAAAAGCGTTTGGGCGAGGAGGGGGCCAAGCCCCATCGCGTGCGCTTCAAAGCACTCAAGTAAGGCCTTGCTCCCTCAAGCCAGATCGCCGGCACTGGGCCAGCGTCGCCCACCCACGCGCAGGGTGCGGGCGCTCTGCACGGCCCGCACCGTGGCCAGCGCCACCGCTTGAGCGCCCATGGCGCACAGCAACAGGGGGTCGGGTGCCTGATCGCAGGTGCCGGTGGCCAGTCCGAACAGGGTGTCGCCGTCCATGGGCGTGTGCACCGGACGGATCGCGCGCGCCAGCCCGTCGTGGCCCGCCACCGCCAGTCGCTGGGCTTGCGCCTTGTCCAGACGGGCGTTGGTGGCCACCACGCCGATGCTGGTGTTGGACCCCACGCTCAGGTGCCCCAGGGGCATGCCAGCCAGCATGGCACGGGTGCTGTCCAACAAGGCCATCGCGTCGGGGGCCGTGCGCGCCCCAGCCAGCAGTTGGCCTGTTTCGGGGTCTAGCACGTCACCCAGCGCGTTGCACACCACCAAGGCCGCGACCTGCCAGGGGCCGACCTGCACCAGGGCGCTGCCCAGGCCGCCTTTCATGGCCAGTTCCGGCCCGAACAGCTTGCCGACCGTGGCCCCTGCCCCGGCACCCACATCGCCTTGGGCCACGGGTGCCGTGCTGGCGTTGTCACAAGCCCACTCACCGGCCTGGGCATCGGGGCGCAGGGTGGGGTCTCCCACCCCCAGGTCAAAGATGACCGCAGCGGGCACGATGGGCACGCAGGCTGGGCCCACGCGCAGGCCATGTCCGCGCGCTTCGAGCCAGCGCATCACCCCGCCCGCCGCATCGAGCCCATAGGCGCTGCCGCCACTGAGCACAACGGCGTGCACGTGGGGCACGGTGTTGCCTGGGGCGAGCAGGTCGGTTTCGCGCGTGCCGGGGGCCGCGCCGCGCACATCGACCCCGGCCACCGCGCCTGGGGGGCACAGCACCACAGTGCAGCCGGTGGGTCGTTTCGGGTGGGTGAAATGCCCGACGCTCAGTCCATCCAAGGCCGTCAGGGTGTCGTTGAAAGGTTTGGTCATCCTGCTGAAAGAATTGTTTTTTGCGATTTGATTCAATATTTGGTATTATTAATTCAAATCATTTGAGTGGTTTTGTTCACAAGAAAGGAACATCATGTCTGTTGCCAGCCCCGATTCCCAGATGCCCGCCGGCCAATTTTGCGGGACCACCGAGGTGGCCAAGATTTTGGGCCTTTCGGTCGGCACCGTCCAGTCCCTGGTCGAACGCCAGGAACTGATGGCCTGGAAAACGCGTGGGGGTCACCGGCGCATTTCACTCGCCTCGGTCCAAGAGTATCAACGTCGCAACCACTCCTCGGCCTTGGGCGCGCAGGCCAACGACCGCATCATGTGGGTGCAAGAGACCGGGCCGGTGCGTCAAAAATTGATGGCCCACCTCAGCCGCTGGGGCATCCGTTTGCAGATCGACTGGTTTGATCATGTGGTCGAGGCGTCGATGGGCCTGCAAAGCCTGCGACCGGGTTTGGTGGTCATCGACCTCAAGGCCCAGCACCCCGATGCCTTGCAATTCATCCGGCACGTGCACGGGCAACCCGAATTCCGGTCCTTGACCCTGCTGGCGTTGTGCGCGACCAAACCCCCCGAAGACCTCTTGAGAGAAGCGCCTGGCGCGTCGATCCACTGGACGCGCAAACCCATCGATTGGTCCTGGCTGAGGGGCTACTGCGAGGCCTATCAGATGTTGCAATTGCGACAACCGATGCACTGATCGCGCGAGGGGCCTGGCCCGACGGCAGGGCAGACCCCAATGAATCGCCTTGGGCGATTCAGTTAGGCTTTGGGCAGGAGATTTCATGAGACCTCACCACGCCCATTGGCCTGCCCGCATCCCACATGCCTTGCGGGTTCCCGCCACCTCCCTTTGGGACAACCTGGCGACATCGGCCCGACGCTTTCCTGACAAGGTCGCCTTGTCCTTTTTGGGCACCGACCTCCGATACGATGAACTGGCGCGCCAAGTCGAGGTGCTGGCCGCGCATTTGACCCAATGCGGTGTGGGACGTGGCGACCGGGTGGTGCTGGACATGCAAAACTGCCCGCAGTTGGTGGTGGCGCATTTCGCCATCTTGCGCGCCAACGCGGTGGTGGTCCCGGTCAACCCCATGAACCGGGCCGAAGAGCTCAAGCACTACATCATCGACCCCGATGCCCGAGTGGCCCTGGTGAGCTCGGACCTGGCGGCCGACATGGCCCAGGCGAGCAACGCCTTGCCCCCTGGGCAGGGCCTGCGCCACCTGATCGTGACCCATTACACCGACGCCTTTGACCCGGCGCGGGCGGGCGATCTGCCCACCGCCTGGACCGGTTGGTTGCTGGCGCGGCCCGACATGCCCGCGCTCGAGGGCGGGACCGTGCACACTTGGGATCAAGCCTTGGCTTGTCGGGGCGACCCGCCGCCGCATGTGGTCGGGCGTGACGACATGGCCCTGTTGCCCTACACCAGTGGCACCACCGGTTTGCCCAAAGGGTGCATCCACCCCCACCGCACCATCATGCACAACGTCATGGCTGGGGCGTTGTGGGCCTGTGGTTCGCATGAGAACGTCAACTTGTGTGTGGTGCCCATGTTCCACATCACGGGCATCGTGGTGCTGCTGCACACCAGCATCTACCTGGGTGCGACCATGGTCATCATGCCGCGCTGGGACCGCGAGTGGGCCGGACAGCTCATCTCGCGCCACCGGGTGACCCAGTGGACCAACATCCCGACCATGGTGATTGACCTTTTGGGCAGTCCCCACTTTGACCGGTTTGACCTGAGCAGTCTGCAATACATCGGCGGTGGCGGCGCGGGCATGCCGCAAGCGGTGGCGCAGCGCCTGCTGGACCTCTATGGCCTGCGCTATGTCGAAGGCTATGGCTTGACCGAAACCGCCGCCCCCTCGCACAGCAACCCGCCCGATCGACCCAAGCAACAGTGCCTGGGCGTGCCTTACCTCAGTTCGGACGCGCGCGTCATCAACCCAGACACCCTGATGGAGGTACCGGTGGGCGAGAGCGGCGAGATCATCATCCACGGCCCCATGGTGTTCGAGGGCTACTGGAAGCGCCCGGAGGCGACCCGAGACGCCTTCATCGAATTCGAGGGCAAACGCTATTTCCGCTCCGGCGACATGGGGCGGGTCGACGAAGACGGCTACTTCTTCATGACCGATCGCCTCAAGCGCATGATCAACGCCAGTGGCTTCAAGGTCTGGCCCGCCGAGGTCGAGTCCCTGATGTTCAAACACCCCGCCATTCAAGAGGCCTGCGTCATCGCTGCCCGCGACGCCTATCGGGGCGAAACGGTCAAGGCGGTGGTGGTGTTGCGCGCGGGACAGCGCGGCCAGGTGTCCGAGCAAGACATCATCGACTGGTGCCGCGACAATATGGCCGTGTACAAGGCCCCCCGCATCGTGCAGTTTGTCGACGGCTTGCCCAAGAGTGGCAGTGGCAAGGTGATGTGGCGGGCCCTTCAAGAAGCTGAACCCACATGAAGTTGTCGATTTTGGATCAGTCGGTGGCCGCCGCCGGGCGCACCCAGGCGCAAGCCATCACACAAACCGTCGAGCTCGCCGCCCTGGCCGAACGGCTGGGCTACCACCGTTTTTGGGTCAGCGAGCACCACAGCCACCCCAGCATCGTGGGCACCGCCCCCGAGGTGCTGATGGCCGCGCTGGCCATGCGCACCCAGCGCATCCGCCTGGGCAGTGCGGGGGTCATGCTGCCGCATTACTCGGCCCTGAAGGTGGCCGAGCAGTTTCGGGTGCTCGAAGCCCTGGCCCCTGGACGCATCGATCTGGGGGTGGGCCGCGCGCCGGGCAGCGATGGGCGCACCGCGCAGCTGCTCAATCCCGACCGTTACGCCTCGGAACAGTTTCCTCAGCAAGTGATCGACCTGCACACCTGGGTCACGGGGGGCACGCCGCCCAAAGGACACCCCGGCCACGGCGTCTGGGCCTGCCCGGGCGGGGACAGCCACCCCGATCTGTGGATGCTGGGCAGCTCGGACTATGGCGCCCAATTGGCGGCCCACCTGGGGCTGCCCTATGCGTTCGCTTACTTCATCACCGACGGTCGGGGTGCCGATCAGGCGCTGGAGATCTACCGCAGCGCGTTCCGACCGGGACCGGCGCGCAATGCCCCGCAGGCGTTGCTGTGCGTGTGGGCGCTGGCAGCCGACACCGAGCAAGAGGCCTGGCATTTGTTTCAAAGCCGCGCCCGCTGGCGCATGGACCGCGAATTTGGCCGACTTGGACCCGTGCTGCCTCCCGATCAAGCCGTGCGCGAGTGGTCCCCCGCCGAGGAAATCGCCTTGGCCCGCCTGAAGGCCAATGCCTTGGTGGGCAGCGCGGCGCAGGTGGCGGCCAAGTTGCGCGCCCTGGCAGAAGCGTTGGAGGTCGATGAACTGGTGGTGATCACCTGGACCCACGACGCGCGGGCGCAGCAACGTTCCTACGAGTTGCTGGCGCGCGAGTGGGGGTTGACGGGCTGACAAAGCCCCCAGCACTCAGCGCCGCAGGCGACCGCCTCAGCTGGCGCAACTGCCCCCGCAACCGCTGATGGGATCAAGGGGCAAGGCTTGCGGGCGCAGCACCTGTCCGGTGGCGGCGTCGTAGCCCACCCCGCGCAGGTGCAGGGCCAAGGCGGCATCCATGCTTTGCGCGTGCTGGGTGAACCAAACCCCCAGTTCGCGCGCCAAGTCGCGCAGCAAGGTCAAATCACCGCTTTCGCCCCGACGCAGCCCCTCGCGCAGCACCTGCAGCACCACATCGTGTTGCACGGTGTGGCAGTTGCTGGAAGAAAAGTGGGTGTCCTTCATCCACTGGTCTTCGGCACCAAAGTGGCCTTCGGTGTGCTGGACCATGTCGGCAAAACGAGCCACCACCCGATCGTCGTCGGCGGTTTCGATCGCCGCCAGCAAATCGATGAATTCGCGGTGCGTGTCGTCCATGAAGTCCAGGTCCAGGCACAAGGCATCGGACCATGCCACGGTGGCGGTGCGTTCGGCTTGGGCGGTTTCGGTCATGTGGGTTTCTCCCTGAGTGCGGCCATGATAGCCCAGCCCCCTGGCGTGCGGGCTTGATGCAGGTCAAAGGCGCAAAAAGACGGGCCCCGCAGGGCCCGTCTGGTCACGCTGGCGTCAACCCGCAAGGGGTGACGCTCGGGGCGTGGTTTCAAATGCGCTCGAAAATCGCGGCGATGCCCTGGCCCCCCCCGATGCACATGGTCACCAAGGCGTATTTTCCCTGGATGCGTTGCAGTTCATACAGGGCCTTGACGGTGATCAACGCGCCCGTGGCGCCAATCGGGTGACCCAGCGAAATGCCCGAGCCGTTGGGGTTGACTTTGGCCGGGTCCAGACCCAACTCGCGGGTGACGGCGCAGGCTTGGGCGGCAAAGGCCTCATTGGCCTCGATCACATCGAGGTCGTTGACCGACAGACCGGTCTTTTTGAGCACGGCTTGGGTGGCCGAGATCGGACCCACGCCCATGATCTTGGGGTCCAGACCGGTGTGGGCATAACCCACCAGACGGGCCATGGGCTTGAGACCACGGGCCTGGGCGGCTTTGCCCTCCATCAGCACCACGGCGGCAGCGGCGTCGTTGATGCCCGAGGCGTTACCGGCCGTGACGGTGCCGTTTTCCTTGATGAACACGGGCTTGAGTTTGGAGAAGTCTTCCACCTTGGCACCGGGGCGGAAATGCTCATCGGTGGCGTAGGCGACTTCGCCTTTTTTGCTCTTGAGCATGACCGGCACGATCTGGTCCTTGAAGCGGCCCTCGGCAGTGGCGCGCTCGGCCCGGTTGTGGCTCTCGACGGCCAGCGCATCCTGCATCTCGCGGGTGATGCCGAACTTGGCGGCCACGTTCTCGGCGGTCACGCCCATGTGGATGGTGTGAAACGGGTCATGCAAGGCGCCGACCATCATGTCGACCACTTTGGCGTCGCCCATGCGCGAACCCCAGCGCTGGGTCAGGTTGGCGTAGGGGCCACGGCTCATGTTCTCGGCACCCGCACCGATGGCGATGTCGCAGTCGCCCAACAAAATCGATTGGCTGGCGCTGACGATGGCCTGCAGGCCGGAGCCACACAGGCGGTTGACGTTGAAAGCGGGGGTGCCTTCGGCGCAGCCCCCGTTGATGGCCGCCACGCGCGACAGGTACATGTCCTTGGGTTCGGTGTTGACCACATGACCGAAGACCACGTGACCGACGTCTTTGCCATCGACCTTGGCGCGGGCCAGCGACTCGCGCACGACCAAAGCGGCCAGCTCGGTGGGGGGGATGTCTTTCAGGCTGCCCCCATAAGTTCCAATGGCGGTGCGCACACCGCTGACCACGACGACTTCACGCATATCGATCTCCTGTTGGTGGGTTTGTGAGGGCATTGTGCAACCCCTGGGCTACAGTCTGCTGACAAAGACCCGTCAGCCAGCCGTCGGGCAAGGGGGCCTGCCAGACTCGATTGTGACCCGAAATCGGGTGGACCAGCGCCAGCCGCCAGGCGTGCAAGAGCAGGCGAGGGGCGGCCTGGGCCAATGGGGGCGGTGCATACAAGGCGTCGCCCAGAATCGGGTGACCGAGCCAGCTCAGGTGCACCCGCAACTGGTGGCTGCGTCCGGTCACGGGGCGCAGGGCGAGCCAGCTGCGCGAGCCCGCCCCATCGCTGGCCAGCACCCGCCACCAGGTCTGGCTTGGTTTGCCGGCGGGTCCCACGTGGTGCCTTGGCCGGTCGGGCCAGTGCAGGTCGATGGGGCGTCGATGACCTGCCAGCGGCCCGCGTCGTCCATGCAACCACCGACCACGGCCAGGTAAACCTTTTCCACCCTGCGCTGGGCAAAGGCGGCGTTCAGGCGGCGCTGAGACTCGGGGCCTCGGGCCAGCAACATCAAGCCAGACGTGGCCTGGTCCAACCGGTGCACCAGACGCACGGTCGGGTCCAGGTCCTGAACACGGCGTAGCAGGCAGTCTTGCTTTTCCGGGCCACGTCCGGGTGCGCTGAGCAAGCCGCTGGGCTTGTTCAGCACCCACAGGCTGTCGTCGCGATCGATGACCTCTAGGTTCCCCATGCCGGGTGGGTGCTCAAGGGTTGGGCCAGAACCGGCGCGCGATGGCGCGCACCGCCTCGATCCGTTCCGGTTGGTCGCACGCGACGACATGGCGCTCGGGCATGCCACGCAGCCAGGTCAGCTGCCGTTTGGCCAATTGGCGCGTGGCGGCGATGCCACTGTCGCGCAGCAGGCCCAAGGCCGTCGGCTTGAGTTCGAGCCCAGGCTCGGGCAGGGCGTCCAAGGCTTGCCACACCTGCCGGTAGCCCACGCAGCGCATGGCGGGTAAATCGGCATGCAGATCGCCCCTGGCGCGCAGCGCGCGCACCTCATCGACCAGGCCTTGCGCCAGCATCTGGTCAAAGCGCAGGGCGATGCGCTGGTGCAACCAAGCACGATCGGTCGGCTCCAGGCTGATCAGCACCGGCTGGATGCTTGCCTGGTCAGCCGACCTGCGGCCCAACAAAGACGAGAGGGGGCGCCCCGTATGGCGCCAGACTTCCAGCGCACGCCCAACGCGCTGGGCATCGCGCGGTGCCAGTCGAGCCGCGGTGATCGGGTCGACCTGCGCCAATTGCGCGTGCAGGGCCGGCCAGCCCACAGCGGCGGCTTCGGCCTCGATTTGCGCACGCACCGCTGGCTGCGCCGGGGGCAGGTCGTCGAGGCCCTGAAACAGCGCCTTGTGGTAGAGCAGGGTGCCGCCCACCACCAGCGGCAAGCGGCCCCGGTCCCGGATCTCGCCGATCAGTCGAGCGGCGTCGCGGGCAAAGTCGGCCGCGCTGTAGGCCTGGCTCGGATCGATGACATCGATCAAATGGTGCGGCACCCGCGCCCGCTCGGCGGCGCTGGGTTTGGCGGTGCCGATGTCCATGCCGCGATAGACCAGGGCCGAGTCCATGCTGATGACCTCGATCGGCCAGTCCTGGGCCAGGGCCAACGACGCCTCGGTTTTGCCACTCGCCGTGGGGCCGGCCAGCACCAGGCAGATCGGGGTTCGGACCTCAGGCATGGGGCTCTCCGTGCCGTTGCACCAGGGTCAACCCGGCCAGGGCCGTCCAAGAGGTCCAAAACAGTTCGCCGCTCACCAGGGGAAAGACCGTCCCGTCCAGGTGCTCGCCCATCCAGCGGCCAATCACAAAGGCCACCGCCATCATCACAAAGCCGCTCAGGGCCGAGGCCGCACCGGCGGCTTGGGGAAACGGGGCGATCGCCCCGCTTTGGCCGATGGGCTGGTGGATGCCGTGCGCCACCATGATCAGAAAGAACGGCAGCAACAGGCCGGTCACGCTGGGGCTGCCCCATTCATGGAGCACAAACATGCACACCCCGCCAGACAAAGACATCAGCGCGCCCACCCGAATGGTGCGGCGCTGGCCGTGCCGCAACAACAGGCGTCGGCACAGGAAGGTGCCCCCGATGTAGGAGATCGACAACAAAAACAGCACCAGGCCATATTGCAAGCGGC
>JACCDX010080960.1_pt1 | contig 25591 bp, 20 predicted proteins | sample 7449681 | NCBI WGS metagenome assembly JACCDX01 (sample SAMN15323450, study PRJNA562643) | freshwater metagenome | isolation source: river surface water | place: USA:Blue River Watershed | collected 2017-08-18
CTGTTCCTTGCGTAGTATTACCCTTCACAGAAGCGAAGTAATAACCCTTTGGCAAGTTGCCCAGATTGATGCTGAATTCATTGGAGCCAACTACCACACTCACCGATTGCTCCATCACTACCTTGCCCTGCAAGTTAACTACACGCAATACCGCGTTTTCCTTCACCTTCGATTGAACACTTACAGTGGCCTTATCGTTGGTGGGGTTAGGATATACAGACACCTGAATTGCAGTGTTGTCTTTCAAGTTTTTGGTTGATGTTAACAAAGTTCTGCTGCGGAAGAATCCACGACCGTGGGTACCCAAGTACATGGTCATACCTTCCCATGGTCTCCACTCGTAACCACGAATTTCAAACACAGGAACACGCGCCATACCGTCGTTACCTTCTACCCAATTGGCACCACCATCTTCGCTATACCAAACACCCAAATCAGTTCCCAAGATGATTCTCTTGTTATCGTCAACGTCAATCAACGCATCGTAAACAGGCATTGAAGGCAAATTGCCAGTGATATTTTTCCAAGTAGGCACCGCTGCCAAAGCGTTGAATGTTTCATATACGTATGAGCTGTTTCCGTAACCACCCAAAGTAATCACCACGTGATCACCGTTCATCTGATCCACATTCACAGACGTTACAGTTCTACCACTCAAGCCAGAAGGCGTGATGTTTGTTTGAACGATTGGCTTAGGCACATCCAACACAGTTGGGTTTGCAGCCAAGCTGAAATCAGCAGCATTAATGCTATCGATACGTGTTACACGACCTGATTTACACAAGAACAAATGGTCTCCATCTGCGGTGTAATCCATCTCAATGATACGGTCATTGCCCAAACCTTTCGACACCAAGAACCAACTCACATTTTCAGCAAAATCTGTAGGGTTCTTAGCCATCCAAACTTCTGAATTCTTCGCCAAGAACAAACGAGATGTCTTTGGTCCAGATTCCCACAAGCAGAAAGTGGTATTAAAATCAGACTGCGCAGTACCAGGCTGACGGTCATCCCAGAAAGTAGATGTTGACTGTCCGCTATTACCAGAACGGGCCACAACACCGTAATAAATAGATACAAATACTGTTTTGGGGTTAAAACGCGAGAATTCAACATCGAAACCATCACCACCATAAATGTCAATGGCAGTTTTTGACGGTTGACCACCGAATGAGTTGCCTGAGAAATTCATCAATTGTGTACCATTGTCTTGGGCACCACCGGTGATGTGTCCCAATTCGTTCGCTGCCACATTGTATAACTGCAAAGTAGTAAATCCGCGGTTGATGGGCGTCCAAATCTTACCATCTGCACTTCTGTGCAATCCACCATCTGAACCTACGATAATGCTTGGCGGTGTGGTAGACATATCCCATGCAATCATGTGCTTATCAGCATGCACGTAATTCGTATTCCAAGGTGCACCAAAGGTACCAGCAGTTTCACGGTATCCATTCACTACATCCCATGTAGCCAAATCAACACCACCCATATAAATACGATCTTTGTTGGTAGGGTCTACACTCACTACGTTATCATACCAACCCTGACGATTGGATCCGAAGATATCAGTTACAGAGCTATAGCTCATCAATTTTGTCCATGTTGCACCACCATCTGTGGTTCTGTGCAATCCACCAAAAGAACCGTTTCCGGCAGCACCCAACAAATACACATAGTTGGGGTCTTGTGGAGAAATCGCCAAAGAAGTTCTTCCGCCTGTATTTGCAGTACCGTTCACTACTTTCATCGCACCGGCAGCATCCATTTTCAATGCAGATCCAGAGTTTGTAGTGGCCCACAACACACCATTCTTGTCGATTTTCAGTTCTTTGATTGATCCTACAGAGATTTTCTTTTGTGTAGTTCCGTTGCTGGTAAATTCGTAAATACCGTCCTCCGTAGAAACATAAATTTTATCTTCTGTTGGATGCGCCACCATGCTATTGCACTGCATGAAACTCGCTGCAGTGGTGTTCGTCATTTTGGTAAATGCAACACCACGAGCGTCTGTGCTCTTGAACAATCCTCCGCCCAAAAATGCAGGCGACCCGTTTCTGGTTCCCGCCAAATTCACAAATCCACCCTCACCCGTTCCGTAAAAAATGGTACCAGTAACCGCGTTCTGTGCAATACAAGTAACACTTAAGTTCTCTTGCTTGTCGTTGATGGGCGTCCAACTCTGTCCTTTAGTGAACGAGCGAAACAATCCACCACTCACACCACCTGCAAACCAAACATTCCCAGAATCCTTGTGAATCAAGAAAGCGCGCAATCTACCGCCCACATTGTCTGGACCCATGCTCTCCCACTTAATGGGCTTGTTGGCACGACGGGTTAACTGCATCGCATCGGCTTGAGACATCGCAGCTTCAAACCATTCTGGCTCGATGGTACCGGTGGCCTCATTCAAACGCATGCTGTACATGGAACGAATCGCCCCTTCTATTGAACGTTCTTCGTTTTTGTCGTTTGACATTTTCAACGAAGCCGGCATCCCTGAAGGCAACATCGCCACAAACAACGACATTCCCGCAACCAAAGTAGCAGAAGCCGTTAGCGTGATTATTGGTTTTATTCTCATGTGATAAAATTATCTTAATAAGGTATTTTACAAATTAAGCCATGTAGACTTACTTTTCCAATTTCTATGGGTGAAATACATAAAAGAAAATGGCCTTTTTGTGGAGATTTCTCCCAAAAATACCACATTACTTATAGCACGTGCTTTTCAGCATGGTAAGAACTGCGCACCATCGGACCGCTTTCAACAAACCGAAAGCCCATGCTCAAGCCCAATTCTTCCCAGTGTTTAAACTTATCCGGATGTACATATTCTTTCACATCCAGGTGCATTTTGGTGGGTTGCAAATACTGCCCCAAGGTCAAAACGTCGCACCCATGCTCACGCAAATCTTCCATCAATTTCTTCACTTCATCGTCTGTTTCTCCCAACCCCAACATCGCGCCAGATTTGGTACGCCTACCATACTCATGGGTGCGCTTAATCTGCTCCAAACTGCGCATATACTTGGCTTGCGGCCTCACCATCCGATACAAACTCTCCACGGTTTCCATGTTGTGCGATGTAACTTCCGCACCGGCATCCAGTACCATATATAACAAATCCCACTGCGCCTTAAAATCCGGAATCAACGTTTCTATGGTGGTTTCAGGATTGAGCGACTTCACCGCCTTCACCGTCTCCGCCCAAACCGTAGCTCCCTTGTCTTTCAACTCATCCCGATTCACCGATGTAATCACACAATGCTTCACACCCATCAATTGCACCGCTTCCGCCACGCGCATCGGCTCATCCATATCGTACTCGTTCGGACGTCCAGTAGCCACCGCACAAAAACTGCAACTGCGGGTACAAATATTTCCCAAAATCATGAAAGTGGCCGTGCCCTCTCCCCAACATTCGCCCATGTTCGGACATCTACCATCTTCACAAATGGTGTGTAGTTTATGCTCCTTCACGATGCGTTTCACCCGGGTGTAGTTCTCCCCCGTAGGCAAATCAATCTTCAACCATGATGGTTTTGGCGTTCTTTTTTCTTTCGATACTATCGGTAGTTCAATCACAACAATGCGTTTTTAAATTACAAAAATCCTACTGCAAAGGTAACAAATACAGTTGGGAAGAAGTTTCGATTCATTTCGGGGCGATGCCAAAAAGGCAAATCTTTCACAAATCGATCCATACCCACGCCCAACGACAGCGAATTTGATACATTTTTATAACTGCCCCACTCGGCCTGCATACTCACACTTCCTCCCACACCTGGCGTAAATCGACCTTTCGAAAACCCTTTGAAATACCCCACATTGCCTCCCAGCAAACCCACATCGTGTATCGCGGGATTGTACTCAACCGCCACATAACCATCCGTAAATGTCGCGGGCTGATACAACCATATATATATGGGCCATGAATAATTCAAGGGCAACTGCAACGAAGCGTTTACCCGCAAACCGAGCTCGGATCTAGAGGTGCGTTCACTCACCGAAAAGCTCCGCCCCACTTGGTATTTGAACATCAGATTGTGGGTGACTTTCTCAATCACGAAAGGCTTACTACCCGGCAATCGCTCGTTTACCACTTTCACTTCCCGCGGATCCTTCATCGGACCCAACCAAAACCCCGCAGTGCGAAAAGGCAAAAGACTGGATGCAAACAAAGGCTTCGGATGATCCCCCAAACGCATATTGGGCCGCTGCAACAACACCCCCAAATCATAGCCAAAATGTCGAGCATTTACCCCCACTCCCCACATCTTTGGCTTCAACAACGCAGAATTCAGGTCCTGCGCCATCGCCCCCATTGTGGATAACCCCACAATCCAAACCACAAAATGTCGATACATAACCCCGATTTGCACCTACCAAAGATACAATGCCCCACCCAACACCAAAAACCGCAAAAAGCACAAAAAATTCCTCCACTTTCTCCCACAACCAGCAAAACCCTTGTATTTCAACATTTTTTCAATACTTTTGAAGGGTCGAATGAGTGCCTTTCCGACGAATTTTCTGGCCAAACACCCTATTTGTGGAGCAATGTGGAAAACAAGTGGTTAAAAAGGGGAGATTGTGGGAAATTGTGGGAAATTGAGCATTTATTTAGCAGACAGAAAAAACCAACACAAGATGACCGCTTTCATTGGAGAGTTCAATTGCAAACTAGACGAGAAGGGAAGACTTTCCATCCCGTCGAAACTTCGGGCACAGTTCCCCGAAGCCGTTGGCAATACCCTCGTTGTGAACCGCGGATTTGAAAAGTGTCTGGTGCTCTACACCAAGGAAGATTGGCTGGATGAAACCGCCAAACTGAACACCGTGGATGATTTCATGAGTCCCGACATCCGTCGGTTCAAAAGAATCTTCACCAACGGAGCCAACTTGGTTCAGATCGATGGCGCACAACGCATTTTGGTACCCAAAAAACTCCTCGAATACGCCGAGCTCACCGCCGAAGTAATCCTGGTTGCCAATGGAAACAAAATTGAAATGTGGGATCAAGCCACCTACGAATCTGAACTCAACGTGGATTCCGCTGAAATGTCTCAGTTGGCACAAATGTTTCACCAACAACGCAACCAAGGTTAAGTAGCGCATCGGGCCGTTGGCCAACTGTTTGCGTATGTACGACTATCACAACCCCGTCCTTCTCCACCCCAGCGTGGACGCCCTGGTAACCAACCCAGACGGCACCTATGTGGATGTTACCTTTGGCGGTGGCGGCCATAGCCGAGCCATACTCAACAAACTCTCCAGCAAAGGCAAGCTCATTTCCTTCGATCAAGACGAAGACACACTCGCCCGAGCACCACAAGACCCCCGATTCACCCTGGTAAACCACAATTTCCAGTTCACCAAACAATACCTCGAATTCCTCAAAGCCTCCCCCGTGGATGGCATTCTCGCTGATCTTGGCATCTCCTCCCACCAAATTGATGTGGGTGAACGCGGATTTGCACACAGACTCAACGGCCCACTCGATATGCGCATGTCGGCCTCAACCCCCAACTCCGCAGCAGACATCGTACAAAAAGCCAGCGAGAAAGAACTCAATTACATCTTCAAACAATACGGCGAAATCCCCAACGCCAGAAGACTTACCGAAATCATCATCCGCAGCAGGGGCACCAAAGACCTTAGCACCATCGACGGCTTCAAAAACGCCATCGCAGCCTGCACACCCGGAAAAACGCCCGCCAAATACCTCAGCCAAGTATTCCAAGCCCTGCGAATCGCAGTGAACAAAGAAATGGAAGTGCTAGAGACCCTTTTGAACGATGCGCAAGAAATCATCAAACCCAACGGAAAATTGGTGGTCATTTCCTACCACTCCCTCGAAGATCGCCTCGTAAAACACCTGTTTCAAACCGGCAATTTGGAAGGTGTACGACATACCGACCTGTATGGACACATCAGCAAACCCTTTGACAGTGTGCCCAACGCCGCCATCACCCCCAATGAGGAAGAAATCGAAAGCAACAAACGCGCACGCAGCGCAAAAATGAGAATAGGAGTACGCAACACATGGAAGAAAACCCATTCTTGAACGCCGACATCGATCCGCAAACCGTGATGGGAGACCCCACCACCCCCGTGCAAGAAACTGCCGATGACGCACCCATCCCCCTTTGGAGTTGGATCAAATTTGCATTGGTTGGTTTTGCACTCATGTTGTTTTACATCTACAATTCCCACCACGCCAACAAAGGCATTCGCAAAAAAGAACAACTCAGCAAAGAGCTCAAAGAATTGCACAGCGAACGCATCAGCCTTGAAAGCCAAACCACCAACGCCAGCAAACAGAGCGAACTTTCAAAACGCCTCGAAGGCAGCGGACTCAAAGAAATCACCGCACCGCCCATAAAACTCACAAAACCCCATGAGCAAGACTAAGGTAAACTCTCGAAAAGTGATTCTGGTTCGGGCCTACCTCGTGTTTGCCCTGTTGGCGGTTTTTGCCATCGCCATTTTCGTTACAGCTGTGAAATTACAACTCGGCACCGACGATAAATTCCGGGAGGAAATGAGCGCCAAGAATACCCGCATCAAGGAAATTGAAGCGCTTCGTGGCAACATTTATGCCGATGACGGCAGCCTATTGGCCACATCTGTGCCCAAATACGACGTGGTTTTCGACCTTCGGGCCGATGGACTCACATCCGCCGTTTTCATCGCCAAGATAGACAGCTTTAGCATGATGATGTCGCGCATGTTCCCCGAGCGCAGCACCAGCGATTGGAAAGAACACTTCATCAAACACCGCGAAAAACGCACGCGCTACCTCAAAATTGGCAAAGACCTTGGTTTTGAACAAATCAAAGCCATCAAAACTTGGCCCATCGCCCGATTGGGAAAATTCAAAGGGGGCATTTGGTATGAAGAAAAAGGCAAACGCATGTATTTCATGGGTGAGCTCGCCAAAAGAACCATCGGATACATCAAAGACAAAACCGCCGTTGGCTTGGAAGGCGCGTTCGACACCCTGCTGAGGGGCAAAAACGGCACCCAAATGCAACAGCGCATGAGCGGTCAAACCTGGAGACCCATCCAAGTAGGAAACAACCGATTGGCCGTAAATGGAAAAGACATTGTTACCACCCTAGATGTCAGAATCCAAGACATTGCCCAATACGCCTTGCAAAAAGGATTGGAAGCAGAATCGGCAGACCACGGCTGTGTGATTGTGATGGAAACCAATACCGGCGCCATCAAAGCCATGGCCAACTTAAAACGTGGCGAAGATGGCCAGTACTACGAAGCCCAAAACTACGCAGTGAGCGAATTCACGGAGCCCGGATCTACTTTCAAACTGGTCTCTGCCATCGCCCTGCTCGAAGACGGAAAAGTTTCTACCAAAGACACCGTTGACAATTCATGGGGCAAATGGAGTTGGTACGATTTAGACCTAGAAGATGCCGTAAAACCCAAAAAACGATTCTACACCTTGGGCGAATGCCTGCAATACTCCTCAAACGTGGGTACGAGCAAATTTGTGATGCAACATTACAAAAAGGACCCCGAAAAATTCACCCAACACGTCATGGATTTGGGCCTTCACATCAAACCCAAATTCGACATCCCATCGAGCAATGGCCCCAGCATCTCCACCCCAGAAAAATCTGGATGGTCGGGAACCAGCCTACCCTCTCTCAGCATTGGCTATAGCAGTCAAATTTCCCCACTCCAAACCCTGATGCTTTACAACACAGTGGCCACAAAAGGGAAATTGATGCAGCCCTATATGGTCAAAGAAATTCGGCACGAAGGTCAAACCCTTTCAAAAATCGAACCCATCGTATTGAAAGAACAAGCCATAAGCCCCAAAACAGCCGTAATGCTTACCGAAATGCTCACCCAAGTCATCGACAACGGAACAGCCATCGGCATCAAAACTGAGAACTACAAAATCGCGGGAAAAACGGGCACCGCTTGGCTTTCACAAGGCAAGGCCGGCTACAACCAGGAAAACAACAGACAATTCCAGGCATCGTTCGCTGGCTTCTTCCCCGCCAACAACCCCCAATACACCATTGTTGTGGTGGTCAACAACCCCAAAGGCGCGCGCTATTCAGGTTCACAAATCGCTGCCCCCATTTTCAAAAACATCAGCGATCGAATCTATAGCACACACATCAAAGTGCAACCTGCCTTGCAAACCGCTAGCCTCCCACAAGTTCCTGGCATCCTCAAAGGTGATCTCACCAAAACCAAATGGGTCTTGAACGAAATTGGCATCAGTTCGCAATTGCTCTTGGATAGCAGCAAAAACAACAAAAACGCCGACCCCGTGCTAACTGGCAAATACATCGAAGCCACCAAAGAAGCGCATTCGGTAAAACTCAAGCCCGTTACGGTCAACAACAATACCATCCCCGATTTGCGCGGCATGGGATTGAGAGACGCCCTCAAAATACTGAGCGATATGGGATTGAAGGCCAGCTACAGCGGCTATGGCAGAATCACCGACCAAGCCCCAGCACCCAACGCCAAACGCTCCGCATCCAACGAAGTTGTATTGATCCTAAAGCCCTATTAAATCCATGAAAACCGCCCTAGAACTCATAAACACCCTGCAATCTGCCCAAGTCTTCGGCAATGCCGATGTGATGGTGGTGGATCTTCAGATCGACAGTCGATTGGTTCAATCCGGACACCTGTACGCGGCGATGATTGGCACCACATCCAACGGTCACGACTACATCGATGATTGCATCAGCAAGGGCGCGAGTGTGATTTTATGTAGCGAATTGCCAAAACAACTGAACGAAAATGTTTGCTATGTTTTGGTAGAAAATGTGGCAAAGGCATTGGGGGAAATCTGCTTAAACTTCCACAACCGCAAAGCCGAAAGCATGGTTATTGTGGGCACCACGGGCACCAATGGCAAAACAAGCATCAGCACCTTGCTGTTTGATTTATTTACCCTTCGCGGCAACCTCTGCGGATTGATTTCTACCGTAGAAAATCGCATCGGAACACAAATCATCCCAAGCACCCATACTACACCCAATATCGTAGCACTGCACCAGTTGCTCGCGCAAATGGCCGATGCCGGTTGCAAATACGTTTTTATGGAAGTGAGTTCACACGCGGTAGACCAACGACGTATCGCGGGCGTTCCTTTTACTGGAGGTGTTTTCACCAACATCACCCACGACCATTTGGATTATCACAAAACGTTCGACAATTACATCAAAGCAAAAAAACGGTTTTTCGATGAGTTACCTGCCGATGCATTTGCTGTAACCAACAAAGACGATCGCAACGGAATGGTCATGCTGCAAAACACCAAGGCCATGCGATATACCTATGCCATGAAACAACCCGCAGATTTCACCGTAAAGGTGAGCGAACACGATTTCACAGGCATGCAACTCCAACTCAACCAAACTGAATTCTGGTCGCCCCTGATTGGCGGATTCAACGCCTACAACCTCTGCGCAGTATATGCAACGGCATTCTTACTCACCGAGGGCGATGAAGAACTACCCATTCAAATGAGTGCATTGGGCAAAGTAAATGGTCGATTCGAAGTCCTTCGCGGACCCAACAGAATCACCGCCATTGTGGATTATGCCCACACCCCAGACGCACTAAAAAATGTATTGCAAACCATCAATGAAATACGCAAAAACAGCGTAACACTCATCACAGTGGTGGGATGCGGCGGGAATCGCGACCAAGCCAAGCGCCCCGAAATGGCCAAATTGGCTTCAGAAATGAGCAACAAGGCCATTCTCACCAGCGACAACCCACGCTTTGAAGACCCGCAAGACATCCTCAACCAAATGGAAGAGGGTGTAGAACCACAAAACTATAAGCGTATCCTCAAAATTGTGGATCGCAAAGAAGCCATCAAAACCGCCATCATGCTTGCCAACGCTGGCGACATCATTTTGGTGGCAGGCAAAGGACATGAAACATACCAAGACATCATGGGGGTAAAACACCCCTTCGACGACAAGGCCATCATCACAGACACTTTCAAACTAATCCAATAAAACATGCTTTACTACTTGTTCGAACACCTGGATAAAATTGGCATCGCCGGCGCTGGCGTGTTCAAATATATCTCTTTCAGGGCTTCATTGGCAGGCATCATGAGCCTTTTGATTGCCCTCATCGCAGGGAAAAGCATCATCGGCTGGTTGCAAAAACAACAAATTGGCGAAACCATCCGCGAACTCGGACTCGAAGGCCAAATGCAAAAGAAAGGCACCCCCACCATGGGAGGCATCATCATCATCATTAGCATCATCATCCCCACCTTGCTGTTGGCGAAACTCAGCAACATCTATGTGATTGTGATGATCATTAGCACCATTTGGATGGGTGTGATCGGCGGCATCGATGATTACATCAAAGTCTTCAAAAAGGACAAAGAAGGCATGAAGGCCACAACCAAACTCATTGGACAACTCATGTTGGGCGCGTTGATCGCCATCACCATCGATCACACCCACAGCATCAACCAAATTGAGCTCACCACCAACCTTCCCATCACAAAAAACATCCTCAACTACACCAACCTCATCCCGGGGGCTCACAACGCTTGGATCATCTACGTCCCCATGATCATTTTCATCGTGATGGCCGTAACCAATGCCGTTAACCTCACAGATGGGATCGATGGATTGGCCGCCGGAACCACTGCCATAGTGGGTGTTGGACTCGGCATATTGGCCTATGCCGCGGGTAACATCAAAGTGGCTGAATACCTAAACATCATTTACGTACCCAACTCGGGCGAAGTGGTGATCTTTTTGGCCGCAGTGATTGGCGCTTGTTTGGGCTTTCTGTGGTACAACGGATACCCAGCGCAAGTTTTCATGGGCGACACTGGCTCCATGGCCTTGGGTGGTGCAGTGGCCGCCGTTGCCATCATCATAAAAATGGAACTGTTACTCCCCATTTTGTGTGGTGTTTTCTTGGCCGAAAGTGGCTCTGTAATCCTTCAAGTAACCTATTTCAAATACACAAAAAAACGTTTTGGCGAAGGCAAACGCATCTTCTTGATGTCGCCCCTACACCACCATTTTCAGAAAAAGAACATCCCCGAAAGCAAAATCACCATCCGCTTTTGGTTGATCACCATCATATTGGTTTTGGCAACATTGGCATTGATTAAACTCCGTTGAGAAAGAAATTGGTCATATTGGGCGCAGGCGAAAGCGGCACAGGTGCTGCAGTTTTGGGGGTAACCCAGAACTGGGACGTATTTGTATCGGATCGAGGCAAAATCGCTCCCAAATACCAAGACGAACTCAACATCCACAACATCGCTTGGGAACAAGAACAGCACACGGAGGAAAAAATCTTGGGCGCTGATTTGATCATCAAAAGTCCAGGCATTCCCGATAAAGCCCCATTAGTGGTTGCGGCCAAAGCCAAAGGCATACAGATCATAGACGAACTCGAATTCGGCTTCTGGTACACCAATGCCAAAATGATCGGCATCACAGGCACCAATGGCAAAACCACCACCACCCTGCTCACCTACCACCTGCTCAAACAAGCCGGAATCAACGTGGGCTTGGCGGGCAACATTGGCAGGTCCTTGGCCAGACAAGTAGCGCAACAATCATTCGATATCTATGTGGTGGAAATGAGCAGCTACCAACTCGATTACATCGATCGGTTCCACTGCAACATCGCCATCCTCTGCAACATCACACCCGATCATTTGGATCGATACAATTACAACGTGGATGAGTATGCCAACAGCAAAATGCGCATCACCAAAAACCAAACGGCAGAAGACCATTTCATCTATTGTTCCGATGACACCCTCACCGCAGAAGCCATGGCCCGCAATGCTTTCGCATCAAACCCCATCCCTTTTAGCTTAACAAAACCCACAGAACAAGGGGCCTATACGGTAAATCAAACCCTTCACATCAATTCAAAAGAAAAATACACTCTCGATATGCAAGAATTTACACTACGCGGGCAACACAATGCCTACAACAGCATGGCCGCTGGAATCGCCGCCAGTTTAATGGATGTGCGCAAAGAAAGCATCCGTGAAAGCTTCAGCAATTTCCAAAATGCCGAACATCGCCTCGAATTCGTACAGAAAGTGGGCGGTGTGGACTACATCAACGATTCAAAAGCCACCAATGTAAACTCCGCTTGGTACGCCCTCGAAAGCATGGACCGCCCAGTGATTTGGATTGCCGGCGGCATCGACAAAGGCAACAACTACGCCGATTTGAAGCAACTGGTGAAAGGCAAAGTAAAAATGATCATCTGCTTGGGTTTAGACAACATCAAAATCCACCAAGCGTTTCAGGCCGATGTAGACCTCATCATCAACACTAGTTCTGCCAAAGAAGCTGTGCACGTGGCATCCAAAATGGCCGAACAAGGCGATGTGGTGCTTCTGTCGCCCGCCTGCGCGAGCTTTGATTTGTTCGATAGCTACGAAGACAGAGGCCGTCAGTTCAAAGAAGCCGTTCGCCACCTCTAATTCATCAAATACCGCAAAATCACCATGAACCCACAGTTTACTTCCCGTTTCAAAGGCGATAAATGGATATGGTTTGTCATCATTATCCTGTCGCTCATTGGCATCCTGGCCGTTTACAGCGCCACCGGAACCCTTGCCTATTCCAAACAAGGAGGAAATACTGAGTGGTACTTTTTGCGACACACAGGCTTTCTGTTCATCGGTCTATTGCTGCTGTATGGCACACACCTGATTCCCTTTTCATACTATTCCCGAATCAGTCAACTTTTCCTCTGGATTTCAATTGGATTGCTGATTCTCACACTGGCCATCGGCTCCGAAATCAACAATGCAACCCGCGTAATACCCATCCCCGGATTGGGCATCACGTTCCAACCATCCGACATGGCGAAACTCTTCTTGGTGATGTATATATCGAGATATCTGAGTAAAAATCAGGAGGAGATCGACAGTCCGCGCGTGTTTTGGACAACCCTATTTTTCATCTTAATGGTGGTGGGGTTGATTGCCCCAGAAAACTTGAGTACTTCATTGGTGGTATTCCTCACCGCAGCATTGCTCATGTTCATAGGCAGGGTAAACTTCAAATACATGATGTACATGTCCTTCCTGGGCGTAGGCTTGATCAGTGGCTTGGTTATTTTGTTGCTCAACATCAATACAGATGGCATGGAAAGCAGTCGTATTCCTACATGGAAAAAGCGTATCGAGACGTTCATGGGGAAAGACGATGGCCAAGGGAATTACCAGCAATTGCAATCGAAAATCGCGGTGGCTACGGGCGGTGTTTTTGGAAAAGGACCGGGAAACAGCACACAACGAAATTACTTGCCACACCCATATTCAGACTTCATTTATGCCATCATCATTGAGGAGTATGGATTGATTGGCGGATTGATTGTCACGGGGTGCTTTTTGATCTTGGTGTTCCGATGCTTAAAAATCGTGGTCGAAAGTCCGCGCGCCTTCGGCGCGCTGGTTGCCATGGGATTGGGCCTCTCCATGAGTTTACAAGCCTTTGTGAACATGGGAGTTGCCGTGGGCATGCTACCCGTTACGGGGCTCACCATCCCACTTGTGAGTATGGGAGGTACCAGCTTGTTCATGAACAGCATAGGTTTTGGCATCATCCTGGGCATCAGCAGATACATCGAAGAAGAAAAAAACCAACAAGAAGAAGCCCTCACCGCTGGGGTGTAAGGAATAACGAGCAACGCAATGACAAACCCTGTAGCACATATCGGCCCCAAATTCATCCTCTCTGGCGGGGGAACGGGCGGACATATATTCCCGGCTGTGGCCATTGCCAAAGAATTGCAGTTGCGATTCCCCACGGCTGAATTCTTGTTCGTGGGTGCCATGGGCAAGATGGAGATGGAAAAAGTGCCCAAAGAGGGGTTTCAAATTGTGGGATTGCCCATTGAGGGACTCAAGCGATCGGCATCACTCCGAAACATTGTGGTGTTTTTCAAAACCCTCCAGAGCTTCTGGAAGGCACGCAAAATCCTGAAAGAATTTCAACCCACTGCAGTGATAGGCACTGGCGGATACGCCAGCTTGCCCATTTGCTTCATGGCAGCCCGCGGCGGCTACCCAACCTTCCTGCAAGAACAAAACGGCTTTGCCGGACTTACCAATCGGTTGGTAGCCGCACGGGCCAAACAAATATTTACCGGATTTCCTCAGATGGACAAATTCTTTCCCGCCGGAAACTGGGAGTTCACAGGCAATCCAGTGAGGCAAAATATCATCGACTTGGGGCACAAACAGCAACAAAATCCATTCGAAGGACTCAAACCAAATCTACCCGTCATGTTTATCACCGGCGGAAGTTTGGGCGCGCGAACCATCAACCAAACCATTTTCAACAACCTCATCCCACTGGCCAAAGCCAACGTCCAACTCATCTGGCAAATGGGACTCCCTTTCGCGAAATCTCATACCGAGCAAATCAACAAAGTCATTGCAGACAACCCCGATATTTTCCAGAAAGACGATGCCCCCGGAATATTTTTCGCACCCTTCATCTACAACATGGACGATGCCTATCAAGCCGCGGATATCGTCATCTCTCGCGCTGGGGCGATATCTATTTCAGAAATTGCCGTAGTGGGAAAACCATCCATTTTGGTACCATCACCCAATGTAACCGATGACCATCAAACCCAAAATGCCAAAGTGCTGAGCTCCATGGATGCCGCGATGCTTATTACCGACAAACAAGCACCCGAAAACCTCGTCCCCGCAGCCATCGCATTGATAAAAGATACGAAAAAACAGGCAGAAATGCAAGAAAAACTGAAGCAAATCGCCAAGCCACACGCCACCCAAACCATCGTTAACCGAATTGTGTCATGCCTGAAAATCAACGAATAACCGATTATCAACAAGCCTATTTCCTGGGCATTGGCGGAATTGGCATGAGTGCCATCGCCAGGTATTTGCTACAATTGGGCATCCCAGTAATGGGGTACGACAAAACGCCCACCCCGCTCACCCAAGCCTTGATGGATGAAGGTGCGATCATTACCTTCAACGATGAACTTGAGGCCTTGCCAGAAGTGGTGAAGTACAACTTGGATCAAACCCTGTTTATCCTCACACCGGCCATCCCCAAGAATCACCCCCAATGGAATTGGCTGCAATCGCAAAACGCACAGATCCTCAAACGAAGCGAAATCCTGGGAAAAATCGCCCAGAACGGATACTGCATCGCCGTGGCCGGAACCCATGGAAAAACAACCACATCCACCCTCGTAGCACACCTGCTACACAGTTGCAACGTGAATTTCACCGCATTTTTGGGTGGCATTTCATCCAACTTTGGCACCAACTACATCCGCAAAACAGACGGCATCAATCTCCCCGGCAAAGGCGAAATCATTGTGCTTGAGGCCGACGAATTCGATCGCAGCTTTCATCGTTTGAATCCCGATTTGGCCATTATCACCGCCATCGACCCTGACCACCTCGACATATACGGCACCGCGGAAGCATTCACCCAAGCATTTGTGGATTTCACACACCTCATTTCCACCGGATTGCTCATCCACGAATCGCTCAACATCCCCACCCCTGCCAATATCCAAGTGGTTCAGTATGGCAAAGCGTCTGCCTCCGGAGTTCACGCCAACAATATCTACATCAATCAAGGCGATTTCTGTTTCGATTTGATGATCAATGATACCCAAATCGCTCCATTTCGATGCGGACTGCCAGGCCATCACAACGTACAAAACGCCGTTGCGGCATTGGGAATTTGCATCCAATTTTTACAACTGCCCATTCACCAACTTCAAAACGGAATTGCATCTTTCAAAGGAGCCAAAAGACGATTCGAATACATCCACAAATCGGACCGCTTCGTTGTGATCGATGATTATGCACACCACCCCGAAGAACTCAATGCCATCATCGGATCGGTAAAAACGCTATACCCAAACAAAACCATCACTGGCATCTTCCAACCCCATCTGTTTAGCAGAACCCAGGATTTCGCCGATGGTTTCGCGCAAAGCTTGTCGGAACTAGACCAAATCTACCTACTCAACATCTATCCAGCCCGCGAACAACCCATCCCTGGTGTAAACAGCGATTGGTTATTGAGCCTCATCGATCACCCAAAAAAAGAAGTGATTACACCAGACCAAGTACTCGAAAAAATTAAACACAACCCCGCCGAAGTGCTCCTGATTTTGGGCGCTGGCGACATAGATCGCATTGTTCAACCTTTAGCAAAAATTTATGACGAATTGGAAGCTCGCACTCAATAAACGTCAGTGGATGGTGGCGTTGCTACTGGTTCTACTGGTGGCCGTAGCCATTTTTTGGTCGTCGATATCTAGCACCGCAAAAAACAGAATTGTGGAAAGCATGGACATTGTCATCCTCCCAGAAAACCAGGCCTTGTTCTTGAATCAAACCATCATTTCCGATTCTGTACAAACCATCATTGGAAATCCCAGTGGCCGAAGTGCCAACGACATCAATATCCAAAAACTCGAAGCCCGATTGAACAAAATTCCGGCGGTGAGAAAAGCGGAAGTATACATCGCATTGGATGGCGTATTGAAAATCAAAATTGAAGAACGAACCCCTGTAGTTTTGGTCCAAAATGCACTTCAACAAGAGTTTTACCTCGATTCGCAAGGCGTGATCATCCCAAATACTTCTAGCAAGTTTTGCGATGTGTTGGTGGCCAATGGAAACATCAAAAATGCAATGGCCAGCGGCAAAATCATCGGGGGAGAAACCGCCAAGAACATTGTGGCTCTGGCCAAGTTCATCGCAGCAGATTCGCTGTGGAACGCACAATTTCAACAATTGTATGTAGATAATTACAACGACCTTATTTTGATTCCCCGCATCGGAAAACATAGCATTGTTGTAGGCAACGGCGCCAACCTTCCGCAAAAGTTCGGGAACCTCCGTCTTTTCTACGATCAAGGCCTAAAAAGCACTGGCTGGGATCGATACAAAAGCGTAGACATTTCCAACCTCAACCAAGTGGTGGGAACGCGCAATGGCCAAGAAAGTATACAAAAAGAAGAAAATAAGTCCAATAAAAACAACACCCATTAAATATCAAGAATTCATCAATCAGTAACCCAAAAACAACAAAAAATATGGCTATCAATAACAATATCATCGTAGGGCTCGACATCGGCACAACCAAGGTGTGTGCGATCGTGGGGCAAATGGCTGAAAACGGCAAAATCAACGTTTTGGGCATGGGAAAAGCACCCAGTCAAGGAGGTGTTTCTCGCGGCATGGTCGCCAACGTGGCCAAAGCCGTCACTGCCATTCAATTCGCCGTTGAAGAAGCGATCAAACAAAGTCAAGTAAACATCAAAACGGTGTTTGTGGGCATCGCCGGACATCACATCAAAAGTTTACAACACCGTGGCACTTTGAGCCGCAAACAATGGGACGTGGAAATCACCGAAGATGAACTCAACAAGCTTGAATCCGAAATGGAAAATTTGGCGTTATCTCCCGGCTTGGAAATCCTTCATGTACTTCCACAGGAATATCGCATCGATGGTGAAGAAGGTATCAAAGACCCCGTTGGACGGGTTGGCGTTCGTGTAGAATGCAATTACCACATCATCACCGGTGAAACCTCTGCCGCCAAAACCATCTTCATGGCCGTGCGCAGAGCCGGATTGGAAATCGCAGACCTCATCGTAGAACCCGTGGCTTCTGCCGCTGCCGTTTTGAGCGAACCCGAAATGGAAGCTGGCGTGGCGTTGGTTGATATCGGAGGTGGAACAACAGACATTTGTATTTTCGACGATGGTGCCATCCGTCATACCGCCATCATCCCCATCGGTGGCGATCGCATCACCAAAGACTTGCAAGAGGCCTTTGGCATTTTGAAAGACCAAGCAGAATTCGTGAAAGTCAACTACGGCAGTTGCTACCCAACCGAAGCCATGAAAAACGAAGTGGTGGTGGTACCAGGCTTGCCAGGAAGAGCACCCAAAGAAATTTCACTCTATGCGATTTCTCAAGTGATTCGTGCCCGCGTGGAAGACATCATCCAAAAGGTTGATTTCGAAATCGTAGTTTCAGGCATCCGCAACAAATTGGCCGGCGGCATTGTTCTCACCGGCGGTGGATCTACCATGAAAGACATCACCCAATTGTTCAATTACTTCATTGGCTTGGAAGTGCACATTGGCTCTCCCGGACAGCGTTTGGGCAAAGGGATGATCGATGAAGTGCGCAACCCCATGTACGCAACAAGCATCGGTTTGGTTCTCAAGGGATTTGAGTTGGCACAAAAGCACCAACACATCGAACTCAACAACGAAATCATCCAAAAAGAAGAAGCCAATGCGCGTGTTAGCGATCCTTTCTTGGACGAAATCAACATGCAACCCGTACAAGAAACCCCAGTTCAAATCGAATTTGGCGACACCCCAGAAGGCAAAAACAGCGGATTCTTATTCCCCGGATCTTGGTTCAGTGGAAAGAGCAAAGGCCTCTTCAAGGGCATCAACGATTGGATGAAGGAAGGTGAAGATTTTCACGATTGATCTACACTAAAACAGTAAAACATGTCAGTATTTGAACCAGCAGTCAATATAACCCGTGGCAACCTCATCAAAGTGATCGGTGTAGGTGGCGGTGGCAGCAATGCCGTAAACCACATGTTCCGTCATGGTATCGAAGGTGTAGATTTCTTCATCTGCAATACCGATTTGCAAGCCCTTCATAGCAGCCCCATCCCCAATCGCCTACAATTGGGCGCACAGCTCACCGAAGGACTTGGTGCAGGCTCGATGCCAGACATGGGAGAAAAGGCCGCGATGGAAAACATGCAGCAGATTCGCCAAATCATGGAAGACAACACCAAAATGGTATTCATCACCGCCGGAATGGGTGGTGGTACAGGTACCGGTGCCGCTCCTGTGATCGCGAAAATTGCCAAAGAACTCAACATCCTCACGGTGGGTATCATCACCCTGCCGTTTGAAGATGAAGGTCCTCAAAGGATAGACCAAGCACAAGAAGGTCTCGAAAAACTCCGTCCGCACGTAGATGCTTTGTTGACCATTTGTAACGATCGCATCGTAGACATGTACGGCGACCTCACCATCACGCAAGCATTTTCAAAGGCCGATGACATTCTTTGCACCGCAGCCCGAGGCATCGCTGAAATCATCACCAAACCCGGACAAATCAACGTAGACTTCATGGATGTGCAAACCGCCATGAAAGACAGCGGACGAGCCATCATGGGAACAGGTTTTGCGTCTGGCGACAACCGAGCTGAAAACGCAGTGCGCATGGCATTGGATAGTCCTTTGCTCGACAATACCCGTATTCAGGGTGCTCGACATTTGCTAGTGAATTTTGCCTACGGCCACAAAGAGCCCGTAATGAGTGAAATTTCTAAAGTGAAAAAATTCTTGCAGGAAGAAGCCGGACATACCGCTCACCTCAAAATGGGTATTACCCGCGACGAGAGCCTAGGAGAAGACATCGCCATTACAGTAATCGCCACTGGATTCGAAGTAAAATCGTTTGGCAGCAACTACAACTTCCAAGAACCTGCCGTTCAGCAGCAGCCCATAGCTCAGAACATCCCAGTAGCGCAAAATCATGCTGTAAACAATCCATACCAACCCAACTATTATGGGGGACAAGGATTTCATCAGGCACCACCTGCGAGCAGCATGCAACCCAATTTATTCAGCGCACCGCCTATCAACCCTACCGTGGTGAATCATGTGCCACAGCAGATCAACAACTACGAAGACAGTGCGATGGTGAACAATACGTTTGGACAAGAGCCCATGCCGTTTGATCACAATCAAAACAGTGACATAGCAAATCCAAACAACAACATCACAAACGCGAATAGCCATATCGCCAACAGTGCGAACCCCCTCAATCCAATGAATGTGGAACCCAAGGCGTTCGAAAGTTCAAGCGAATGGAACGAGGACCCCATGGCGCAAATATTTCGCGATACGCGTATGGAAAACGGACGCAGAGACAGGGAAGCGTTGTTTGAAAACGACATCGAAATTCCCGCTTACATGCGCAAGGGCATCAGTTTAGAAGCTGCGCCCCCAAGCCAATCTCAGTTGGTAAGTAAAATCACCATCGGAGAAGAAGACCCAATGAATGCACGCGATTTAACGGTTAAACCGAATCGCCACTTGCACGATAACGTGGATTGATAGCCAAAAAAATCCAACAGCAAAAGAGCCATGCCGCAAGGTGTGGCTTTTTTGTGTTCTATGGACCTGCCATGAAAGTTACAGAAAGCTCGCCGTTAGCCTACGTCAGCACATCAAACCCTGGAGAAAACCCTAACACGAACTCCTGAAAACACCCTCATACAAACTCCGGCGCAAGCCTGCAATGAAACCCGACTTAAAACCAGGCTTTATCAAATACCGTAAACCGCCAAATACCTTTGGGCAACACCCGCCGCGGCATACTTCTCAATGGCCGATAAGCGGCAACGGCTAGACATCTCACTTCGCACCTCAGTAAGCGAGTTGAAATAATCGGCAATGCCATCTATCAATGTTTGTGTATCCATTTTGGGTGCCAACCACCCAGTATTCGCCACTCCCTCCGACTCAATCATTTCAGGGATCCCCCCTACCGCAAACGCCGCAACAGGCACACCGCAACTCAAACTCTCCATGATGGTCGTAGGCAAATTCTCTTCATGTGATGTTGTGACATACACATCAGCCTGCCAATAGGCGTCTCTCATTCGTTGGGCATCCGCAATAAAACCCAATTCAGTAAAAGAACATTTCAAACCCAAATCACCCAATCGATTCTCTCCTACCACCAAGGCGTGCAATTGGGTGTATCCCATATCGTAAAGAGAGTTGCAAATCAACCGAAACTCGGCAAACCCTTTGGCTACATTGCCCAAATTCGCAGCGGCAAACATCAACACGAAAGACTCTTCTGAGGCACCCTGCATGTCAACAGTAAATGGTTTCGCCTTCATACCCACTGAATCTTGTTCCGCCGGACGAAAGTAATCGGTATCTATGGGATTGGGTATCACTGCGATACAATCTCTTTGTTCGATGGTTGTCGCGCCGCTCTTCAGCGCCTGTTCCCGCAACCATTGACTCGGAGTAACAAACTGCAATTGACTACCTGCCACTGCATACATAGATTGTTTGGCGCTGAATACGCGGCGCGACAAATCTCGCTCGCCTGGCACTTTGAGATAATGACAATTCCCACAGCCCCCCTCAAAATGATCACAGCCCCGAGGATGATAACACCCGCCGGTAAATGGCCACATGTCATGACAAGTCCACACCACCTTCTTGTTCAAACACATCAATGCCTCCAAACCGCCCAAACTCACAAAGCCCTTATTCACCCAATGCAAATGAACAACATCCGCCTCGGCAATGGCTTTCCAAACGGAAACATTCACACCGGTTTTTCCATGACTAAATGCAAATCGAACAGATTTATCACTTTCAAATCGCAGGAAATCCAATTTTTCCAATGCATGCAATCCAAAAGCCCATTTGCGTTTCAACCAACTACTGGCCCACAAATGAAAATCCCCTTCTCCACCCTCAAACACCCAATGCTGGCTTTCTACACCAGGCAACTGACCCAGGGCCACACTCAATCGCTGCGCAGCCACAAATGCACCACCTGCCGACGACGCATTCAAGTGTACCACCCTCAACTGTTTGCTATCCCTGGTTTCGCGGTTCATTTCAATGGCGATGGATTCAATTTGTGATGAAGTGATTTAACAACCCAATAGTTAACCATCAACCCTTGTCGATGGCATTTTCTTCTGTCTTTTTCAAACTCTTCGATAAAAGCACGGCTACCACCAATGCCATCATCATCAATATCCCACCGCTAAAATAAGGCAACCCATAGTAATAATGGTACAATCCCCCAGCCACAATCGGACCAATAGCCCGGGCCAAAGAACCCAAACTCTGCAACAGTCCCAACATCTGTCCTTGCGATTCCGCAGGCGTATTCAAACTCACCAAAGAATTGATCGCCGGCATCATCAAACCATTCCCAAATGCCAAAAGCAAAATGGCAAATGCTTGAACCATATAAAACGTCTGAGTATCATTCGCCAATGGAATGACACTTAAGCCCACAGCTACGATCGGACAGCCCATCAACAACATTTTTCTCACGCCCCATTTCTTCTGAAACATCCCAATCAAACCACCCTGCACCACGGCACTGCAAATACCAATAAATCCAAAAATATTACCGATGCCATATTCTGTGAGTCCGTATTTCTCTTTCCACAAAACACTGGCATTCACCTGCATCATACTGAACGCAGCGATGTACAAAAAGTTAATCAAAAACAACTCTCCGATGATATCAATTCGCCAAACGGTTACAAGTCCTTTGAAAGTATCTGACACCTTGCGTTTTTCCACCGATTTCGATTGCAAACTCTCTGGCAGCAGGAACCAAGCCAATACAAAATTCAAGGCACACAAGGCCGCAGTAAAAAAACCCACCCATTGAACACCGTGCGCCCCGCCTGCATGATACAACCACCCACCGATGGGCGGTCCAAACACAAAACCCAAACCAAACGCAGCGCCGATGATACCCATTCGCTTGGCGCGATCCGCAGGGGGCGTGATGTCCGCGATGTAAGCCTGCGCAGCAGAAATGTTCGCACTACCAAACCCAGAAATCACCCTTGAAAACAACAAGAAACTGAAATTCGCACTGATCCCAAACAAATAGTAACCAATGATATTCACGAATACGCTCACCAAAATGATGGGTCTTCGGCCGATTCGATCAGACCATGAACCAAAAATGGGTGCGAACAAAAACTGAATGATTGAAAACGCCCCAGCAACCACACCCACGGCCACATCCGGATTGAAAGGCATCCCTGAGGTTGTTGCCAAAGTTTTTGCCAAATTCGGCAAAATGGGGATCACAATCCCAAAACCCAACAGGTCTATGAAGATGGTTAAAAAAAGGATCGCTATACGTTTGTCTTTCATGTACTTTGTTTTTCTCTATTCAATCTGCGCCCAATCCATGATTCAGAGAGCGGCTGCCACAATCCTTCTCGTAAAACCCCCAAATTGTTAGGCAGCATATCAACCACCAAACTATCATCTGTTAACAAGCCCGCTTCATATTTCTCTTTCAGCGTGCCTGGATTATAAATACAAAGATCAACACCATCTTGCACCCAAAGCAAGGTTCTTTGGAAAAAATCCAAACCGTAAATTTCTTGTTGCGATTTTAGCAAATGAAATACTTTATCTATGCTACATCCCGATGGTGGCTCCTTGGTTTCATCTACCGCCACAACCACAATTGTATTAAAGAAAACATCAAATCCCGCCAACAAATCCACACCATGCGCTTGCCATCCAGCCACAAATTGTTGCAATTGTATTCTTAACTTCAGCACTTCCTCATCGGTCATTCTACGCTGAGCGCCAAACATCCACACCCTACTAGAATCTGCCAATTGCCCCAACATCATTAGCGCAATGATTGATTCACCAATTCAGCCACGTCCATCACCTGCACAGCATCTTCACGCTCAAAATGCTTCGTGCCATCGCGCATCATCGTGTTACAGAACGGACAATTCACGGCGATGATTTCCGCACCCGTAGCCAAAGCCTCCTCAGTACGATTCACATTCACCTCCTGATTTCCCTTCTCCGCCTCTTTAAACATTTGAGCACCACCGGCGCCACAACAAAAACCATTGGTCTTGCAACGCTTCATTTCAACCAAATCAATATCCAATCGCTCCATCACCATGCGAGGGGCCTCATAAATTCCGTTGGCCCGACCCAAATAACAACTGTCGTGATAGGTTATTTTCTTACCCGCAAACGCGCCACCTTCAATCGACAATCGACCCGATGCAAGCAACTCATTGATCAACTGGGTATGATGTACCACTTCATAATTACCGCCCAAATTGGGATATTCATTTTTTAAAGTATTGAAACAGTGTGGACAGGCTGTCACGATGCGCTTTACACCGTAACCATTCATCACTTCGATATTCTGCATCGCTTGCATTTGGAACAAAAACTCATTCCCCGCACGTTTGGCAGGATCACCTGTACAACCCTCTTCCATACCCAAAATAGCAAACTGAACGCCCGCCTTTTGTAAAATGTTAGAAAAAGCCCTGCTCACGCGCTGCGCACGCTCGTCGTAACTCCCCGCACATCCAACCCAAAACAAAATCTCTGGGGTTTCTCCGGCGGATATAAAATCCTGCATGGTTCTAACCGATACCGTCATAATGCTGCAATTTCGCCTTTTCAAACCAAAGCATTGAAACATTTATTCCACAGCCATAAAAAATAGACAACAAAGAGGGGGCACCACTGGCGCCCCCTCTTTGTGTTTACTACATCAACAGCTCAATAGCCCGATCCGCCCATACCAACTACTTCCTGAACCGCACAAGCCATCAATGGCACCCGCAAATCATTGCAGTAATGTTGAAATGGACTCGTTTTCATAAAACCAGACCCATCGGTCTCGTTCATCGAAGCTACCCAACAATCGTTCAATTTCGACAACTCCGTAAATACCGCTTCTCGCATATCAACCCCAGCTTGAACATCCAACTCAACCACTGTTACCCCATGTTTCACCATGTAGTCGTACGCCTGAGTAGAATACGCATTGAGATATCGCACAGTTTCTGAATCTTTCTTGTTAGACAGAGCCAGCACATGAACGCGAGCGAAAAAAGCCTTCGCCAATTTGGCCACTCGGTAAAATTTTTGCCTCGATTCCGATGTTGAATCCAATAACATCAACAAATTCTTCGGATCCACCCAACCCGTTTCCGGATTCAGATAAATCACAGGGGTCTCGAACTTTCCAATGCATCCTGCCATTCCACCGCCAAGCATACTGCCCGACTTAGAAACAGCCAGAATTACCGTCATCTCAACCTTCAACTCATTGGCGGTTTTTGCCGCGGTTGACCAAAATTCTCCCGACTTCTTTACGATTGTCAAATCCCGGTACGCACGCTTCTTGAGATCATCCACAAGGGCGTTCGTGAGTTCAGCATTTGCCGCAGTTTCTAACCACAACAAATCTCCTTTGAACCGGCGCGCCACCGAAACCAATGCGTCGCCAATTGTTTTTTGATTTTGGATACTGTCTGATGTAAATAAAATTTTTGTAAGGGTTTCTTCCATAGGCTTTGTTAATTTTACACCGAATCTCATGAAAACTTTCCATATAATCAAGCACGTATCGCACTTTTAATGAATAGTTTATACACTCCCAACATACGCAATCAATGTTAATCCTCCCGCCATTTCACGCATCAATGCCAACCAAAAAATCCATTCATTCTTTGAAATCCGTTTTCTTCTTGGCGATCCTTGCCAGCTTTTGTTGCATCCCGCAAAAAGCGCAATCCCAAACCACTCCCAAGCCCCCTCACTACAGAGGATTGTGCACCACTCCCAACAACACCATTTGGATCAGCGGCACACAGTCCAAAATCCTACGAGGCCATTACAATGCAAAAAGTGAATTTCACATCGACACCCTTATAACACCCCACTCAAACAAAGATTA
>JACCDX011465004.1_pt1 | contig 25577 bp, 23 predicted proteins | sample 7449681 | NCBI WGS metagenome assembly JACCDX01 (sample SAMN15323450, study PRJNA562643) | freshwater metagenome | isolation source: river surface water | place: USA:Blue River Watershed | collected 2017-08-18
ACCAAGCTTCCTTCATCGAGGCCCAAACGCTTCATATCTCCAGGGTGGAGCTGCACGACAGGTTCAGGAACGTGGCCGAACAGTTTTCCAACTAAACCTGTGCGCGTCATCCCATGCCACTGATCACGCAGTCGACCTGTGTTGAGTGAGAACGGGAAACGAGATTCGCGCGCTTCAGCAGTAGGTAAATAGGGAAGGGCTGAAAATTTAGCGCGTCCATTTGCAGTAGCAAATATTCCATCTTCATATAAACGCGACTGTCCGTGTAGTTTGCCTTCGGCCATCGGCCACTGTTCAGGACTATGTTCTAAATGTGCGTAACTCAAACCCGTGATGTCTAGATCGCGGCCGCGCGTTGACTCACGGTGTTCAAGCCATATTTCCTCAGTGGATGAGTATGCCAAGTGCAAATTTTCTTTTTGTTTTGCAATTCCTGGCTCTTTGGCTAATCGTGTTGCTAGGTCAACGACGATTTGCCAGTCATGTCTCGTTTGACCGGGAGGGGGTACAGCGCTATTGACGCGGGTGATGCGTCGCTCACTGTTGGTAACAGTTCCTTCTTTTTCGCCCCAAGTGGTAGCGGGCAAAAGAAGGTCAGCAAAGCCGCATGTTTCGGCAGTCGCAAAGGCTTCCTGAACCACCACAAACTCGGCACGTTCTAAGGCGCGTCTTACCGTGTGTTGATTTGGCATAGATTGTGCGGGGTTGGTACAAGCAATCCAAAGAGCCTTGATTTCACCGTCTGCTGCAGCTTCAAACATATCTACAGCTGTTTTTCCGGGCTTAGATGGGACATCATCAATGCCCCACAGAGCCGCTACTTCAGCGCGATGTTCTGGTTTGCTCATGTCGCGGTGCGCGCTGATAAGGTTGGCTAAACCGCCGACTTCGCGACCGCCCATCGCATTCGGTTGACCAGTGAGGGAGAAAGGGCCTGCACCAATTTTTCCAATTTGCCCCGTAGCCAAATGAAGATTAATAAGTGAGGCATTTTTTGCCGTACCACTGCTCGATTGATTCAAGCCTTGGCAATACAAACTCAACGTAGCGTTTGATGTGGCAAACCAACGCGTGGCCTGGAGTAATTGCTCAGGCGTGATGCCGCAGACTTCTTGGACATGTGAAGGTGTGTAGTCGGACACCAAAGTCTTCAGCGAATCAAAACCTTCAGTGTGTGCAGCTATGTAATTGTGATCAGTCCAGTTCTCCGTCAACATGACACGCAACATGCCATGAAAAAGTGCCACATCAGTCCCAGGTTGCAATTGCAAATGCAAGTCAGCACTGCTGGCTGTATCAGTACGGCGAGGGTCCGCCACTATGATTTTGAGATTGGGGTTTTTCGCCCGCGCGTCTTCAATTCGCCGAAAAAGAATAGGATGCGCATAGGCTGCGTTGCTGCCTGCAATGAACAAACAATCGGCATGCATCACATCCTCGTAGCAAGCGGGTGGGGCGTCTGCACCGAGGGTGAGTTTGTAGCCCGCTACAGCACTGCTCATGCAAAGGCGTGAGTTGGTGTCGATGTTATTGGTGCCAAGCAGGCCTTTGACGAATTTATTGAAGACGTAATAGTCTTCGGTCAGTAATTGGCCAGATACATAAAATCCAAGCGCATCAGCCCCGTGGGTACGCATGATGTTGGCCAGTGTTTGGCTGGCGAGTTGCATGGCGTCGTCCCAAGCGACAGGCTGTAAATGACCACCCCGTACCATCCTACGCATCGGCTGTAGCAATCGAGTTTGTGCTGACAAAGAAGGACTTGCGCTCAAATGTAGCGAAGCCCCTTTGCTGCAAAGTCGTCCAAAATTTGCAGGATGCGCAGGGTCACCGCGCACGCCCGTGATGTGACCAGCTTTAGATTCGATGATGACGCCGCAGCCCACGCCGCAATAGGGACAGGTGGAGCGCGTTTCTTTCATGGTCACTATGGTTCTTGAACGTGCTTTATGCGTCGATGGCGAGGGTATCAAGCTCGTTCATATCCAACGATACAGTGCCATTTTGAACACTCACCGAAAAGCGAGTTGTGCACCCCTCATCGGGCGCATGTGCGCAGCCATCAACCAAACCGATGTGCCAGTTGTGCAGCGGACACACCACGGTTTCTCCAAACACCAAGCCTTGGCTCAAGGGGCCACGTTTGTGAGGACATTGGTCGAGCAGGGCAAACACTTTGTCTTCTGCGTTTCGAAAAAGCGCCACTTCGACACCCTTTGCGCGCTTGACGCGTCGCGCACCCAGTACAGGAATATCGTCAATCTTGCATATGACTTTCCATTCGGTCATGCTGTGTGTCCTTAAACGGTAATTGCTTCAAACTGGCGTGTGTCAACTTGCGCTTTGTCGAACTCAAACCATGGGTCAGGTTCGCCTTCAAGCGTGAATTGCAAACGTGCCCATAAGGCTTTGCGTCCTGCTTCGTCGTCGAGAATTTTTTTCTTCACATAGTCTATGCCTACGCGTTTCACGAAATGAACGGTGCGCTCGAGGTACCAGCCTTCTTCGCGGTAAAGCTGCATGAATGCACCGGTGTACTCCATGACTTCTTCGGAGGTTTTAACCTTCACAAAGAACTCTGCCACTTCGGTTTTGATGCCGCCATTACCTGCGATGTACATCTCCCAACCACTATCCACACCGATGATGCCTACGTCCTTGATGCCTGCCTCTGCGCAATTGCGAGGGCATCCCGATACAGCGAACTTCACCTTATGCGGGGCGTACATGCGCCACATCGCTTTTTCAAGGTCCTTACCCATTTTCGTGCTGTCTTGTGTGCCCATGCGGCACCACTCACTACCCACGCAGGTTTTGACTGTGCGCAGTGCTTTGGCATACGCGTGGCCGCTGGGCATGCCAATGTCTTTCCATACATTGACGAGGTCTTCTTTCTTCACGCCAAGCAAGTCAATACGTTGACCGCCCGTGACCTTGACCGTTGGGATCTTGTATTTGTCAACCACATCAGCGATACGGCGCAGTTCGTCTGCAGTGGTCTCACCCCCCCACATGCGTGGGATGACGCTGTAAGTGCCGTCCTTTTGGATGTTGGCGTGACTACGTTCATTGATGAGTCGGCTTTGTGGGTCGTCCAATGCTTCTTTAGGCCAGCTACTCATTCGGTAATAGTTAATGGCAGGGCGGCAAGTGGCGCAGCCTGTCGCTTTGCTTTCTGAGCTAGGTTTTTTCCATTCTAAGAATTCAAATACTGCGTCGTTAGTCAATAGCTTATGTTCGCGAATAGCGTCACGCACTTCTTGATGGCTGTGTTCTGTGCAAGCGCAGATTGCTTTTTTCTTAGGAGTGGCGGAGTAGTCACCACCAGCGGTGAACATCAAAATTTGTTCCACCAATCCTGTGCAAGAGCCACATGAAGCGCTCGCCTTGGTGTGCTTGCGCACTTCGTCCAAGGTGAACAAACCTTTGTCTTTGATCGCTTTGCAAATTGCCCCTTTTTTCACGCCGTTGCAACCGCACACTTCGGCATCGTCAGGCATGCTGGCAGCTTTGCTGTGGCCTTCATGCCCCACGTCGCCAATGTTCGACTCCCCAAACATCAGCTTTTCTCGAATGTCTGCGACGCTGCGACCATCGCGTAGCAGCTTGAAATACCAGCTTCCGTCCACGGTGTCGCCGTACAAACACGCGCCCACCAATTTATCGTTGCGGATCACGAGTTTTTTGTACACGCCTTCGTGCGGGTCGCTCAATACAATTTCTTCGGTGCTGCCGTCGTCACTGCCCATGAAGTCGCCCGCGCTAAACAAATCAATCCCGGTGACTTTGAGCTTGGTTGAAGTAAGCGAGCCGGTGTAGCGGCCTATGCCGAACTCAGCTAAGTGGTTAGCTAAGACTTTGCCTTGTTCAAATAAAGGCGCTACCAAACCATAGGCAATGCCACGGTGGGCCGCACATTCGCCGACGGCGTAAATGCGTGGGTCTGTGACGGTTTGCAGCGTGTCGCTGACCACAATACCGCGTTCGCAATACAGGTGCATTTTTTCGGCCAAAGCAGTGTTGGGGCGAATGCCCACCGCCATCACCACCAACTCTGCGGGGGCGTGTGAACCGTCTTTGAAAAGTACCGACGCTACACGCCCGTTTTTGTCTGCTTGTAATTCTTGCGTGTGTGCCTGCATGCGGAATTTCATGCCGCGCTCTTCTAGCGAGCGTTGCAACAAGCCGCCTGCGACTTTGTCGAGTTGGCGCTCCATCAGCCATTCGGCGACGTGCACCACGGTTACGCTCATGCCACGTTTCATCAATCCGTTGGCTGCTTCGAGGCCGAGCAAGCCGCCGCCAATCACCACAGCGTGTTTGTATTTCGTGGCCGCATCAATCATGGCCTGCGTGTCTGCGATGTCGCGATAGGCCAGGACACCGTCCAACTCTCGCCCCGGCACCGGCAGCATGAAAGGATTGGAGCCAGTAGCCAAAATCAAGCGGTCATAGGGTGCGCTCTTGACTTCGCCTGCATCGTTTGTGGCATGTACGATTCTTTTGACGCGATCCACATCAGTCACCGTCCAGTTGGCGTGCAGGGTGATCTTGTTCTCGCTGTACCAATCCAGTGGATTAAGGATGATTTCATCCAGCGTTTGTTCACCAGCCAGTACCGGAGACAACAAAATTCGGTTGTAGTTGGGGTGTGGCTCCGAGCCAAAAACAGTGATGTCGTACAAGTCTGGCGTGAGCTTGATAAGTTCCTCCAAGGTACGCACACCTGCCATACCGTTGCCCACCATAACGAGTTTAAGTTTATTGCTCATTTGCGAGTCCTTAATGTTTCTCGACATGCGCTTGACGCGTGTACAAAAAGTCAATCACAGCTTTGCGATACCGCAGGTATTCAGGATCGTCGGCAAGGGTGACGCGTGAACGAGGACGGGGCAGTTCGACATTTAGCACTTCGCCGATGGTGGCTGCTGGACCATTGGTCATCATCACGATCTTGTCAGACAGCAAGACCGCTTCATCTACATCATGCGTCACCATCACCACGGTGCTTTGTGTGTTAGCCACGATAGCCAGCAATTCATCTTGAAGTTTCGCGCGTGTTAATGCATCAAGGGCACCGAACGGTTCGTCCATCAATAGCACTTGCGGCTCCATCGCCAACGCACGGGCAATGCCCACACGTTGCTTCATGCCACCTGAGATCTCGCCAGGACGTTTATAGGCTGCATGACTCAAACCCACCATTTCCAATGCGGCGTGTGTACGGGCAGTGAGTTGTGCTTTGTTTTCTTTGGCCTTGCCATCGACGATGCCACTCTGCCCAAATACACGTTCAATACCGAGGTAGACGTTTTCAAAACAAGTGAGCCAGGGCAGCAATGAGTGGTTTTGAAATACGACCGCCCGCTCTGGACCAGGACCTGCAATCTCTCTGTTGGCACATATTAATGTTCCTTCAGTGGGCATGGTCAAGCCTGCGATGAGATTGAGTAAGGTGGACTTACCGCAACCCGAGTGGCCAATCAGTGTGACGAATTCGCCTTTGCCAACTGTTAAATCAATGTTGCGCAGCGCAGGGAAATCGCCTTTGGCAGTCTTGAAGGTTTGGGCGACACTCTCAATTTGCAAATACTTAGTGGTCAAAGATGCACTCATGATTGCACCTCCTCAAAGGTGAATGCCGTGGCAAGTTTGATGAGTGCGAATTCCAAAACCAAACCCACGATGCCAATCACGAAGATAGCGATGATGATGTTTTTAACGTTCAGGTTGTTCCATTCGTCCCAGACCCAAAAGCCAATGCCAACGCCGCCAGTCAGCATCTCGGCAGCGACGATCACTAACCAAGCCGTTCCTACAGCTAAGCGAACGCCTGTCAGCATGTAAGGCAACACTGCTGGAAACAAAATCTTGCTGACGATCTTCCATTCAGAAAGGTTCAGTACGCGCGCCACGTTCATGTAGTCTTGTGGCACACGTTGCACGCCTACGGCAGTGTTGATCACCATGGGCCAGATTGAACAAATGAAGATGGTCCAAATGGCTGCAGGGTTAGCCCCCTTGAAGACCAACAAACCAATCGGTAACCAAGCTAGCGGCGACACAGGGCGCAACAAGCTAATCAGCGGGTTAAACATTAGCGATAAAAACTCAAATCGTCCAATCAAGAAACCCAAAGGTATGCCAACGAGTGCTGCTAGTCCGAAGCCCAATGCGACACGTTTCAGTGAACTCCAAACGTTCCAACCCACGCCCTGGTCGTTGGGGCCATTGCTATAAAACGGATGACTAAACACATCGACAGCTTGCCAAAATGTGTCGGTTGGGTTGGGAAAGTTGTTGGTGCTAGTCACTGACACTAACGACCAAATACCCACAAGCAGTGCCAATCCCATAAAGGGAGGTACCACGCGTGACATGATGTTTTTCAATGACGTGGGCATGTGATACCTTTAGGCGTGAATCTTGAAGCTATCGGCGTACTTCTTTGGATCTTTGCCGTCCCACACCGCGCCGTCCATTAATTTACTGGTGCGCATCTCACTCTTGGGCACGGGTGTTTTACTGGCCGTCGCAGCTTGCTTGAAGAGGTCGATCTGGTTGATTTCTTTGGCAACTTTCAAGTAGTCAGGGTGGTCTTTCAGCAAACCCCAACGCTTGTGTTGTGTGAGGAACCACATGCCGTCAGAGAGGTAAGGAAAGTTGGCAGTGCCATCATTGAAGAATTTCATGTGGTTGGGGTCGTCCCAAGTTTTCCCCAAACCATTTTGGTAGCGGCCCAAAATGCGTTGGTTGATCACGTCCACGCTGGTGTTCACATAGGCCTTGTCCGCGATGGTTTCAGCCATCTTCATTTTGTTTTGCAAGCCTGCATCAATCCATTTACCTGCCTCCAAAATCGCGGCGGTTACTGCACGTGCAGTGTTTGGGTACCTCTTGACGAAGTCACTTGTGGTGCCTAGCACTTTTTCTGGGTGGTCACGTCAGATGTCTTGTGTAGTAGTTGCTGTGATCCCAATACCATCAGCAATCGCACGGTGTCCCCAAGGCTCGCCTACGCAGTAGCCGTCCATATTTCCCACGCGCATGTTTGCCACCATTTGAGGTGGCGGCACGGTAATCACCTTTGCGTCTTTAAGTGGATTCACACCGACGCTTGCTAACCAGTAATAAAGCCACATTGCATGCGTGCCAGTAGGGAAGGTTTGTGCGAAGGTGTATTCACGCTTGTCAGTCGCCATTAATTTGGCGAGGCTTTCGGCATCGACCGCACCTTTATCAGCGAGCTTCTTTGACAAAGTGATAGCTTGACCGTTTTGATTTAAGTTCATCAACACAGCCATGTCTTTCTTTGGACCGGCGGTGCCCATGTGTACCCCGTAGATCAAGCCATACAAGGCGTGTGCAAAATCAAGTTCACCATTGACCAACTTGTCTCGCACACCTGCCCAGCTGGATTCTTTGGTTGGAATGATCTTGACACCGTATTTTTTGTCAATGCCTAAGACCGAAGCCATGACGACGCTTGCGCAGTCGGTAAGGGGAATAAAACCAATCTTGACCTCCTCCTTCTCAGGTTTGTCTGAACCTTGGGCATACACAGCTGCACGTAAGGCCGGTGCGATGGTGAGTGCGCCTGCTGTGGCGGCTTGCAGTACGTTGCGGCGGCTCATGGGGGTCTCCAAAAGCTTCGTCATGACATCACTCCTATGTAAAAAAATTGCTCAGAAATGACAAAGGCGTCCGCACCACAAGCATGTAAGTCATGCATGGGTGGGGACGCCTTTGTCCGTGAGCCGTCATTGGCTCTTATGTTTTGTTACGCAATTGCTATGCCAGTAATTTAGGGTTCTCCCGTATCAAATACTGCACCATGAGTGGGCATTTGCCTTGGTGCGCACCAAATCAGCGCACCAATTTAGGACAATAAGTCGGCAATATCTAGTGTGCGTTGTGCGATTTCCGCTATCTTGAGGCCCTTGTCCATTGCGATTTTTCTGAGTTTGGTGAAGGCTTCTTTCTCACTCAGGCCCTGGCGTTCCATGAGCAATGATTTAGCGCGATCTACAACCGTGCGCTCTTGCAAGGCATTACGGGCATTGTCGCGCTCATCACGCAATCGTTCTTCGTATTCAAAGCGGGCCATCGCTACATCCAGAATGGGGCGGATGCGCTTGCTCGCGAGACCATCTACGATGTAGGCTGAGACACCCACTGCAACGGCGTCTTTGACATGTGATGTATCGTTGTCATCCGTGAAGAGCACGATAGGGCGCCGTGCGTCACGAGTGGCGAAGACGACGTGCTCTAGCGCATCTCTTGCTTCCGATTCAGCGTCTACGATGATCAGATCGGGCTGGAGTTGACTGATTCGGTCAGCTAGAAACACATCCGCAGGCAGTGAAGCAATCAGGTTAAATCCGCTTTCCAGCAAGCCGATGCGCAGTGCGCGGGAACGTTCTGCTTGAGAAACAGCGTGATCGTCCTCCGGATCTTGAACATCCAGGTCAGGCACAACTACTACGATGCGTAGTGCTTCATGCTTAAGTTTTTGGGCTGACTTTTGCTTCATTGGTTGCAGATTGCTGGTTCAGATTACACACAGCAATAAACAGACCAATCTTTCGAACTGGAACCCGTAACTAGCCAACTTAGCCCCCTAGAGTTGGAGCGGCAGCGTCAGGCTGCTCTATGAAAAGTGCCTACAGGTTTGGGGGGAATGCATGAGACAGAATGTTTGATATAAGTAATTCATACTACTTCAATTGGATCTAGACTAATGAACTGGCTTAAGGGGTCAAATTAAGTGTTTGACATCAAAACTCTTCGCTCTTAATATTTCGGTGCGTCCAAGGGTGATCTTGGCTCGCATTACCCTCTAGAGCGACATCTTTGCCGCTCGCGTGGGGAGGTCTAAATTCTCACCTCCGTCCACGCACCCGACCGAGAGCCTCCCGTGCGCTTGGTCAAGCCCGATGCGGTTAGTGACCGGTCGGGCTTTTTGCTTTCAGCGATTGAAGGCGCGACAAGTGGCAAGCGTTTGCCACAATTTTGCTGGCACAGCTTATGCGTGACTTAGGTCGATTGACCGATTTCCCGATATTCAATTTTTATTGAACCTTCAAACTTGGTCGTGTGAAACGGTCAATCATCACCAACACCTAATGAAAGATTTGCATGAATTAGCCAGAAATTGAAGGAGCGCTCTATGGATACCGCCAACAGAATGAGGGTGAACGCCCGATCGAATGGCTACTCTGGAAACAGCAGTACGCCACACGATAAACAGCAGCAACACCGACAAAAGGTGCAAGCACTTTTTGAGGCCATCGGCAGTGGCAATCTAGAGACTTCAAGGCATGCTTTTCAAGCACTGGTTAACTTTGATTCCGCAACTGCGAACGACCCTCAATTTCTGCGCATTTCCAGGTTCCTCGACGCATCCAGCATTTACCTAGCGCAACAGGTGGTCAAAGAGATCAAGGCGTCTTGGATCAACGCCCAACCTTTACGCTCAACGCCCAAGCCTCAAAAAGCGCAATCACCCGCGCTGCGCCTGGACGGTTTGCATGTAGTGGATTTGCGAGCTTGATACCAATTGTGACAATTCGAAGTATTTTTATACCTGCTTGTTCAGGGAAAACACCCTAACGAATCAGCAGCCGCTAGCCAAAATAGAGTTATGGCGCGGCAGGGTGCGAGGCAGATTTTTTTGTCAGTCTGCTGTTTGGTGGTTCAAATCCACCACGCGTCGCCAAACGATCTTCTCTCTGCTTCAACTTCAGGACATTCGGCCCCCTATAGTTGTGCGTTCATATCCTATAGGTGATGAAAAGTACTGATGTCAATCATCAACAAATCCAAACAATTTCTTTCTGCCGAGACGGAGCAGAGAGTAAATCAGCTTTGTGCGTTTTTGCAGTGAGATGGAAAAAAGAAAAAACAACAGCCGGTCACTGATCTCTTTTCACGAAGTCACCTGAAAAAACCAGAAGACATGCTCTGAACTAAGTGCAGGTGCTGAGCTATTTGAGAATCACCACCAATACACTGCAAGGCGAGTGCTCAATCAATGCTTTTGAAATTGATCCGCGCCACCACCTTTCGATCCAACTGTCACGGTGCTTGTGGCCAAGGATGATCAGGTCAGCTGCAATTTCTTGTGCATAGAGGACGATTTGATCTACCGCATCTCCTCTTCGTAGTTCTCCTACGGCGTTGATCCCTGTTTGGGTCAACTGTGATACACCATCGTTGAGTACTTTCACAAAGCGTTCGTGTTCAATTTTGTTTTGTTCCTCGTTGTAGTAAGAGGTTTCTGGTCCGATTGACACTAAGTCATAGGGGACGACAGCAAGCAGGTGGACATGCGCTTTCTGCCATTGGGAAAGATCCTTGCAATTGAGCAAAGCCTCTTGGCTGGCTTGTGATCCGTCGTAAGCAAGAATAATGTTTTTATACATAAGAGTCTCCCAAAAAGACTAAAACCATCAGACACGTTCACAGTGCGTTGGCGGTCCATATTTCTGCTCAAGCGCGTGCTCCGGGCAGTGCCCATTGCGTGGTGAACCAGCCCTTGTCTTCAATGTCAAGAATACGAATTTTATGCAGCATGTTGGTGTATTGAGTCAGTGGGTGAAGAGCTGATTGGCTAGTTGCATGCGGGTAATGTTGGTTTTTTTTAGGGTTAACCATAATTTTTTCCAAGCGGTTGGGCCTTGTTTTGGGTACAGGCAAGCGCGTAATATGTGTCAATACATTTACATATGTGTGGCGGTCGTGACATCATATTCGATCATTGGAACACCACCACGCGCAACCTTGGAGAAGCAGATGGGTCGTTTCGCAAACAAGACGGTGGTGGTGACAGGTGGCGGTGGTGGCATTGGTGGGGCAACCTGCCGTCAGTTTGCCAAAGAGGGTGCACAAGTTGCGGTGTTCGACATGAATTTGGAAGCCGCGCAAAAAGTGGCGAATGACATAGAGGCCTCAGGTGGCAAAGCCAAGGCGTATGCCTGCAACATCACCGACCGTGTGGCGGTTGACAAAGCCGTGGCACAAACACAAGCGGATTTGGGGCCGATCGATGTGTTGGTGAACAACGCGGGTTGGGATGTTTTTTGCCCTTTCACCAAAACCACGCCCGATCAGTGGGACAAATTGATCGCCATCAACCTCACGGGTGCATTGCACATGCATCACGCGGTGTTGCCAGGCATGGTGGCGCGTAAAAGTGGGCGCATTGTCAACATCGCCTCAGATGCTGCGCGCGTCGGTTCGTCTGGTGAGGCCGTGTATGCCGCTTGCAAAGGTGGCTTGGTCGCGTTTTCAAAAACCATTGCGCGTGAACATGCGCGCCACAACGTGAATGTGAATGTGGTTTGTCCTGGCCCCACCGACACCGCTTTGTTTGCTGATTACAAAGAAGGCGCGGGCAACCCCGAAAAACTGATGGAAGCCTTCACCCGTTCAATTCCCTTGGGTCGCATTGGCCAGCCCGACGATTTGCCCGGCGCCATTTTGTTTTTTGCCAGCGACGACGCACGCTATGTCACCGGTCAGGTGTTGAGTGTGTCGGGTGGCTTGACGATGAACGGTTGATTATTTTTTTGAAAGCAGCATCATGACATTTGAAGACATTCTTTACGAAAACCGCAATGGCGTGGCATGGATCACCATCAATCGCCCCGACAAGATGAACGCGTTTCGCGGTACCACTTGCGATGAATTGATCAAAGCTTTGAACAAAGCCGGTTACGACAAATCGGTGGGTGCGATTGTGTTGGCGGGTGCAGGAGACCGCGCGTTTTGCACGGGTGGCGATCAGTCGGCGCACGACGGCAACTACGACGGACGCGGCACCATTGGCTTGCCCATGGAAGAGTTGCACACCGCCATCCGCGATGTGCCCAAGCCTGTGATTGCAAGAGTGCAAGGCTATGCGATTGGTGGCGGCAATGTGTTGTGCACGATTTGCGACCTCACCATTTGTTCTGACAAAGCTATTTTTGGTCAAGTGGGGCCCAAGATGGGTTCGGTCGATCCCGGCTATGGCACCGCATTTTTGGCGCGCGTGGTGGGCGAAAAGAAGGCCCGTGAAATTTGGTATTTGAACAAGCGCTATTCGGGTGAAGAAGCGGTTGCCATGGGGTTGGCCAATATTTGTGTACCCCATGACCAACTCGACGCGACCGTGCAAGAGTGGGGCGAAACCATTTGCGAACGCAGCCCCACGGCCATTGCCATTGCCAAGCGCAGTTTCAACATGGACACCGCGCACCAATCGGGCATTGCGGGCATGGGCATGTATGCATTGAAGTTGTATTACGACACCGAAGAATCACGCGAAGGCGTTAAGGCATTGACTGAAAAGCGCAAGCCTGATTTCCGCAAATACGCAAAATAATGTTAAATGTGCTTTTGTGAATTGCGCTAACCAAGAGGTTTTAAGGCATGAACCCCTACATCGATGAAGATTTGCAAGCGCTAGCTCAACACGCCAGACGATTTGCATCGGGTCGCGTTGCACCTGGTTTTCTCGAGCGTGATCAAACGCGTACCCTTGACCGTGCCTTGATGCGTGAAATGGGGCAAATGGGTTTCATTGCCCCAGAATTACCTGAAGCGGTCGGAGGTCAAGGAATGGGCTGCTTGGCAGCGGGCGTAATTCACGAAGAAATTGCGCGTGCTGACCTCAGTCTTTCCTACATCAATTTATTGGCTTCGCTCAACGGCCAAATTTTGAATGAGCACGGGGACCCCGCTGTCACACGACCTTGGCTCACCAAGCTCACCCAAGGCGAAGCCTTGCTGGCGATAGCGCTGACCGAGCCAAGGGGAGGTTCGGATGCAGCCAATTTGAGGCTGCGGATGGAGCGTGACGGCGATCACTATGTCATCAATGGTGAAAAAACCTCGATCTCTGCGGCCGACCAAGCCGACGCGGCTGTGGTGTTTGCGCGCACGGGAAGCATCGATGCGGGTGCCCGTGGGGTAACGGCCATTTTGGTCCCCATGGATTTACCTGGTATCACACGCAACCGTTTTGACTGTCATGGTCAGCGTGCCATTGGTCGCGGTTCAATCTTTTTTGAAAATGTACGTGTGCCTGTCGCGCACCGATTAGGTGACGAAGGCGCAGGTTTTATTCAAGTCATGCAAGGGTTTGATTATTCACGCGCGCTGATCGGTATGCAGGTATTGGCTGTGGCACGCGTGGCACTGGACGAAGCATGGGCCTATGTGGCTCAGCGTGAGGCTTTTGGTAAACCACTGGCGTCGTTTCAAGGTGTCTCGCACACATTGGCCGACTTTGACACGCAAGTAGAAGCTGCGCGTTTATTGTGTTTGCAAACCCTGTGGCTCAAGGACCATGACTTGCCGCATTCAGCGGAGGCGGCGATGTGTAAATGGTGGGGCCCTAAATTGTCTTATGACGCCATTCACGCCAGCCTGCTCATGTTTGGGCATGGCGGCTATGACCGAGGCATGATGGAACAACGCTTGCGCGATGTGCTCGGCTTTCAAATCGGTGATGGGACCTCGCAAATCATGAAATCTATCGTGGCGCGAACCCGTGCAGGTAGAAAAGCAGTTGGGATCTGACATGCTGGAAGTCATTGACATCGAACGGCGCTTTGGTGGTTTGGTTGCTCTCACGGGTGTGAGCATGCAAGTACAAAAGGGTGAGATTTTTGGTTTGGTTGGTCCCAATGGCAGTGGTAAGACCACCATGACAAATGCAATTACAGGTTTTTACCCGCCGCAAAAGGGCCGCATTGTGTTGGATGGCAAAGACATCACGGGAATGGCGCCGCACCAAGTGGCGCGCCATGGTGTTGCGCGTACATTTCAAAATCTTGCCTTGTTCAATGGTATGACGGTTTTGGACAACATTCTGTTAGGCCGTCACGTTCATATGCACCCCAGTGTTTGGCGAACCGCTTTGTACCCTTGGTTTGCACGCGATGAGGAAATTCAACACCGCCACATTGTGGAAGAAATCATCGACTTCATGCAACTCCAAAATGTGCGTAATGAATTGGTAGATGCTATTCCTATCGGTTTGAAAAAGCGTGTGGAACTGGCGCGTGCCCTGGTCGCTGAGCCCCGCTTCTTGATTTTGGATGAGCCGATGGCAGGCATGAACCAAGAGGAAAAAGAATATATGGCGCGCTTTGTTCTTGATGCGCGCGACGAACGTGGGGTTACTGTGCTACTGATTGAGCACCATATGGACATCATCACTGGTATTTGTGACCGTATGTTGGTGCTCAGCTATGGCGAATTGATTGATTGCGGCGTACCGCGTGAGGTAATTCAAAATCCACGTGTCATCAAAGCCTATTTGGGAGGCGCAAGTCATGCAGACTGATCCTTCAAGATGGAACTTACATCCTGACACCACATTGATTCGTTTGTTAGCGCTGAATGCGCAACACCGTGGTAACCAAGTGGCTGTGCGTGAAAAAGACTTGGGTATTTGGCAGCAAACCACATGGCATCAGTGGCTTGAATTAACATTGTCTTGCGCTGCGGGTCTTGAACAATTAGGCTTTGCAAGAGGCAATGGACTGGTGGTTGTCGGCGACAACCGCTTGCATTTGTACACGGGTAACCTGGCTGCTGCTGCACTGTGCGGTCAGGCCATGCCGATCTACCCCGATGCCACACCCGACGAAATTTTGCACATCATCGAACAGTCTAAGGCGGCCTTTGTGATCGCTGAAGATCAGGAGCAGGTCGACAAAATTTTAGACTTACGTGAGCGCTGTCCCTTCATCAAAACCATCATTTATGACGATGCTCGTGGCTTGACCGACTACAAAGCCCCTGGATTGTTGTCGTGGCGTGAAGTCGTTGCGCTTGGGGCAAAACGTTTGACTGATGAAACTGGATTGCGTGACGCATTGATTGTTCGCGCGCAAGCTGATGATGTGGCGGTGATCATTCATTCTTCAGGTACCACAGGTAAACCCAAAGGTGTTTTACTCACGCACAGCAATGTTTTGGCTGGCGTGTCCAATGCATTTCAGGCTGATTCATTTGCATTTGGAGAGTCTGTTCTGGCTTACTTGCCGATGGCTTGGATTGGCGACTACGCCTTGACCATGGGTGCTGGCATTTCGCTGCACTTTGTTATCAATATTCCCGAGAGTGCTGAGACGGTCCTGCACAATTTGCGCGAAATCGCTCCCTCCTACTATTTGGCTGCACCACGCAGTTGGGATAACTTGCTCACTCTGGTACAAGTGCGCATGGAAGATTCCTCGCCTTTGAAAAAAGCCATTTATCACTATTTCATGGATGTGGCTGTTGCGCATGAGCGTCTCAAACTCGAAGGTAAAACTGTCCCTTGGTGGAGTGAGTGGGTGCGTATTTTGGGTGAGCTCATGGTGTACGGACCGATCAAAGACCAACTCGGGCTGAGTGGATTAAAACACCCCTTTACCGGTGGTGAGGCGATTGGGGAAGACACCTTTATTTTTTATCGCGCTTTGGGTGTCAAGCTGCGACAGCTCTATGGACAGACCGAGACTAGCGCCTTCAATGCCATGCATGCGGCTGATGAGGTTCGTTTACATACAGTGGGTCGACCCTTGCCTGGGGTGAAAGTCAAGATTAGTGACGAGGGTGAAATCTTGATTCAATCAGGCAGTGCATTTAAAAGTTACTTTAATCAGCCTGAGTCCACAGCAAAAACAATCCAGGATGGATGGGTGCATACAGGTGACGCAGGTTATCTTGAAGAAGACGGTCACTTGGTTGTGTTGGGACGTTTGTCGGAAGTGGTCTACACACAGCAGGGTCAACGTTACATTCCAAATTACATTGAAAATCGCTTGAAATTTAGTCCGTACATCAAAGATGCCGCTGTTTTGGGGAGTGGCCGCGATCGTTTAGCCGTGATGATTTGTATTGATATGGAAGCTGTTGGGCACTGGGCTGAATTGCGTGGTATCACCTACATGTCATATGCGGATTTGTCACAGAAACCGCAGGTGATGGAGTTGCTCTTAAAAGCAGTAGAACGTGTCAACGCATCTCTTCCACCTCCATTGCAAATGAAGCGTGTTGTGAGTTTGCCTAAAGAGTTTGACGCAGACGATGGTGAAATCACGCGCACTCGTAAATTGCGTCGCAATGTGGTTGAAGAAAGATATGCACCTCTTGTTGATGCCATTTACAGCAACAAAGACCGTGTTTTGCACAAGTCACGCATTGTTTATGAAACGGGCGAGGTGGGCGAGCTCGAACGCGAACTGCACATCCGGGAGCTGTGAAAATGGATTTGAATTATTTTCTCGAGCTGGCCGTCAACGGTGCCTTGGCGGGATTGATGTATGCGCTGGTTGCAATGGGCGTGGTATTGGTCTACAAATCATCGTCTGTTCCCAATTTGGCGCAAGGTGCATTGACCATGGTCGGTGCCTATGTGGTTCTGTTTTATGCCATCGGTTTTTCCTTGCCGATGTGGATAGCCATTCCATTGGCCATCATTTCAATGTGCTTTTTGGGATTGTTCATTGAGCGCGTGGCCCTGCGGCCTCTAGCAGGACGGCCGATCGTGATGATCTTGATGATGACCTTGGGGTTAGATATTTTTCTACGCGCTCTTGCTCTGGCCATCTGGGGTGGCAATGGACGACCTATGCGCATAGGTATCAGTGATGAGCCCTTTTTTATCGGTCAGTTATTGCTGAATCGTTCCTATGTGGTTGGCGCTGTTATCACCTTGGTGCTGTTTGCTTTGTTTGTGTTTTTTTTCCAAACGCGCCGAGGCGTGGTGCTGCGTGCCATTGCAGATGATTACATGGCTTCGTGGTCGGTGGGTATTTCGGTAGAGCGAGGTGTCGGTTTGTCTTGGGCCTTATCGTCGATGGTGGCAACCGTTGCTGGCGTGCTGTGGGCGTCGATGCAAGGGGTTGATCAATCTTTATCTATGCTGCTACTAAAGGGGATTACCGTCGCCGTTCTGGGTGGTATGGACAGCTTGGGTGGCGCCATTTTGGCTGGTTTGTTTTTGGGCGCGTTTGAAAGCGTCGCATCCGGTTATTTAGACCCCTTGCTAGGCGGTGGGACTCGCGAATTGGTGATCGCCGCTGTGTTGATCATCACCATCATGATTCGACCGCATGGCTTGTTTGGCCGACACGATATCGAAAGGCTTTGACTATGTTCTTTCGTCAAGCAGGTATTTTTCACACCAGTTACGCCGATGACCGGCGCTTATTCCCCATCCCCGCTGACCGTTTCATGATCATCGCTTTGCTGTTGTTTGCGTTGGTCGCTCCGTTGCTGGTGAGCTCACTCACACTGACCAGCTACATGTTGCCCTGGCTGGTGTGGACCTCTGCCACCTTGGGGCTCAACCTCATCATTGGATGGGCTGGGCAGTTTCACTTTGGCTATGCCGCCGTCATGGGAATTGGCGCTTACACATCCGTTCATGCGGCGCGTCAAGGCATTCCGTGGGAAATTGCGGTCATTCTGGGCGGACTCATGTCGACCTTGATTGGGGTTGTTTTTGCATTTGCAGCGTTGCGTGTAAAAGGTCTTTACTTGGCCCTCAGCACCTTGGCTTTGCAATTTATTGTGGATTGGGTAATTTCCCATGTGCCTGTCATCAGTGGCGGTGTGTCAGCCACTTTGCAGGCACCTGCCATGCGTTTGCTTGGCACGCCGGTGACATCTGATGCAGGACTCTATTTCATGGCGCTTGCTTGGTGCGTTTTGGTCACGGTATTCATGCTCAATCTGCGCCGCACTGCACTTGGGCGAGCGCTGGTGGCGGTAAGAGAAAAAGACTTCGCCGCTGCTGTGATTGGGGTGCAAAGTTTTTATTACAAACTAATCGCCTTTGCAACATCTTCCTTCATTGGAGGTGTCAGTGGTGCAATGCTGATTTTTACTTTTTACCGTGCTGTAACCGCAGAACAGTTTGCGGTCAATGTCTCGATTGAATTACTGGCCATGGTCATTGTGGGTGGTTTGGGCAGCATCATTGGCAGTTGGTTTGGTGCAGCATTTATTTTGTTGATGCCTTCACAAATGAACCACTTGATTGCCTGGTTGGCACAAGCTGCTGGCATTGATTTAGGCATTGAGACATTGGCCCATATTCCGCATGTGTTGTACGGCGCCTTGATCATTGTGTTCTTAGTGGTCGAGCCCATGGGTTTGGGTAAGCTTTACGGCAATATTCGCAACTATTTGATGTTGTGGCCTTTTGGCTATGCACGCAAATGAGAGGGCCTTATGCAAGCAAACCTTAGCTCAAAAAGCAACATGGTTTTATCGCTCAACAACGTCGAAGTGATTTATGACTATGTGGCTTTGGCACTCAAAGGTGCCTCACTTGAAATTCCGCAAAGTGGCATTGTCGCGCTCTTAGGAGCCAATGGCGCAGGTAAAAGTACCTTATTGAAATCTATCAGTGGTTTGCTCAAAGCAGAACGCGGGGAAGTAACGCGTGGTGAAATTCAATTTATGGGGAAAAGCATCGATGCGCTTTCGCCTCAAGAGCGAGTGCGATTAGGAATTGTGCAAGTCTTGGAAGGTCGGCGCGTGTTTGAGCACCTTACCCCTGATGAAAACTTGGTTGCCGCTTCGGCCATTCGTGGCAACAGTCGTGCAGAGATGATTCGTAACCGCGACATGGTCTATACCTACTTCTCTCGTTTGGCTCAAAGACGTAATGCGGAGTCTGGTTACTTGTCAGGGGGTGAGCAACAAATGCTCGCAATTGGACGTGCATTGATGACGCAGCCCAAATTGCTTATGCTGGATGAACCTAGTTTAGGCTTAGCCCCTTTTTTGGTTGCTGAGATTTTTGATATCGTCAAGCGCATTAACAAAGAAGAAGGTTTGTCAGTGCTCTTGGTTGAGCAAAACGCGATAGCTGCGCTTGAAGTGGTTTCGCATGGTTACTTGATTGAAAATGGCCGGATTGTGATGCACGACAGCGCAGAGGCCATGAAAAAGAACCCCGACATTCAGGAGTTTTACCTGGGTGGAGAGAAGGGGCGTGATTTCAGGGAAATCAAGCATTACCGACGCCGCAAGCGTTGGTTAAGCTAGATGATGCGTGCAAAGTTTGGACATTAACCACAAAGGAGACAAGTATGAAGAAACATCTGTTGACCATGGTGACTGCTGTCACGCTTGGCTTGGGCGCAACTACTGCTCAGGCCCAAGTCAAATTTGGCATTTGCTATGACCTCAGCAAAGCCTACACTTTTGTCACACCACAAATTGTGCAAGCGGCAAAAGACTACGCTGAGATTTTGAATGCCAAGGGTGGCTTGGAAGGTCAAAAAATTGAGTTGATAGTTCAAGATCACGGCAATGAACCGCAGCGTGGTATTGAGTGCTACGAAAAACTCAAGCGCGAAGGTGTGATGATTTTTGACACTCTCTCAACCCCAGTGTCACGTGCCGTGTTGCCTCGCGTGATGGAGGACAAAAACATCTTGCTGCAATCGTTTGTAGGTCGTGGTGACGCCATTGATGGTGATGTGTTCAAGTGGGTCTTCCCGATTGGGCCAACATACTGGGGCCAAATGGCCAACAATGTGCAGTTCATCAAGAACAAAAGCAATGGCAACCTCAAAGGTGTGAAAATCGGATTCATTTATCCCGATTACGCCTTTGGCCAAGAGCCCATCAATGTCTTGAAAACCCTTCAGGAAAAAGAGGGCTTTGACCTGCAACTCTTCCCCAATCCCTTGCCTGGCCGCGACCAAGCAGCGGTATGGACGCAAATTCGTCGCTTCAACCCAGACTGGGTGATCACATGGAACTTGTCTGCCATGCACGTTGCAGCTGCGCGTGAAATGAAACGCAACGGTGTGCCGATGGACAAAGTGATCTCAGTCAACTGGTTCAATGAAGTCGACATCGCCAACATAGGTGCCGAAGAAGCCAAAGGTTTGAAGCGCGGCACAAACGTGGTGGGTGGTACCAACCATCCGTTGCTCCAGCAAATCATCAAAGAGCTCTATGAGAAGGGCAAAGGCAATGGGGAACGCAAAAACTTAGATGACATTTATTACAACACGGGTTTGGCGATGTACTCAGTGGCTTTTGAAGGTGTGCGTCAAGCCATCCGCCAAGGCAAGATGCCATTGACACCAACCAAGATCAAAGCTGGTCTGGAGAGCTTGCGTAACTTTGATGCCAATGGTTTGATCGCACCTGTGACAGTCACGGCCAAAGACCATGGCGGCGGTGGCAAGACACGCATCGACATGTGGGACGGCAAGCAGTGGGTGCCCCAGTCAGATTGGATCAGCGCATATGGTGACGTGGTGGACAAGGTGGTGAAAGAGCAGTCTGCGGAGTTTGCTAAAGCCCCCAAATAAAGTAGAAGCTGTTTTTTTCAAAGCGCCTTATTACAGGCGCTTTTTTTATGGCTTATTCGCTTCGTCTATTCTTTTTCTGCGCAATGGAAACATTCAGCAGCCCCTGGTGGGCTTTGTTCAGAAAATGCACCACAGCAACTTTGTCGTCAAAGCGAAACTCTTGCATCACTTGCGCGTAAAAATCATAAATTTTGGGCAGGAGGGCATTCCAAAACTTGCGTCCGTTTGGGGTCAGCATTACTTTTTTCGCCCGTCCATCCAGTGGATCGGGAATGCGCTTGACATGGCTGTTGCGCTCGAGCCGTTTTAGCACCCCATCAAGGCTTTGACGACTAACCACCAAATATTCTGCCAGCTCGGAAAACGACATGCCTTCTGTCGCTTGTGGGCGCGACAAGGCGCCTAACACTGCCCATTGAACGGTGGTGATTCCCAATTCTTTTGTGGTTTGCCTGTCCAATGTGTTTCCGACTTGAAAAAGGCGAAAGAAGAGTCGGTTGTGGATGGCGTAAACCGATTGCGCGTAGCTCGGTTCGTTTGGATTGGGCATGTTTTATTTCAGTGAAGTTTTAAAAATATTAGCATGAACTTGACGAAAAGAAAGCGTTATCAGGAGTTCCACATAGGCCTTGCCGATAAATTTTTGAGAGCAAAATGTTTTGGTGTTTTCCCCAGTCGGTCATGTATTTTTTAACAAGATATTGACATAAATACCTGCCAGGCCAAAAATCACGCTAAACGGAGGGTGTATGACTTTTTATCCCCATTTGTTCAAACCCTTGCGCATCAGAGGCAAGGACATCCCAAACCGAATGGTCATGGGCGCCATGCACACACGGTTGGAAACCATGGACCGTCCCTACACGCGTCTGGCTGCGTTTTACGGGGAACGTGCACGCGGTGAGATTGGTTTGATCCTAACCGGTGGACATGCGCCAACCCCCGAAGGCGTGATGGATTCTGAAAGCCCTGTCCTGAACGACGAGAGCCAATTGGAAGGCCATCGCACCATCACACAAGCCGTTCATGCTGAGGGGGGGCGGATCGTATTGCAAATCTTACATGCTGGACGTTACGCGCGAGTCCCCGAATGCGTTGCACCCTCGGCCAGTAAGGCGCGCATCAATGCTTATGCGGCGCGTGCGATGGATGTAGATGAAGTCTGGCGTTGTATTGACAGCTTCGCACACACCGCCATGCTGGCTCAGAAAGCAGGCTATGACGGTGTTGAGATCATGGGTTCAGAGGGGTATTTGATAAACGAATTTACCTCGGCCCTCACCAACCAACGCAATGACATATTCGGAGGTGACGCCAACCGCAGAATGCGCTTTCCCTTAGAAGTCACGCGCGCTGTTCGAGCTGCCATGGGCGAGGAGGGGTGGGTGGTTTACCGTATCTCGGCGATCGACCTCATGCCCGGTGGCATGCATGCAGACGAAGTGCTCGAATTGGCGCGTGGTGTGCAAGCAGCCGGAGCCGATATGCTCAACACAGGCATAGGTTGGCATGAGTCCATTGTGCCCACCATTGGTGCCACCGTACCTCGTGCAGCTTGGGTGAGCGCGGTGCGCAGAATAAAGCAAGCCGTGAGCATTCCCGTGATTGCATCGAATCGAATTAATCTTCCTGATGTGGCGCATGATATTGTGGCCAGGGGAGATGCTGATTTGGTTTCCATGGCGCGTCCATTGCTGGCCGATCCGGCCTTTGCACGAAAAGCACGTATGGGGCAAAGCGATTTGATCACTCCTTGCATTGCCTGCAATCAAGCTTGTTTAGATGCGATCTTCAGCAATGCCGTGGCCACTTGTTTGGTGAATCCGCGTGCAGCACGAGAACTCGATTACACATTGCCAGCACCCTTATCGCTGAAGCGCATAGCAGTGGTGGGCGCTGGGCCAGCGGGTTTAAGTTTTGCCATCGAAGCTGCCCATCGCGGTCATGAGGTGACGTTGTGGGAGGCAGACCCGCAAATTGGCGGGCAGTTGCAAATGGCTTCGCAGGTGCCCGGTAAAAGCGAGTTTCAAGCATTGTTGCGTTACTTTCAAGCCGCGCTCGTACATCCGCGCATTCATGTGAAATTGGGGTGTGTGGCACAAGCCAATGTATTGGTCAGCGGTGGGTTTGATACCCATGTGTTGGCCACCGGTGTGCTGCCACGTGTGCCGGACATACCTGGCATCGATCACCCCAAAGTGTTGCGCTACACCGATGTGTTGACTGGGCGTGTCCAAGTGGGCCAGCGCGTGGCCATACTGGGTGCAGGTGGCATTGGCTTTGATGTGGCTGCTTTCTTGACGGAAGATTTCAAGGAGTCAACGCACTTCTCATCCTTCAGCCAGGCATGGGGGATTGATTTGAACTTTTCAACGCCGGGGGGCGTGCTGCCTATCGCTTCAGACGTTCAAACCTCCGTACCGCGCCGTGAGCTTGTCATGCTGCAGAGAAGTCCTGACGCAATGGGAAAAAATCTAGGCCGTACCACCGGTTGGATTCACAAGGCCAAACTGAAACGTGCTAGCGTCAAACAAGTGGTAGGCGCGACCTATCTGCAGATTGACGACGCAGGCTTGCACTACAAAGTCAACAACGAGACCCATGTGTTGCAAGTCGATCACATCGTGCTTTGTACGGGCCAACTGTCAAACACATCGTTGCACCATGATTTGCAGCTGCTTGGCGTTGAACCGCATTTGATTGGCGGCGTTGAGCAAGCGGCAGAACTCGATGCATTGCGCGCCATTGCGCAAGCCACACGCTTAGCCTTGACGCTATAAATCAAGGCAATGTTCTTTACCTTGTTGTACCCTCACCATTTACCCCATGACTAATGAATCCAGTGCTCACCTCCTGTCCTCGGCATTGATGGCAACAGAGATGATCAACAGCAGCCATGTTGCCGTTCAAAATTTGGCCGTTGATATTGTGCGCGGCATTGGAGGAGCACGAGAGCGTGCTGTGGCGCTGTATTACGCCGTTCGCGACGGCTATCGTTACGATCCCTACGAGATTGACTTGTCGCCGCAAGGCATGTCGGCATCGAGCGTGATTGCCAAGGGCAAAGGTTGGTGCGTTCCCAAGGCGACCTTGTTGGCGGCGCTTTGTCGATCGCAAGGCATCCCCGCACGCTTGGGGTTTGCTGATGTCAAAAATCACCTGACTACTCCGCGCTTGAGCGCGATGATGGACACCGATATTTTTTATTGGCATGGATACACATCGTTGTGGTTGGAAGGGCGCTGGGTAAAAGCAACTCCTGCTTTCAACCGCGAGTTGTGTGAAAAAATGTGTATCCAGGTGCTCGAATTTGATGGGCTTCATGACTCTATCAATCATCCCTTTGACTTAAAAGGCGACCTTTATATGGCATACATCGAAGACCATGGACTGTTCGATGATGTCCCACTGGACCGAATCACACCTGTTTATCAACGCTTCTACTCACGTTTGTTGGCTTATAAAGCTGGGGGCTGGCAAGAAGATGTGAAATTGACTCAAGACGGACGCACATCAGGCGCCGGAACATCTGACACGCCCTGAGAGATTGCTGCTTTTTGTTGGGCCGCTAATGCGCGTTGGTATGCATTGCGATTTTGCAATCTTTGCCAGTAGGCTGACACCGCAGGTGTGTAACGATCGGCGAGGCCCAGATGACAGCCTAGTAACAAAGCGTACCCTACAGAAATATCGGCAGCGGTAAATCGGTTGGCGCAGATGTATTCATCGTGCGAAAGCACATTGTCCAGCGTTTTGAGTCGCGCCAAAAACCATTTGGTGTAGTCTTCAGCAACACTGGGCTGGCGACGCGTTGGCGTCTCAAAGTAGGCATATCGAAGCACCAATGTCTGCGGGAATGTCAAGGTGGCTTCGCCAAAGTGAAGATAGTTGAGGTAAGCACCAAAACCATCCTCATCAGCGGTAACTTGCAAAGGTGTTGAACCCTGTTGTGCGCACAGATACTGACAGATTGCCACTGACTCGGTCATGCGCGTGTGACCATCGATCATCAGTGGGATCGTACCCAGCGGGTTGTCATTTAAGTAGCTGCGGTCATGGACTCGCGGTGGAAAGGGCAACATCACCAATTCGTAAGCCATGTCCAGCTCTTCAAGCATCCAAAGCGGCCGAAACGAGCGCGCACTGATGCAGTGGTAAAGCTTAATCAATCTATTCCTCCACTGATTGACGAGGTTGATCATTTGAACAAGGGGAAAGGTAAGTCGGGCATTGACGCAAGCTGTCCTCATAAACCCCATGAGGCCACAAGCATAAGCGCTAGCGGGAAAGTCAACCTGGTCCTTCTCTATGTAGGTAGCCTAGTCGAACTGAAAAAATGTTGCTTCCACATTTGCTTCCACACCGCTGTAGAACGCGCGTAACCTATTGATTTCATTGAGCTTTTACTTCTTGAAGGCTCTCATAATCCTTTGGTCCCAGGTTCAAGTCCTGGTGGGCCCACCAACCATGAAACCCCCTCTAGCAATAGCAGGGGGTTTTTCTTGCGCGCAAAGGTTTGTTAAAAAACCCGATAGCGCTCGTAAGCCGCCTGTGGGTCTTCGCCGGCACGAATGGCACGCACCATGTCGCCTTCAGTGGCCATCTTTTTTTCTGCCGCCGCAATCACGGCTTCGACATTTTTTGCATCAATAAGGATGATGCCGTCTCTGTCTGCCAACACATAGTCATCGGGCAACACTTGCTGACCACCGACGGCAACGGGTTGCTCGAACGCCTCTGCTCGCCACGCGCACACAATGTCAATCGGCGTGGCATAGCGTGCAAAAACAGGAAACCCTTGGTCGGCAATGGCTTGCACATCTCTGCAACCACCATCGACGATGTAGCCACGCACATTCTTGAGCGCAAGCGCTTCGGCAGACAAGCCACCAAACAAGGCGCGGGTGTCGTCTTGGGGTTGGCATACCACCACATGACCTGTTGGCGCGCGCGACAGCAAGCCAGCCCATTCATAAAGTGAGGTGTGTTTGTCAAGCGTGGGGTCGGGTCTGCCTCGTACGGTGAACACTGGGCCTGCGGCTTTCATGGTGCGTTCTAGGCCAACGATGGTGCGCGGTAAAACACGAAGCGCAAGGCCCATGTCTTTCATGACATCGTGAACCACTGAGCTGTGGCATGCGTGAAGGCGATCAGAAAGCGTCATGGGTGTGTCTCCATATTGCGTCATTACAAACTGAAACCTAATTTCTTGGACACCTCATCAGCGCAAGCTTTGAGGGCCTTGGCTTGCGG
>JACCDX010986646.1_pt1 | contig 25559 bp, 28 predicted proteins | sample 7449681 | NCBI WGS metagenome assembly JACCDX01 (sample SAMN15323450, study PRJNA562643) | freshwater metagenome | isolation source: river surface water | place: USA:Blue River Watershed | collected 2017-08-18
AACTTAAGTAATGGTAAAGGTTTTTCAATTTCCTGTTCAAAACGCAATAGATCGTTTACATTCGATTGTTCCTCGTACACAATAGAGGCAAATTCATTTTGATCGATATTTGATTCATCAAACAAATTACGGAGATATTTGACTGCTGCAGACATTTTAAATTGTGTTTAACCACTTGACACGTATTTCCTCAAACAATTTCGTGTCGCTCGGTCTACTCCTCTTGAACACTATCTTGTACTCTTCTGGAAATGGTGGCCTAACAGCAGGCATAACTATACGTGCACGTGCTGGAGGTGGCGGAGGTGGCGCCCTGTATATTCCTTGCATAAACATATATACAACCGGATGTAAATCATCCTTCCTTAAATCATAGTCCATGCGAACCACCATCTTTTCAAATGAGGCAATGGTATCTAAAACCATCTCCCAATCACACCATTTTGATGTAACCAACGAAGACAAGTACTTGTGGTTAATAACATTTGGGTTGATTGCTTGGTAACCTATATATTTGATTTTAGAGACATAGTGTAACCAAACAACTCTCCATAGCTGATAGGATCCATCACGTGTATATATAGGTCTCAATACACTCTCTGGGATATGGTCTGTTAATGGCATAACGTCAGGAGGTAATGTTGGAGGGTGGTTATCCTCTGATTTGATGTACCCTTCTAGGTACGCAGTCTGTATCATGTTTGTGAAATCGTACTGTCCCATCCTATGTTCGACATGTAACATCATCTCAAAAAAGGTGAGTTGTGAAGGTGCAAAATCCCAATAGTAATGTATAGCACGATCAACAGCCAATTGACTAAGCCATCGACGCAACGTTTTTTTTACCCCATAATAAAGAAATGTAGCGATGTACTCTCTACTAGTTAGAGGATGATTATACCAAGTCAATACACCACAAATCTTATCGTATTTAATTGAGGTTGAATCTGAATTTCTCCACCAATTCCCCCGAACAGTAGCCATTATATCAGTTATAGGAGGTTGGCGTTTCAAGTATAAGGTCGTATAGTATCCATATTTTGAATTACTTGAATTTAGTGTAGAAATAATAAACTGTTCCATGTTGCGTTTATGTGAAGAGTTTGTGGCAACTTCCAACTTGTGTCTGTTGAGAGAATTTCTGGACCTTGATCCACACAACCCCGACAATCGCAACTTTACTTCCCTCGTACGCTCAATACACCAAGTCATGTCCCTCACCTGTTCTGAATACATCCAACCATCTAAATACAGGGGTGGCCACTTTTGTGCCCCATCAATCGTACTTTTTTCATATATTCTGAGTTTATCCTACACCAAAGAGTATGGTACACCTACCAGATGCTACATTGACCAAGATGCAGATATAGACATACAATTGTATGGGTTAGATAGGTGTATCCATACATTATTCATACTCTCGCTACGTGTGAATATCTTGCCAGATAAGGGGGTAGTTGATCAGCTGTTCCTACGTATTGCTTATTTGCACATGGAAAAAATAGACGAGATGGAAGCGGATTGCGAGTACCTCACCCAAGATAAAGAGTTGAACAGTGTTTGTTTGAGTGTTTGTGACACATTGTTTACAGGACTATATATGCGTCTGTCACATATCTCGCTTGATGTGGATGTATCTGACGTTGACGTGTTTGATGAGTATATCCGCACAGCCTTTTCAGATTACCATATGCCGTATCTATACAAACAAATGGCGATGCTTGATGATGAATTCATGGTGACTGATTGGTTGCGCCGCACGTATAAGTTACGGATGAAAACAGATATCGAGCCGTCACCGAGGACCGTAATCTTATCAGTCACACACGACCTCGTTCAAATCAAAGTGACCTCGATAAATTGGGAGTGTCCCATTACAAAAGACAGACTTTTCCTCATTGCGTTACGTAATTTGGGTCTTTCGTATCTAGTGAAACTGAATTTCACTTTGGAGCAAAGAAGGGTTTACAAGTGTGGTCCATATTGGTATATCCACGGTGTTGATAAAGGGTTCAAGTATTTGCGGACCGCGGTGGCTCATATAGATACTGATTTAACACAATTCCATGCCGAAGACTAAAAAGACAGCACATTTATATACTAATAAAGACATAGAATGTGATTTTGAGTATATCATTGGCGATGGAAACAAGGTGAGAGGAAAGGGTAATAAAGTGGTTGGTAAGGGTAACACCGTCATTGGAGAGTATGTGACCGTAGTGGGGTATGGTAACAGATGTTTCGTATCAAATTCTCATATACAAGGACACGGTAATCGTGTTTATGGGAAGTACAACACAGTGGAAGGGGAAGGCTGTTACTCCACAGGTGATTACCTAACGATAACTACTATTGCCCCCAACCCCCTAAAAGGCATCACCGGATCCTTTATCACAGTCAATGGTAGGATATACCTACAGCTACCCCTTGTGAGATACACCAATGATGTAGAAAATGGGGGAGATACATCCTCTAACGTTTGTGCCGTATGTCTTGAGCGGTCATCGAGAGTCCTTGTTCATCCCTGTGAACACCTATGTCTTTGCAAAGTGTGTGCTTCTGAAATGTACAATGAGGAAGCATCATCTCCACCCCAATGTCCAATCTGTCGATGCAAAATTACACACATATCAGAAGTTTATTATTAATAAATAAATATGATTAAATTTATAGCAAATGAGATATACAATAATAATCAAATACATGTACAGACTCGACTTCAACAATATACCCAACCTCCATTGAGTGGACTGGAACGTGGATTCAAACTTATAGAGACCATCCGACAAAACCTCCAGTTTATTTCCAGTACATACCGTGAACGAACCGTACAACAGGCTAGATTGCATGAACTGTTCATCCAAGCATGTTCACCTATTATCTTTGGGCATGCTATCTTTAATATGAATAGAACACGTATTGACGATTATTTTGGGTTAAAGTATAAGGGGGGTGCTATTTGTCAAGCGCCGAGACGTTTTGGAAAAACTGAGGCAGTGTTATACTTTATCGTTGCTCTGCTTGTTTCCATCCCAAATTGCCAAATTGTCTGTTACTCAACGTTGAAGGAAGCGTGTTTGGAACTTAAGGATAAATGTGCCAAGCTGTTTAGAATATGCTACCCCGATATCGCATTAAAGTACAATAATGAATCAAAGGTAGAGTTTAAAAAGAGCAATAACAAGGTGAACTTTTATATCCCTTCAGATACAGGCAATGCGTGGGTTTTTTTTTGATTGCAATGTAAGTTATATATATTTGTTTATTGGACGGTAAGTTTGTATATCAATCTTTTGGACCCGGCAACTGACTCAACACACTACCTGTCCCACCCTGAATGAGTTTCACCATCAATGGTTGGTTGGGGGATGCATCGGACAAGGCGACAGCAAAGATGTTCAAGTTACCGTTTGCAACCATGAGTCGAACTAGGGGCCATATAGTATCCACTATTCGTTTAAGTCCAGGAGCCTGAAGTGCTTCGATAAACTCCTTGTATTCCCTATAAGTATCCCCACCTTCTGCGAGGACCCTTCCACTAATTGCGTCTACACTCTGGTCGGTAGTTTTTTGATGCAATACTCCATCATCATCAGGAATAGGCTCCATGATGTTTGTAAAGAGTAACCAAACGTTATAAAATTCCTTCGTCTTGAGGAGTGCACGAATCTCAGGGTAAGTATTAGCATCGCCTACACCATATGGGGTACTAGTACGTAAATTGTACGTGCTCTTATCTAACGGAGTAGGTTCCAGTTTGCGTACTTCATTACCTTTAGGGTAAGAGGCGCCTACGCCACGTTGAGCCGTTTTGCGTCGAGGGTCTGGAACACTCGCAGTCAGATACTGTCCCATCTTGATGGGGTATCTACCATAATTATAGATAGTAGCAATACCTCCGGTGGCGACAAGTGCACATTGGTCAAACTCGTTCAAATTGACATTACGAGGAAAAACTCCAATTACCTCGATGGAATTGGCAATGTTCATCATATTGGTCTCTACCGCCTCGTCGTCGTCACCTTGAGACCCATAGAAGGGTATATTATTCAATTGAGATTCCACTTGCGGTGTGACTTCACGAGCCCCCTGTCCTTTCACACGAAAAGCGATATCACCAGCCAATGCAATACCTCGATCCTCCTCGTTGCGAATATCAGGGTATGGCTTGATTTTACCAATTGCCATGATCCCGCCACCCATAATGTCCCTACGACGTTTATCAAAGTTTCGACCGCTGGTTAAGCATGTAATTGTTGTAATATTTTGCTGAGACATCTATTTTGTATTTTTATATAAACAATACTAAATTGTGTTGTTGTTGTTGTTCTGTAACAATACTCGCTTAAGAGATTTCAACTTGATGAACAAGATGACGTCTTCAGGGTCGTGTGCTTCTCTCAATCTGTCCTTCACTTGTTTCTCTACTTGTTCTACATCTCTCACATCATTGACCATGGTAAATTCTCGATCCAGCTGATGTGACTGCAGATGCTTTAAAACTTGTGCTGGCGTCCATGGTGGCGGGGGTGGTTGCGCATTCTGTTTCATTAGAGGCAAGAATACTAGGGTATCGTAAGCATCTGATATCATTTTTGCTAGGGTGGTTTGGCATATGTACTTGTTTTCAGAGTATATCTTGTACAACTGATCCATAACAGATGGTTTCTTTGACAAATCTGGACTTTTAAACGAGTAGATACAGCCCGCACACGGTTCATCATCTTCATCGTTACCGGGTTGAGCCACAGTTTCTCCTTGTTCCCCTCCTTCATAAAACTCTTCAATCTCTTTTGTGGTGCCGTCGTCGTTCAAAGTAAAAACACACTTTTCAACACGAGGACGCTTTTTAATCCTCATCACAAAATGAGTTTGTATAATTCTGCAATTACTATTCAATTAGATAATAAGGAAGATTTTCCTATTCCTGAAAAGAACCAATATGTGTTTACTTATACACGAGAAAACACGATCGCCAATAAACCTCCGAAAGTAGTGGTTATGACTCCTCAACTTGCAAACTACCATATATTCCAACGATGCTATGAGTACGTCAAAAGTCTTGGTGCACTGGTAGCAGGTCGTGACTATTACCGTGAGTTTCAGCCCCATTTCATGAAGATTGCTCTAGAGTATGTACCCTTGGGTATCTACAGGGACCAGAACCAGTTGGTAGTCGAAAGTAACTGTGTCGCCGTCAACAACGTGTGGGATTCACGAGTCAAAACGGGCGACTACTTATTTTTCACCTTGTCAATGGTATCCCTTCTAGATACATCCCAGTTTTACGATGTGGGGCAAAATATAAGATTGGAAGCACTCGTGCCTCTCATTCCCAACTTACCACCGGTACATTTCATTCCTCAGTGGAGTTCAGCATGGTCTACTTGTTCCACATTAAGTTTTGATATCAATACATATCAAATTGACGATAAATTCCGAGAACAGTCACATATTGTTTTTATTGGGCGTGTAGTTCTAAACAATGAACAGCCAATGGACCAAGGACTGTCTAAGAGGTCTCGACTCGGAGTAGAGATTGGCGACGAAGAGGGAGAGCGAGTAATGAACAAAACACAATCTCGTCCAACACAAGTTTTCATTTCGCTTTAATATATATATATAAACACTTTTTTCGTAATAATAATAAATAATGGGAGTTATTTGTTCTCGCCGTGCACAAAATGGGTGGCTAGGTATTGCCCATGGCGCTCAAGGTGTCCTCTACCTAACTTTGGCGTTATTGCCTCAATTTAAGAACGCACTTATACCTGTAACCCTGACTGTGCCAACCGGTCGTCCAGGCCTAAACACGACAACTTACGAGAATGAGGTACTTTTTCAATCCAATGGTGTTGCGATCGTTGCGACCTTCTTTTTCATCACGTCCCTAGCCCATTTTTGGCGTATGTTTGTGGGTAAGTATATCCCTGAATGGGACGTGCTCAAGAAGAAGACTGGGAAATCTTGTTGCTCGTCCATGGAGGTGACTGGTGGGGATGATTCTTCGGACGACGATGATAACGAAAAATCTAGCATGTTTAAAGATAAACCAGGTACCGTACAATTGACGGAACGTGAGCTTGATGCAGTTAAAAAGGTCGATGCTGCAATTTTTGTACAACGGTTCTGGCGATGGATCGAATATGCTTTAACCTCCACTCTTATGATCCTTGTAATTTCCAATGTGTGTGGAATTACTGACTTGTATGCATTAGGGGCTATCGCAATTAGCAATTTAGGTATGATCTTTTTAGGGGCGCAAGGTGATAAGGCTGCGGATTACTGGGGCAAGATGACTGCATTTTTTTACGGGTCCGTGGTAGGTCTTTTGGCATGGGTGATCATTGCAGCACAGGTGGTCATTTTAGGGGTTCGGGCAGGGGGAAGTGCGATTCCGATGGTCCTCAGCATTTTTACGGTAATGTTCGTTTTATTTTGGACTTTTTCATTGGTTGAACTCAAGTTTGTAAACACGTATCGGACCAAGGATATGTTTTCAGCTGTGCTTGCGCGTGAGGGGTGTGAGGATGCATACCAATTCTTATCTGCCGGAGCCAAGACTACTCTGGGTGCGTTGGTTGCTGCTGCGTCTTTGACACTCATATAATTCACAAATTACTTTTTTAATAATAAGTTTATAAAATGATAAAATTATATTTGGTTGATGCAGTCGACGTTGTTGAGAATGGTATGTCCCGCTTGATATTATACTGCAAAACCATGGATAATCAACATTATGACATATCTGTTGCAGGGGTACCATGCTCAATTCATGTGGGTATTGATGAGGGGGGGTATACTTATGAGACCGAGTATAGGTCAAAATTGGAGTGGATCCTTAAACAGCCTCCGCAATGCAGGTACCCTGGTTGCGAGGAACATAATACACCTTTGGAATCTCAGTTCGGAATCCCACCCCGTGAACCATGCTCTAGTACGTTAGATACATCTGACCCCATTTTTTCATGGGAATTGAGTGAGTTGTTACGTCCTTTTGATATCAATAGACCCAAAGCAGACAAGTTCCTGGTTGTCAAATTACGGAATCCATGGGATTTGTCCCGTGCTTCTAACTTCTTGAAAAAGAATATCCCTTGTGCCAATTTACTCAACAAGGGGTTATATAACAAAATGACGTCGGCTAACGAGTATTTTTTGGCTGAGACTGGATTATCGGGCTGCGAATGGTTTGAGATACCTGCTGGTTTGAAGGGGGGACTAGTTCATATGAGGGATATAAGGCGATTAGATCCTCAACCTGCAATTTTCCCTCATATGGTCACCCTTACCTTGGACATTGAGACGTTATCTGAGAGGTACAACGATGGGGGAACCCTTGGTGCTGAATACCCCGTCTGTGTCTTATCTGCAGAAGTCGATGGAAAAATGACAAGTTTTGTATTGAATGCTGATCGTCCTCTTTCTGGGTTACAAGTTGCTGAACAGCAAAAGGAGGAATCCGATCCATACGAGGACGAGCTGGTTTCACCTGAAATCCTTAAGGCAAGGAGGAAAAGATTAGCTGAAATCGATGCAAAAATTGAGGCTAATAGACGGGCCTGGATGTGTAAAAATGCTGCGGAGCGGACTGTCAAGATGTACGATTCAGAGGAATCATTGCTTTGGGAATTCTCGGAATTCGTTCGTTCAACAGCTCCTGATTTCGTTGTGGGATTTAACCACAGATATTTCGATATCCCATACCTTATTAGACGTGCTGAAAAACTTGGTGTTGAGGGGTTTGATCATTGGAGTCGAGGTAAGGATTGGAGTGTCAAGGTCAGGTACTTTATCAGGGTATCTGAACGCAACGGGATAAAGACAAAGACGTGTGTCGTTGATTCCCCTGGGATAGTATTTTTAGATATGATGCTGCTTGCCCAACAGGAAAGGGAATGTGCCAATCTGAGTTCGTATAGTCTCAATTCTGTTCTGGGCGCATTGGGGATTGGTCAAAAAGAAGATGTTTCATATGAACAGATTTGGCCGTACTTTTATGGGTCTAGCGAAACTAGGGATTTACTGGTTCAATACTGTGAAGGAGACGTACATTGGACATATGAAGTTGGTGTCCAATTTAACTCCTACCTCAAATTACAAGCCAAATGTCAGATACAAAGAATCCTTTTGCGAGATGCCACTGATCGGGGTCTCACATACTGTCTCACCCAGTTTGTCCGTTCAAGGTTGATTGAGTCAAAATATATTTTACCTGTTCGCGAAACGGTTGAGCGAATAGCGTATGTACAGGATGAAGATGGAGAAGATGGAGAAGATGGGGCAAGTAAAATTAGCGAGCGGGTATTTTGTCTAACACCTGCTCAAGCTACCATCAATGGGTATTCAGAATTACATGACTTGGTGGTCAACCAGGGAAAAAAGTACGATGGGGCATATGTACTCGACCCTGTAGTTGGGGTACATCGCGATGCTGTCATAATTTTTGACTTTTCGGGGCTATACACGAACGAGGCTATCTCCAACAATATCTGTCCAAGTACTCTGATTTCTGGTCCCCTAGAAAGGAAACCTGATGGTCAACTGGAGTATAAATTTCATTTCAAGCCTGCCAGTGAACAGATGGGGATTTTGCCTCAAGCATGGATTTATTTGGCTGGGGAGAGAAAAAAAGCTAAGAATACCCAGAAACAATACCCCAAGGGATCTTTGGAGTACAGACAATACAGTGCCTTCGAACAAGAAATCAAGTTATTGTGCAACTCCCTCTATGGGGCACTCGGGGCTAGAACGTCTGTAATATGTGCTTTGCCATGCAGTTCTTCCATTACTGCCCACGGACAAAAAGACATAAAACGAGTCAAAGCTGCTGTGGAAGCAGAATTTCCCAATATTCGAGCCATTTATGGTGACACTGACAGTCTTTTCCTCAAGGTCGAAGGTGTACGTGATGCTCCAACTGCGTATGAATGGGTTGCGAAATTGGATAAATTTATCAACGGCGGCGATCTTTTATATGGGACACTCACCATGGAGTACGAGGCTGTCCTATGTCCAAGTTATTTTACTGCCAAGAAAAAGTATGTCGGTGCAAAATTGAACCCTGACGGGACGGTGGATGACTTGAAGATTCGTGGATTGATTACACGAAGTCTTTGTCCGTACTTCATTCAGACCATCAATACCATCTACCAGATGTTTTTAGGAGAAAATAAAAGTTTGGATGATACGGCGAAATACCTTGAACGGCGGGCCCATCGTCTACTCACTGGCAAGGCGAGGATGAATGATCTCAAAATGACCAAGCGTCTCAGTAAACCGGTTTCGGAATATACTTCGATGGGTCCCCACTTAATTGCGGCTGAACAACTTAGATATATAGGCAAAGGGGTCAAACCAGGTGAACGAGTTGGGTTTATATACGCCCTTTTGTCTCTCTCAAAGGCGGATGAGAAAAGTCGAAGTAAACATGCTGTTGAATATTCAATTGCTCTACAATGTGGATACAAACCTGATTTGGGATTGTATGCGGAGATGTTTTCCCAGTCGGTCGAGACGGCATGTGGTCTGCTTTTCAGTGGATACCCTGTATCTGTGAGTGAGTTGATTACACGCCAAGCCAAGGTGTTTTATACTCCAAGACAAGTTCCTCCCCGTGGCGACCCACCTACATCATCCACATTCTGGTTCAAACCGACATCATCCACTACATCCACTAAACGTGTCATTCAGACAGAAGATAGAGTTACCTGCAAGAAGGTACAAATGGGGTTGTTTGGGATGGAGACGCGTGCAGTGGTTGCCGAGACTAAACAAACAAAGAAAAAGAGAGCGAAAATAGAGGATGATCCCACACAACTCAAACTAAAATTTTAAAATATGTATTCATTGAGTTTCGATCCTGGTAAATCAAATTTGGGTGTTTGCCTCTTAAATATATCAACTTTGGAGGCAAAAATGTACATATTTGATTTAACGACATGGTCCAACAGGAAACACGATCTTGGATTCACAGACTTGGGGGAAATTGTTCATGATTTTCTCTCAAATACGTTACCTAGCGCTACCGGGTTGCCTAATTTATTTTCCCTGTTGTCACACGTCTGTATTGAGCGTCAACCAGTAGTGGGTACACGTGAAATCTTGCAAATATTTTCGTATTTACATATGGGGTTGATGTGTCTTAATAAGTGTCCTGTGTTTCTGGTAGACCCAAGACTTCCACGAGGATACTGGGATACAAAGGGAAAAAGTTACAAGGGTCGTAAACAAAACAGCTGGAAGGCAACTGGGTTGATGTCTACTCAGGACATGGTGTCATGTAAACGGAAATTCAAGTCACGACCAGACGCACTTGAAGCAACTCAACTTGCCGTATATGTATTGCACAAGGGAAGTATGGAGTTGACAAAATCTGAGAAGCGCGATTTTCTTTTTGTATCACACACAATCAAAGTCTTGTCTAAAACAAAGAATGAATGATGAAAATGATGAAAAATTAAAAAATCGTTTCAATAATGTATTGGAAAATTTACCGAATAATTCTAAATATTTAAGTAATATTGAACGTATTATTGAATTATTTAAACGCGGTAATATATTGCCACCACCTTACGACATTTTCTTTGGTATAATTGATTTATATGGCTGGGCGGTTCGTCTTGGCAAATTAGATTTCATAGAGGAATGCAACACATCCCTGAATGCCATTGAGGTGGTTGTAGCTGATACTACTATTGAGGATCTTACCGGATTGCTTAAACGTTTTGCATACAGAACATTTGGATACTCATTACTAAATGAACAATACTTTCGTCAAAATTACCCTGAATCCATCCTCATTCTAGATGCATACAATAACTATTTGAAAAAACTTGCTGACAATTTAGGGAATCAAGACCCGGTTAATTTGCCATGTCTCGATATCTTGCATTTTATTGAAACGTTTATCACCACTTTAGATCAGTACAATAATGGTAACTTTAGTGAGGATCCAACCTATTCTGAGTTACAAAGTGATGAAAAATATAAGGTACCATTTGTTGTACTTATACAGGTTTATACAAAGTTCACCTCTGTTACAGTTGATTACTCAATTACACCTCAGAATGTATTGGATGTTATCAGCTCATTCAAAGCTAATGTCAAAAAATGCACTAGATTATTTGATGCTTACTATGAATTTTATACCTTTTTTATCAATAATAAAGGTACAAATAGATACTTTGATAATTTCAATGAAAAGATATACAATTCTTTAGTTGAAGGTAAAAACGGGGAATTATTACGTTTAGATGAGTTCCTCACGGGGTTGTTTATTACTGCCAAGGGATATAGATCACAGTTTCAAAAAGTAGCCCAGGCTTCTCAAGATAGGAAGCGTAATAGAAATCTTGCAGCTGAACATAGAAAGGCTTTACGTAAAACCAATCCTAAACGGGTTATCCTTGATGACGGGGCCCCTCCTAAACGTTCTGCTTTAAGTGGTGGTGGTGGTGGTGGTGAAGAGGAAGAAGAAGCTGAATTTGATGATAATGCGAGTAGTACATACACTATCGAAGATCCCAGGGAAAACCCATTGATTATTGTTATCATTCAAATCTCTGAAATTGTTCAAAGCCTAATTCAAAGAGGATACACTAGTCCGTTAGTGGGTGCTCTAAACGATATAATATGGAGTCAACCGGTGGATGGAAATTATGACGATGATTACCTAGCGTCTGATGTGTCCAAGTGTATTGAAAAATTTCATGAAATCATGTTGGAAGTTGTACAGATACCACATTTAACGAATGATCTCAATGAGAAAAAGGCTTTGATTGTCCAGTATCAGATTTTGCATGCTGAGTTACAGGAGATCATCGCATCGCAGAAGGCAAGAATTGGGGCGTTGGAGGCTGGTAATGAGGATCAAATCAAACGGTTGCAAGAGGATTCCGGTAAGAAGGATCAAGAAATACGTACTTTGTCGGGTCAAATTGCAGAGTTAAAAGAACAGATCACAGCCTTGGAGGGTAAATTGAGTACCACTTCTGATACCTTTAAACAGTATAGCGAGATAGTACATCAGCTGGTCAAGGCAACCACGTTTAGTGGTGATGAGGAATTGGTCAGGCTACATAAGGAGTATGAGAACTTGTTCAAGGTCCAACCTAAAAAGGGTCAACAACCAGTTGATCCAAATCCTGATACCAAGGTAGTGTTTGATCAGATGGGACGGATTATTCAACGTTTGAAACAGATTAGTGAAGAGAGGAAACAACAAAAAAAGAATGAAAAAAAAGGAGAGACGCTCCCTCCTCCTCTTCCTCCCCCTGCCCAAACTGTTCCAATGGATGTCGAGGCATCTGAAAGGGATAAAATACAGTTGGAAATGATTAGGGAGCGTAAAAACATAAAGGAGATGGATTTCAAGGAGAATCCCGAGGCTGAAAATGAACTGAATAGAAAGATACGTTTAGAGGAAAAGCTGTCGCAGCTGAGACAAAATGAGAAACGGGTGACTCTTTCGCGTCAGGCAGCCACTAAAGTTAGTGCCTTATCAACAAGGGTACAACAGGTTGCAACTTCATTGAATGATGAGGAAGCTGGTGTAATTACTGATGCGTATGTTCCCGTTGATGAGAAGAGTAAAGAGATAAATCGTCTACAGCAACGATTGCAAAATGAAAAGGAGGAATTGAAAGAGTTACAAAAACGGGATTTACCTGATCCGATACGTGATTTCACCGTTGATAAACGGTCACGGGAGAATTTGGTGGCGTTCAATTTGAAATCGATTTTGACTAGTAGTAGTAGTAGTAGTGGTGGTGCAGGCGATGTGAATCTTGATGCGATCTTGACCATTATTCAAGATACTGCGTACGCATTCAGTTTGTTTTACCTTAATGTCAACAGGGTGGGGGTTTCTCGTCATGAGATGAGACATCCCAGTAACAAGTGTCCTATATTATCAGATGAAGAGAGGGGTAGATCATTACAGGGAATGGTAGATACGACTAGCCGAACTCTTCAAGTTATTGATTGCTGGACACAAGCTGTGTTACCTTCTACCGTCAACTATTACATGTCCAATTCATCCAGTGTTGGGTTTCATTGTTGTGAGAAACATTTTAATTTACTGTGGAGTTTGCCACAAATCAAGAAGGAATACAAAGCAATCGTATTTATTGGTGACAGGTATTTACTTACTATATAATGACAGATGTAGAAGAAGAAGTAGACTTGATGGAGGTTGAAGGTGATAACGTTGATGTCTTCGAGACTTCACTTGCACAGCTAACTCAACAGATCAACGAGTTGGATAAAAAATCTAAAAGTTCCAAGGCACTACTGACCAAGGCTAAACTAGATGCAGCCAGAGAATTAGCCCTACTTCAGAACAAGGAAGATCAACTCAAATTGGAACTTCAATCCATAGCTGAACAAAAACAAAACAGGCTGATAGAACTCACACCTAAACCCAAATACTTTGAATCATCTCAGATTGAACTGGTGAATGATGTATTAAGGATTATTGACGATGAAATCATTTCTCCCTCATTGGCTTCTGCTTTAGATACATACCAAATTTTGAAATATGATTTAGACAATCAGTTATTTAACTTGTTGCCTCAAGTATTACAGAATGATGGATTTAAACAGTTACAAAAGAAACTAGAAGATAAATACGAGCAACTAAAACTAGGAGGAGTAGGAGGGGGGTCAAAGGGAAATCCATTCATCTTACTTGAGGAATGCAAATTCTCGTCTGATCAATTTACCTGTTTCAGATTAGGTAATTTACGCGACACTATACATTCCATGATTAATCAATCTACTGGTCAACATATTACGGGTATTCATCTATGTCCCTACCATTTTTACGAGGTCAATAACTTGTTTGTTGAGTTGACTATTACAGAATGGTCACAATCCAAGACCAGTATCCATAGAACTTGCACCATTAAGCGCGGATATTAATGAAGAAAGTACTTTTACCACTACTTATTTCAATTTTTTCTTTTTTTTTCTTTGTTACCATTATATCAAGTTTTCATAATACGTACACCATAGCTAGTACCGCATATCAGGAAGCATACCATATGCATCAAGACTGTTTCTTACCCCAGTTTAAGACACGTTTTCCAACTATTTGTGCTCATACACATATCAATCCACCACGTTCTTTTTTGTACATGTGGTGCAAGTATGCCTTACAAGACGTATCTGTTTGTGGGCCTATTCCGTGCTCTGAATTATTGACATATAATTCGTTTATTATAGTATTTTGTATTTGTATTATATATAAATTTTTTTTATAACACCCCCATCAATTTTTTCATCTCTGCAACCTCTTCTTCATATGCAACATCCATTCGCATCTTTTTATTGTTCTTGGACGGAATCTCCAACTCTACCATTTCCTTGAGCTTCTTAAACACATTATCTTCACGTCCAGCAGATGCATTCACACGTTGTAAACCAACATCAGGACGTTCCTTACTGCTTGCATATAACATCTGTGTTTCCTCATTCTTCTTCTTTAAATCGAGAAAGTTGTGCAGCTTTTTTGCATTGATTTTAAGCATGTCTACCGCAGTTTGGATCTGGCCACCATCAATCAAGGGGCGAACGACATCGATTATCTCACCACTGTCTTGATCCTTTTCCTTTGCCTCCTCAATCAACTTTTTACATTCAATAGCCAATTGAGTTTGGTGTTCCTGTTGAGCACGGTCATAGCTTTCAGCCTTTCGTTTCATCTCCTCATATTCGTTTGTACGCACTAACATCGTCCCTTCTCCTTCACTCACTTTTCGTGCGATTTCTGTGATTGCAGATTCCATTTATTAATTATTGAAATAAACACTGATCACTCCAGATTGTGAGACACAACAACACTCATTACCCACTCCATAGGCAACTATGCAGGAATTTTGAACTGCGCCTTCTTTAACGACCGATAATTCCAATGGATAAGATCGTCCTGTTCGCACTCCCGTCCTCTTATCAATCCGTGCTAATTGTCCAATACTTAACGAGTTGTTATTTAGGGCCTTCAAGTTTTCGTACAGTAACGAATCAGTTATAAGTATTGTCGCTAGTATCTGTCCATTATAGTATTCACTTGACCATACATCTAGTACTTTCCCTCTAACCCCCAATGTTTCATCATGCTCGTAGTATACTGGTTTACCTATCAACTCACGAAAAAACACATTCGACTCATCCGAGTATATCTCTGGTCCACGTAGTCCCGATAATGGTGGGGGTTGCGGTTTATCGTGAATTTTTCCAACTGCCCACATCATTTTTTATTTATATTATTATTATGTTATGTTATGACTTTTGTATTCTCTTTCCTCATCACATGGGTCGCACCACATCGTTGCCGTACTTGCGCACCAATTTACCATGTTCATTCTCAGTCGGTCCATGCATCGAGTTGCCGTTCACCCTAATTGGCGTTCCGTCCTTGGTGAAATAATTGTAGGATCCAAGGCTGCAATAGTGAGCCAGATGGACGTCAGGATCAGCTATATCCTTAAACTCGATCCTGTTAAATCCCCAATAATTAGCCCACATACCAGCACCAGGATACTCTGGGTTAGTCCTTTCCTCGACAAATGGATTGAATCCAGTAAGGTGTACATGCGGCTTGTTTTGAGTCCAGGCAGTCACCTCTACCCCATTAACCTTCATTTTAGCTGGCCATACCACAAAGAAGAGTGATCCCTTGGATGGATTGTGGACAAAATTATTCTCCTTGTAATAGTCTGGATCAGTCACGGGACGACTGTCGCAACCCCTAACTGATCCATCATAAAAGACATCATGGTACATCACCATTCTATCAGGATTAGTAACTACTGCACCAATCTGTGCACGGAACCCTGTCACCTGTCGCATCGTGGTTGGGTCCATAACAGAATGAGTCAAATCTTCACTTTGGAACGTCTTTCCAAGCCCTTCAGTTGCTAGAATTGCACCAGCCATTCGGTATCTTTGGAGAGGAGAAAATGCCAACCCTTGGAGACCTGGCCAGTTTCCGACACCATTGACCCATTGTTCAATAGTCCTAGCTACATTCGTCCCCTCCAATCCCTCCCAAATACCCGCCGCACTCCTCTGCAAGAATGGCGAGACATTCTTATACTCATCTGCATTTTTTCCGAATCCATAGAATGCTTCCTTTTTCAACCTCCACGTTGCCGCAGCTGCAGTGGTTCGTGGTAAGAGTGGGTGTTGATTTGTTGCGTCGTCTTGACCCTTATCACCACCCTCGAACATCCCACATCCATGGAACATGTCTAGCATACTGATTCGATCATACATTCCCTCACAGCCATTGTATCGTTCCACTGCGATAAATTGACCTACCTCAACTGGGACGCCAGGTGGACGTACAAGTGGGACGTATGTGCCCACAGTGAGTTCTCGACTTAATAGGCTGCCTGAACCATACTCTGGCCCTTCAGGGGACATGACCACTCTTGCTCCTGCAATCTCCATAGTGCCCTGTGCAGCACTTCGTCCCAATGCAAGTTCAGCACCCTTGATACCGCTACCAGAATACGATCCAAACCTCGCCGAATTTTGCATAATCAGGGCAGCCTTGGTATACGGGACAATTAGGTACTTTTTCAGAGAAGCAGTGTACCTGTTATTCATTTCCATCTCGTGGACCATATTGAACGCCATGTCCGACAGTCCATTTTCGTATTTATTGACCCAAGCAAACTGTTCATTGAACCTTTGTATCCCCTTTAAGTATTCCTCTTCAGTAGTGACTCGTTTCATATCACTCATTTTGTTCGCATGGCGTATAATAGCCTGAAAAGCTCGGTGGTTTATCGTTCGCTGTAGCAATTCACCATTGCTGAGTAACTCTTCATTCATACGTAAACGCCCCGCCATCGTTTGCAACAGTTCACCAGAGATGCTGAAGGTTACACCCACGGAGGAGAGTGTCACAGTTTCGGTGGTATGTTCAACCACATTTTCAGGTGCAGCACCACCCTCAGCTACCTGGGGTAACATACCTCGTTTACTAAAGTCATGTATCACCACAGTAAGTTTCTTTTCAGTCGTGAATTCTACTGGCATGACATCAGATTGCAGATATTCAGGCATACCCTTTGTCATCCCGTTGGATGCGTGCATACCGATACGGGCTGTCTTAATGATGGATGTTGTATCATCAGTATACCCCTCATTGAATATATCCTTTAATTCACGCAATGCGGCACTGTAAACCTCAATTGCCTGTGAACGAGAGAGTTTTTGAGATTTATCTGAAAAACTCATATTATTAAAAATATATAATTAAAATCAAACTCCAATTGTGGTCTCGACTAAAATGTGTTCGCTCGGCTGTGCTCCCGTCCGCAAATATCTGATCGCATTTGTCTCTCCGATATCCTGTGCAAGCTGTTCAAATGATGTGCATGTACTCACATTGCCTGTTCTGCGATCAACGACCGTGTAATAGGTATGTGGCATGGTGGGTGGGGGTGTGTTTCTACGCCCGCGTCTCACAAACATGGCAATGCCGATAGATGCTAGGACACCTATAATGGGTAATGTTAAGCCCAGTCCTAGCCCCACTGTATCTATCCCTCCTCCATCTTCCTCTCCTCCAATAGCTTGACTTACTGGTGCTTCGACTGGAGATGAAGTTGGTGTACTGATTGTGGGTAGATGAGTTGGGATGCGTGTAGGGAGACGCGTTGGTGTACTGATTGTTGGCCGAACTGTTGGAGAAATAGTAGGGAATACTGTAGTAGCCGGTGATTCTATGATCAATAAGGGCGGGAGTTGGTTTGTTCCTGGCTGGAGGCTCACAAAAATTATTGCTGTTATTACTCCTATTAAACAAAGTATGCTTATAAAAGTTACTACTAAATTGACTTTTGTCCACATTTTATATTCTATATTTGAGCTTTCTGTTATTTGTGTGTTATTCTTTATCAATACTCAAAAATACAAGACGGCACGCGCTCTGAGAGAACTTAGGTTACTCACTTATTCTGTTGCATGTACCCTCAAACTTAATGCCAATAAACTAGCTTTAAAACGAAAGGAATCAGAGCTACTTAAACTTGAAGCTGCCCGATATCAACCTCTAGTCGAAGTGGCCATCACCAATATATACAATGGACTGAAACAAAGTTTTCTCGTGCGTGGAAAGGAGGTGACTGAAGAATGTATTTTTGAAAAGTTGTCTGATGAGGTTCGAGATATGCTGGTGGAGCTTAGATTGATCCGTGTTAGGCTTGAGGAAAAACGTAAACTGGTCACACTATTGAAGAATTTAGAGGTGTCACTCACCCAAGTGTATGAAGCCTCATCCCGTAACTGGGAACTGGTCGATTTAGCCACACATATCACCTACATTGATGAATCACTCTACCGTTGCAAGTATGATGGAATCCAAGTTGTGTTGAGCAAATTAACTCAACAGGTCGAGAGGTACATGGAAAATACTACTAATTTGAAAGATACTTTTGATGCCGAATCACAAGAGTTTGATGATGCAGTAGAACCCATTACTCGAATTAAAAATGAGGTTGATTTATTAGCTGAAGTGCGGTACTTTATGCCATCAACTGCCAAGAATCCGGTCCATTCTTAACTGTAAAATTTCTCCCTTTTCACGTGTCAAACTTTCATGTTGTCTGAAATCGTTTCGCTCCTTGACCGTATTTAAATGTTCCAGCTGTTTAATGAGTCTTTCAGCTCGTTTGAGCGATTCCGCATTCTCAAACTTTGCACTTGTAGTCAAACTCTCGAAATTCAAAATCAAACGGTCAACTTCCAACAGTTTTTCCTGTGATTCTAGTATGTACTGGTCACGAATCTCACGTCGTTTCTGTGCAAATTCTGTGTTTTCTTTACTCAATTCTTCTATTTCTTCTTCGACTCTGTTTATGCTTAATTCTAACAGTCTTCGTGTCCGTTTTAATTTTCCTAAATGTTCGTTACAACGATCATATATAGTTGTTTCTACAAGGTTGCCCATATTTGGTTTATTTTACTTCTACACGTCGGACAGTATTGTGATTTCTCCGTCCATTTAAAAGCACAATCGTAACACATATTTGTATGGCACCATCTGTTTATATTCTTCAGTGCATACACAACAACAGCTTTCAGGTTTGCCAAGCGATCTATACGGGGTTTTGCTCGAGGCTATATATTTATACATTATGAACACACCATGTATTAACCCAATTAAATGTCTAATTGCTTCATTAGGAGTCAATGTATACAAATAATAACCTCCTATCGTTAAAACAATTATTTCTAACATTATTTGTTTTCACAATTATTTGTGTTACTTAAAATGCTGTTCTTCATTTTTTTGATATTTAGTATTGTATATGCACAGGTCGACCCAATGTGTACCCGAGGCAAAGTTGTGGGTGATATATGCTGCACCAAATCTGGAAAGTGTAAAGATGCCTTGTTGGGGTGTAACCTTTCGTTAGCGCCATGCCAAATGCGTGTTCGTATCCCTGTCTCAGTAGAGTTTGCACAAGAGGAGGGGGGTGGAATTCGGGACCTAGCTACCAAGTATATCAATCTTGCAAACCAGGTCTTGCGTAACAGCAAAATTCCCATCACCATGGACTTGCAGCGTGTCAAACCTAGTAAATTGAATGACCAAGGAATAGAAGACCCAGTCGAGCTTTTAGGAAAGTTTGCTTCGAATGCAGATAGGGTACATGGAACCATTCAGGTCTATCTCTCTGACAAGGTCCGTGGATGTGGTATCACTTTTCCCGATTGTCAGCGGCTTGGTTGTATGTTCATTGTTGCAAGCACCTTGTGTGATCCTCTACTGTTTGTTCGACAGCTCGGGTTTCTCATGAGTGCAGGCACAGAACCTGAAAATCAGGTGCCCCCCTCACGATTCCCTTACGCATATGCTCGTATCATTGAACGCAAACATTTCACTCAAACAGTCATGGGGTCGCAACTCAATGCCCCACGAATACCATACTTTAGTACACCTTCAGTATGGTATAAGGGATGGGTTTTAGGTGTGAAGAATAGACAAGATAATGCTAGAGTTTTGACTATGCGAAGGTATGATTGGGCTACACTTAACTAATTGTCACAAATCATGTTGTTCTTTTTATTTAGTGGTTGTTGTTGCAAATCAAATAAAAAGATGGTGGTGAACACCACCATTAAAGAACAAACACCCATACATTTAGTCGATTGGCATATCCTGCCTAGGGAGTGTTTGGTGCAATACTACTATAGAGTCTCTGAGACCTTATATTATATCACTGTATCACGTCAATTGGCGGGTCAAGATCCTGAAGATGATTTCCATCCAGATGATACATTCTGCTATATGTTCCATGAGGGCTTGAAGGGATGCCGAGATACGTTACCCCATGGTATCCATAAATTATATACCCGTGACGAAATATTAGAGTTTTGTATGAAACACAAGAAACAGTCTCTATAATTATAATAATTTGATAGCGACACGCATACATAAATTATAGACCATACTGTTGTATCATATGTTTTTATACAATCACTTACTAAAATCATAATACAAATCCATAAAGCATAGCATAAAAAACATCCAATTACGTATGAAAATATGGGTAACAATAAGTTATAAAAGTATTTATTTGATCTTCCATTTTATTAAAATTTGTGGTAACTCATCTCTCTTTGGAGCTCTAAATGAATCAACTCGACCACCTCCAATGGGGATAATGTCTTCGCAAATTCACCATATTCTTCCTTACCAAGACCACAAAAAAATGGCGCTTGTTTTGTATCTGGCATCATCTTTTCACTCAAGTCCAATTCTACACAAAACCATCTGGTATACCTAGGATGAAAAATGTACAGTCTTGATACTGGTGATAGGTTTTGTACCCCATTTGATCTAAGTAGTTTATGGTAACACGCCATCTGAATCGAGTACTCAACCATTTTAGAGGAGAGGTTTATCTCGCCCATTTTTATTCGTGTAAACTGTTCTTGAGGGGGTGACCCATTGAAAAGTCCAAACGATCTCTTGTAATCGCTAATCTGGTATGTCCCATCCGCTAATTTTACAAGGAGATCAATCGACCCGCATAACCTGCTTGAAGGTATACTTAGGCGACGCTCAAGTTGAACACTCTTATATCCTTGTGTTGCAAGCCATGCCAAAAAATCTTCACACTGATTCAGATCTTCCTCGTCACGCAAGTTTACTTTTGCTTCTTCCATACATACCCCTTGTTGGCGAAGTTCAAGGTACTTGTGGAGTCCCGTACCGTATTTTGATGCCGAGCCAAACAGTTCCTTGGTCTCCTTACCGGTCAATGGTTCATACACACCTCGTAATAAACCAGCTAATGTCTCATTTTGGAGCTGTTCAGGGTGTAGCACCATACGTTTGAATCTCAGCACTTCTGCCGCATCCAGATCTAAGAGCTCCCCATATTGGCACCTTTCAATCGCACGGTATATCTCTGAGGAAAAAAACTCATAAAAGTTCTTGGGGTTCCCATGTTGCAATGAGTCTAAGAATTCAGCACGTTCCTTGAATGATAGAAATACAGTAGGGTTATGGTGCAAATAGTTCAGATAATCTATCAATGTCTTGCTGAAGTGCATGTAGTGATTGGCAAAATTTTCATCATTTCCCTTCCGCTTAGCATCCTTTAAGGCTTTCAAGGTATTTCGCAACTCTCCAGGAACACCCCTCCAATTTTTCCACACAGCTAGCAACTGACTTGCGCTAGAGTTATATTCTGTTGACTTGGTGCCAGGTATTAAGTATACATGTCCTTCATCCTCGAAGGATGGCGATTCACATATTTCTATATCAAAGAAACTAGGTAATTTCAATGATTGGGATGGTGGGGGAAGTACTACTGAAGGTTTCGAGGTTCCCCCTTTTTTTTTATTGACTACCTCCTCACACAATTTCATCCTTTTGATTTTTTTTTCAACCAAAGGCGCTTCTTCTTTATTATCGTAGAAATCTTGCATGTTTTCTCTTGTGTTTGCCTCCAAAACAAGGCCCAATTTCTTTATTAGACTGATTTTCACACAAATCAATTTTTGTGAGGAAACTGGGTATTGGATTTTTCGCGTCAATCTCATCGATATTCTCATAATTGTCATATTCATCACAATATGTTTGCTAATATGTTTGGACCTAGAAAACGTGTTAAGTTATATCATGAAAGTATCAAATTCAAGGATGTGAACCCGGGTGAGTTTGTTACCCATACAGAGGATGGACTGCATATATTACATAAAGAGGATGAGGAGGAAGTTGAACCATGTGTCGGGTGTCCCCCTTCCCTGCCTGATTGTTACCAAGATGATGGTGACTGGGTGCAAAAACATGAGGTTGTTTCAAGGTATATACAGAGTGTGCCAATACCTATTGTAAGCCATGCAGGCCGCTTTGCTCTCCGGTACGAAGTTACTAGCGAGGGTATTTCATATGACACCATACAAAAAATATTACCTATTGAAGGCGCAATATTTATAAATACCTCATCTTTATATATAAATATTTATTGACACTTGTGCTTTTTTATATGTCCCCGTTGTCTAAACCTCTTGAGACATTTATCACAAGCATACGGTTTCTCGTTTTGATGTATTAACATATGTGCACGTAGTCCGACTGCCAGTTGAAATTTATGGTCACAAAGGGTACATGCAAACGCTCTTATGTCGTCGTGTTTTTTTCCTTGTAGATGCTGTTTAAGGTTGCTTGGCGCTTTGAAGGTTTTATTGCATTTCTCACAGCATCTGTCTTTTATTTTTTCTTCCGACATGATTAATCATAAGTTGTGATGGTCCCTTCGTTTCAGGTGTCGCTTGAAGTTCGAGCTGATTCGTGTCTTGTACTTGCACTTATGGCACTTGTATTCCTTCTTCTTCTTCGTCTTCTTCGTCTTCTTCTCCATTTGCTTCCTCACTTCCTCTTGCTTATCCAGTTCACCCATGAACTCCAAGAACGCACGACTAAAGACTAGGGGTTGATATTTCGTCTTCATTTATATAGTTTTATTGCCTCTCTTGCCAACTTTGAGCTGAATCGTTCACGAGGATTCACTTTCAACAGAAACTGTAGCAAGGCCTTGTGCTTGTACGTATTCGGAACACTCTTGTCTATTTTTTCAGGTAGGTCGCACAGTTCAAGGTACAGTTCCTCTGGCAAGCTTGTACTCGTACCCGGAACGGGTAAGTACGTGGACATCCAGATTAGAGTGATTCCGAGTGCCCACATGTCTATCGTATCATCGTAACTGGTTGACCCCCCCAAGAGTTCTGGGGCTTTAAAATACCATGTTACCACATCGTTGGTGAATAGACGATCTTTGACATATTTGATTGCAAATCCAAAATCCGAAATTTTCAATGTACCGTCCACCCCCAGCAATATGTTTGCGGGCTTAAAATCTCGATGCATATATCCCATACTATGGATTGCGTATAACCCCTCTATTAATTGGAATATGTATTTATCTTGTACCCTTTGAGGGATACACTTTGGATCAATATTAGCCAGCGACATACTGCACAGTTCCATGGTTATACGCAGACGTCCATTCATTGAATGACCTTGTCCCAACTTTTTCACTACATATTGCGACTTTATATCGTCTAATGCTTGTACTTCCCTCGACCATGTTTCATAGTTTCGTCGTTCTTTGAATTTTTTAACCGCACAAGGGATTTCGTCTCGCCACAAGTCTAATATAACCTCTGCATATTGCCCCTCACCTAAAACAATTCTCTGTCGCTTTGACATTTATTCAAAATAAATTGTGAAGTCATTCCTATATATATATATATATAATTATATAAAATAAGTTATAGTATGAATTGAATGGTCCCGCTCAAAAGTCTTCATCATTCATGTATTCTTGTGTTATAGGTACTGCATGACGGCTATACTCTCCCACTCTCCGTTCAAAAAAATTCGTTTTACCTTGAACGGAGATTAATTCCATCCAGTCAAACGGATTTTTAGCGTTATAAAATTTCTCCTGTCCCAACTGAACAAGCAAGTAGTCTGATACAAACCTTATATACCCTTGCATTAAATCTACATTCATTCCCAGTAACGCTACGGGTAACGCCGACTTAACAAATTCACATTCCAATTCACACGCTGTCTGGATGATTTGAAGTACCTTCTTACTAGTTGGTAGTGGACTAGGTAGTTTTTTATATAACATGCATGCAAATTGGGTATGTAACCCTTCATCTCGGGATATTAATTCGTTACTGAAGCATAAGCCTGGTAGTTTTCCTTGTTTTTTTAACCAAAAGATTGCACAGAAACTCCCAGAAAAAAATATACCTTCTACACAGGCAAATGCCACCAGGCGTTCAGCAAATGACGTATTTGATTCGATATATTTCAAAGCCCAGTCAGCTTTTTTATTGATTGACGGTATCGTGGTTATCGCATTGAATAATTTGTTTTTTTCTTCAGTGTCTTTCACATACTTGTCCAGCAGTAATGAGTATGTCTCAGAATGGACCGTTTCAATGTACATTTGAAGTGTATAGAATGCTCTTGCTTCTGGGATTTGTACGTTTATGAGGAACCGGCTCGCTAGGTTTTCACCTACAATAAGGTCACTCGATGCAAAAAAAGCCAAAACATGTTTAATAAAGTGTTGTTCATCCTTTGATAGGATATCAAAGTTATCATTTGCAAGGTCTATTTCTTCTGCCGACCATATACTCGCTTGCGCCACCTTGTACATTCTCCACAAATCATCGTGTTTAATTGGAAATAAAACAAATTTTTCCATGATAACAATTCACAAGGAAAAATTGTGTGTCACTGTTGGAACGACAGTCTTTTGTTTGGACTCTTCCCGCCTTCCCGTGTTCGAAGACGACCATATTGGGTTCTATGATACCCTGGTTTTTGTCAATGAGTTACCCCATATCAAATTGTATGATGATACCCGCCAACTTGTGGACCTTTATAGTATGTCATCTGATAGTACTTACCAAGCGCTAATCTCGTGGATTGGAAAGCCACGCTTAAAGTCATTCTGTGTTACCCTGAATAACGAGGATAAAATTCGTAACTTTACCAACGTCAAAAAACACTTAGCTAGGTGTAAATACGGGCGTGTCGCATTCGACCCTTCGAGGTTGCGGCGGTCTCGTTCTACAGATTCTACTTCTTCTGGGGCATCTGCACCAAAAAAGCAACGTCTAATTGATAGTGGGGATGGCTCACGAACCATTATTTATGGATACGAAAAGCATACTCAACTTTTCAAGACTGGGTTACTCATCTTTGGTTCAAGTGGGGTACCCCTAGTAAAGGTCGGTGATCCCATAACTGTTGTTTTAGTAGGCTGTTTGTCCGTTCCCTTGGATGTGTTGAACCAAAGATATCCCAATGCAATAAGCTTGTTATTGATCATAGAGCACCGCATATGGCTCAACGACTTGGTTAGACAATTCGAGGCATTTGGAAGAAGTACCAAAGCAACCTGTTACGTTGCATACTTTGGGGGAGGTGGAGTTATACCTGACAGTCCATACTTTAACATTTTGTAATGAAAATGTCATTTCGACGCGAGTGAACCGACTCCATG
>JACCDX010350794.1_pt1 | contig 25538 bp, 30 predicted proteins | sample 7449681 | NCBI WGS metagenome assembly JACCDX01 (sample SAMN15323450, study PRJNA562643) | freshwater metagenome | isolation source: river surface water | place: USA:Blue River Watershed | collected 2017-08-18
AATTCCTTGTGATCTTTTCTTATTATTCTCCTTACTATTTGTTCTAATGATCCGTTGTCTCTTTTTTTGTTCGCCTCTATCTTACTTATATATTTCTTGGGTGTTGTTAATATTAAACTATTTAAGTCTTTCTCGTCTACTCCCTCTCCGAAAGCTTTGAATGTTGCAAATATTATACTAGCCTTTTTTGCAGCTTCTAACTGACTACTTTTCATTCCTCCTAAAAATAAATCGCTTGTATAATCTTCGTTTTCTTTTTCGTTTTCATACATTTGTCTTAGTGTTTCTAAATGTTCTCGTCTGTCACTTAAAACTAATATTTTTCTTACTTCTGTTTCACCTCTTTCTTTTATTTTTTCTTTTATTATTTTTATTATTATTTTATTTCTTTCTTCCATTTTTATTAACTCTGACAACATACTCGTATACATAATAACTTCTTTTCCTTTGTAATCTAGTTTTTTTATTTCTTTGTATTCATCGCTTTTTAAATTTAATTTTAAAATTCTTACAACAGGTTCTTTACCTTTTGATTCTATAACTTTTTTACATTCTATATCTCCTATATGCCATTTAAATACGTATTCCAATCCATCCGCTCTTTGAGGTGTAGCTGATAAACCCAATGTATAATAACTTGTTACTTTGAAAAATACTTGAGAAAATACTTTTGCTCCCATATGATGAATTTCATCTATACAAACCATACCTATGTCTTCTAATTTTTCTTTTGGATAATCATTTCTTGACAAACTATGTAACATTCCAACTATTATGTCTTTGTTTTTTGTATCGCATTTATTTCCTTGAATAATCCCGATTTTTGCTTCTGGTATAAATCTTTTTATTTCCTCTACCCATTGATTTAATAATGAAATTTTATTAACTATTATTAACGCCTTTTTTTTTAATTCCGTTATTATTTTTAGACATATTACAGTTTTTCCACAACCTGCACTTGCCTGTAAAATGCCTCCGTTTTTTTCTTTTAGTTTTTCAACCATTGTTGTTAACACTTCTTGTTGTTCTTTTCTTAATTCTCCACTAAATTTTACATTTATATTTTTTCCTATATATTCATCCAACTCTTTTTTTTCCTTGTTTTTATATTTTTTCAATCCAAACATTTTAGGCACATATATTTTATTTTGTGTTTCTATATAAACTGGATATTCTGTTGTTATGCCATAATTCATATAATTTTTGTCTTCTATAGGTTTTGCTACCAATTCCTTTTTTAATGATTTAAGTTCTTCCTTGGTTATTTCTTCTTTTTTAATAACGAATCCGTGTTTAGATATATACATATTTATACTAGACATTTTTTTTTTTCATTTTTTAAAATATATTTATTTATTTGATTATTAATATATTTATATGGTTGCTCCTTTAATTTATACAGGGATTTACTCGGCTTTTTTAATTGGTTTGATTATTTTAGCAATATTAATAATAGTTGGTAGAAGTTGGTGTGATGGAAAATCTACAGAAATTAAGATAAAAAAAAGAGATTGTTGTAAAGGTACTTGGGAAAATGTAGGTTCTTCAGTACCTTTGACAATCTTTATTTTTACTATTGTTGCTATTATTACTTTAACACCATTTTTATATTTTGGTAAATTTTTATAATAACTTTTTTATGATAATATTTATATGAATCAATCTTTTACTGTTTTGACTTATACTTTACTTGTTTTAACTATTTTATATATTGTAAATTATATTTTGATTTTATCGTCTAATTGCAACAAAATTTCTGATTCTGAAGAAATTACAGAAAAAGAATGTTGCGAAGATACTTGGGCAAGAATTGATAGTTCTGTAATTTTAACATTAATTCTAATAGCAATTGGACTTTTACTACTATATATATTTATAAATTATTTTTTTTATTAATAAATAATAATGGATTCTCTAATAACACTTACTTTTACAGCTTTATTATTATTTATTATATATTTTACTAGTTATATTTTATCACTTTTTTCTAACTGTGATGGTATTCCCGAATCTGAAGAAATTACAGAAAAAGAATGTTGCGAAGGTACTTGGATAAATTTTGGGAGCAGTGTTCCTCTTACTCTAACTATTATAGCTATAGGTATTCTCATTATTTTTGGTGTTTTTTGGTGGTTATATTCGAGATTTTATGATAATACTCTTGTTACAAATACTTCTATTTCTCCTGATTTAAAGTTTATAGATAATCCTATTTATGAAAAACCTGTTGTTTCAGAATAAATTAATACTTTTGGATAATGTACATTTTATTAATTACGTATATCTGTCCTACACATTGGACAATTTATATTATATTTTGTCAACCATTCTTTTATACATTCTTTGCAAAATTTATGATTACAATTTTTTATCTTTACTACATTTTTATTTGAAATATCTTTGCATATACCGCACTCTATTTCTTCTTGTATATCTTCTATTTTTTCATTAAATTCTGATAAATTTAATGTTATTTTTTCATGAGGTAAATCTACATATTCTTCATAATTTATATTGTCGTTTAATAAATAATTACCAACGTTTTGAATCAAATCGTTTACTACATCTATTATGTTATTACTTAAATTTATACTTATATTTATTTCATTATTTAATGTTTCTAAATCTATTGCTCTATAATTTTGCATTGGTCTACTTCTTTCAGTATCATTATTTCTTTGCTCTGGTTGATTTACATAATTACGTCTATTTTGTCTATTTAATTCTTCTGCAATATCAGCTTCAAAACTTTCTAATACAATATTGTTTCTCATTGTATTTCTCATGTTCAAAGTTCTTCTTATAGAATTTATCAGTAGTATTGTTTCCGTAAGTGTATCATTATAATAATTATTCGACATTTATATATTAAAATAAAAATTTTTTTCACTTTTTTTTACACATTTTTATTATAACATTTATTTTTTATAAAGTATTACTATATGAAATTTGATTTGAAATATTTAACTTGGGAAAATTATTTCCAAGAAGTTTTGGAATCATTTATTACACTTGTAGTTTTTAATATTTTTATTATTTATATCCATAAGAAAAAATCTTCTTTGGATTTTTTTAACTCCATTCCTATTATTATTTTAATTAGTTTTTTCACTGGGTTTATTACTATGCTTATAGAATGTTTTTCTCCTGATTTAAAAAATAATATTAAGCAGGGTATTAGTTTTTCTACTGGTGTAGCTATCATTAATGGTACTATTTAATACGTTATGTTTCTTCTATATCCTCTTCTAGTTAAATTTTCTTCTATTCTTAATCTATCATCAAATGTATCTCCAAATGTATCTGATGACATTTCTAATTGACCTCTACTCGCTTGTTCTATCATGTCTCTTCCAAAAATTTCAGGATACTTCATTATTAATCTCTTTGATCTCTCTATTTCATCTTTTAATTGTTTACTCTTTTTCAATTCAAAATCCTCAATCTCCTGTACAAATGATCCCCTTGGTACATTTTCAGTTGAACTTCTTGTTTTTTCTAATTCTTGAAGTGTTCTCTTTACTTCTTCTACTTTTGTTTTTTGTCTTAGTATTTTCTTAATATCTATTTCTCCCTTTTTTGGATTTTTGATTGCATTTAATACTTCAAGATAATCTGCATAATCATCTCCGTAAAAACCTTTTCCATCTTCTCCACTATAATCTGCAGTTAGTAATAGTCCGTTATATACACTTACTGGCATTTGTTTGGTTGTCCCACTGTTATACCCATAAAACCCATCTGATGTTTTTACAATCAATCCCTTTTCTTTATCATCTTCCTTTTTGTTTTTTACTTTTATATAATCAAATATCTTATTAAATTTTTTATTTGAAAATTTGTCTAATATTCTATCTATTTCAACGTTTAATTTTTCATATTCACCTACGTTTTTTATCCTTCTATGATCTCTATGACCAATGTCTTCTGGTCTTTTTATATCATCTTTTTGTTTTTCAAATTTTTTATCAAACTTTTTCTTGTCTTCTTTTGATTTGAAATTTTTTGCTTCCTCTTCTTTATACTTTTCCCTTTTTGCTTCTCGTAATTTTTTTATATCATTTCGATTGTTCTCCCCTCTCTTTTCTTTTTTTATATACTCATATGACTCTTTTAATATTCTAAAATTCTTTTCACATAATTTTTTGTCTTTTCCTTTAGATTTGTCAGGATGTAATATTTTGGCCTTTTGTTTATATCTTCTGTATAATGTTTCTTCTGAATCATCCTCTGTTACTCCTACTATAAAATAAGGATCAATCTTTTCTTTATCTATTGTTATATAAGTCATTATTTTATTATATAAAAAAAATATAAGTGAATTTAACGATATTAAATTATTCTATATATAAAATCAAATCTTGTTATAGGTAAATTTCTTAAATGATGTTTTAATAGTGTTTCCGGATGCAAAATAATACCTTCTTTAGAATACATGTCAATATAATCTATCAAAGAACAATACCAATTCATTTTTTCTTTGTTTGCCATGGCTATTTGATCATTTATTCCTCCATGATCATATATTTTTGGTATATATATTGATTCTGTATTTATTGATATATTAAACTTTTCATAAGATATATCACTTCTAAATTTTAATATATAATCATATTTTATACGTGATTTTTCTATCATTTGATAACATTTTTTATTATGATAATACATACTCCACATGTTTTTTATATTTGTCTCTGGTTTTTTACTTCTATTAAATAATTCTTTAGGTGGATATACTTCTTCTATATTATATTCGATTATATTTAATTCTTTTATAAATTTTTCTATAAATGATTTATCTATTATTCCAGATTCGCTAATACTAAAATAAAAATCAAATCCCTTTTCTTTTAATTTCAATAAATTTGATAATATATCTTCTTGATTTTTATTATTTTTAGATTCCAATCTACCACTAAAAAATATTGCATTCTTCATTATTTTTACGCTTATAAAATATATTTTAAATATGATTTAATAGTAATATTAAACCTCCCAAAAGTGACATGTTTGCCAAAAATGGAATAGATTTATAATAACTAAAAAATGTTGGAGGATGATACATAATTGTAACTACAATTGTAAATATTATTAATCCCCAAATTGCATATTTTGCATATTGTTTATATTCCTCATTTTTAGATAATATATAGTATACAATAATTATTGGTGCTATAATTTCTAATAAAGTAACTATTATTATGCCTATATTTGATATAATTTTTACATCTAAATTCATTTTTGGTATAAATTCTAATAACTTTTTATTTAAATTCTCAACTGTTGATTCATAAGATGATACTTTATTTATACCTGATAATAAAAACATTACTAAAAGTAAACTTGCGGCTATAGTTATAGTTTGATCTTCCATTTATTTATTAGTTATTAATAAAATTTATTTATTAATAAAAATACATTTAAATATATAAAATCATTTTGATTTCTTCTTGGTCTAAAATACCATATTTATTCAATTCTTCAATCATTTCTTCCTTTTTTACACTTGCATTGTTCTTTGTAATTACCATTCTATACAAATACGCGACTATATTTCTTTCACAATCACTTCTTCGCCAATTTTTCCAATTTTCAACTTCTTCTTCTTCTGCAAATTCTACATGTCTACCCTTGAACATGTAATTATTTTTATCCTTTAAAGCTCCATTAATCATTTTTGTAAAAATACATGATGCTTCACTTGCCAACTTTGTTAAAATCTTGTTTGTATTACCGTTAAAAACTAATACCTTGTTTTCCATTTTTTGTTTCTCAAAATTATAAATTAAACTAATTTCATTGTTAAAACACATAACTTCATCAAAACCATATTTTGATTTTAAAGCATCTCCCACATCCTTGATTATCATATTTACAGTTATAATAGATTCTAAATTATTAGTATTCAATTTTTTTAAAATTTCGTCAGATGATAAATATACTACAATATGTCTATATTCATCCATTGTTTCTGAATTATATTCATCCAACTTTCTTTTCATTCTTTCATTTAAAGTTTCGTTAAAAAACATTCCAAACATTATATACTATAATCACAATATTTTATTTTTTTATTTTTTTTTTAGACCATTGTCCATTTTTTTCTCTTTTCATCGTATTTACATTTTGCAACTATTCTATCATTTGATTTTTCAAATTCATCTCTTAAAAATTTAGACTGTTTTAAAGTTTTTACTAAAAGTAATCCTTCATTATTCTTTGTTTTTACATTGTAAACATTATATAATTCAATCTTTTTTCCCTTTTCTATCTCTTTTAATTCTATTTCATTTCCGTTTTTTACTTCTTTTGTTATACTAGTTTTTATCAATTCTCTTCCGTTTACTATCTCTTCTGATATATTTTCTATTTTATGTTTAAAATTTCTTAATAATAATTTTTTCATTGTTTCATCTCTACCGTCTTCTTTTATTTCTATCATGTTTATTAATTTACCTAAAATTATATCCTTTTCTCCTCTTTTTTCTTTTATATATGTTAATTTTGATTGCGATTTAAATATATTTTTTATAATTTCTCTTCTATCTAAATACCCTTTATTATAATTAGGATAGATTATATCACTAAAATATAATTCGTTATCAAATAAGTATCCTTCAAATAAATATTCTTGGTTTGTATACTCCCAATTAATTACAGCCAATGGAATTATAACCCATTGTTCAGTTGTAAGCGATTTACTAAATATAAATACAACAGCCTTTTCAACTTTGACTTCTTCATTATTTAAAAATTCCGTTTCGTTAAACTTTGATATCCATACAAAATATCTATCTCCATTTGTTATTAGCAAATATTTTGTATTTTCATCGTCTACATTTACTAAATTACCTCTTTTTTCTTTTTCTTCTTCTGTTATTTTATAAATCATATCTCTGATATGATTTTTATAATACAATTCTACACTTTGATTGAAATTTAACATTTATATTAATAAAATATTATTTTTTTAAATTTTTTTTTACTGTTTTCTTTCTTCTCTTTTTATTAAAGCCTCTATCTTGGCTATATTATTTAGTAAAAGTGCTTTTTCACTTTCTGTTATACCTTCTTTTGAAAGTTCATTGTCATATTTTTCTCTTATTTTTAAGTATTTAATTAATCTGTTTCCTTCAACAGCTTTCAATCCAAGTACCTTAAGTTGTTCATCAGATAATTTCTTTTTATAATGAGTAATCCAACCCCCTATTTGTCTTCCATCCTTGAAAGTTTCCTTTGATATAGTAGTCAATTTTATACCCTGTTTTTTCATTTCTAATAATTCTTTTAAATCTTTGTTTAAATCAACACTAATACCTTTTCCCGTTTTCTTTGTTTTTGTGAGTGATTTCATTTTTTTTAATTCTTTATCAACCTTGTACTTCATCTTCTTTTTTATAAATTCTCTTGGTGATGATTTTGCCTTTTTTCTTTCCTTTTTTTTAACAATCTTTTCCAATTTTTTGATTACTTCATCTAAAAGTAAATCCGTTTTATATTTTTCCAACTTTTTGTTGGCTTCTATCAATAATTTTTGAGTCGGTATATCTTTCATTAAATTAAACTTATAAAAAAATTTTACTCTAATCAACTTCAAAATCTTTTTCCTTTAAACACTTACCAGAGTAACTTTCAATATATGTATTTGTTATTTCAAGTATTTCATTTAATTGCTCCTGTGTTAATATACTTTTATAAAAACCTAATATAACTTTTGCAAGCTTTTCTGTATAAAAATATCTGTTAATATTTAAACCATTTCTTTCTACATATTTAGGATCCTCTGCCAATTCATTTTTTGCTTTTGTGTTTGTGGGATCTTCTATAAATACAAACTGAATTCTATCTCCTATTTGAACTTCTTCCTTTCTATCTTTTAATTTTTTATACAAATTTACATGTGGTAAATTTTCATTTTTATACGTCTTTTTCAAAGTTGCTGATGTTATAATATCAACTAATGGAATCTTGTTATTTTTTATATTCTCTAGCGTTTCTAAATATATATTTATACTATCTTTAATAACTTTTTGTTTCATACTTGGCTTTCCTTCTGTCTTCATAATCTCTTCAATTATACTCTTTAAACACTTTTGTATCATTGGACTATAGTCTCTTCTTGTAGTCGCTAAACCCTTTGTAATTATACCCTTTGTCTTTAATACATTATCGGGATCTTCATACTTTTTTGCTGTATACCTCTTTCTTGTTAACATTATAAATGGATTGTATATATTTTCAGCTTCCATTTCTATCGGTTTTCTGTTGAAAATGTCATCTGTTAATATTCTTGCACATTCTTCACCCAATTTAAATGAATCTTTTCTATTCTGAATAAAATCATCTCTATTGTATTTCATTCTAATCATTATACTATCGGTGTTTTTTACTATAATATCTCCAATACCTGCTTGAAAATGCCCGTTTTCTGTTTCTATATCATAAACATAATCTTGTTTGTTTGTATCTATACTAATTTTTTTAATTTTATTCGCTACTCTTCTTTGGTTTTTTTCTGTTATAGTTAATCTAAATATATTCTCTTTATCAACCCTTGTATTTAAAGATACATTATACCCAAGTTTTTTCATAAGAAAATATAATCCAGCTGATCCTATCTGCCCTTTATTATCAAATCTTGTACATCCAATATTTTCCTTGTCTTTTCTACATCCGTCTGCCATCCAATATCCTTTGAAAAAACTACTAATTATATTATCTGTACTATTCAAAATATCTACAGGAATCTTTTTACATCTATTTTCATCATAGAATTTATTTCTATATTCCTCTATAAAAATTTTGGGATTTTTTACAGTTAATTTATATACTCCGGATGACTTCAAAGTATCATAAACTACAGGATAATTATCTGGATACTCTCTTATCAATAACTCTTTCAAATAGTTTATAATATTCATATCAGAATTATTCAATGTCCAACTATATTTTATCCCTGAATTACAATTATATTTATCACAACTTCCATCTCCATAAAAGAAACCGTAAATAATTGCTCTGTCTTCAGATATAGTTTCAATACTATTATTAAACTCTTTAGGATAACTTGTCAACAATTCAGTTTCTAAATTACATTCTGAGGGTTTTACAATTTCATTTTTTGCATTTAAAAGAGAATGATCTTCTGTTACTTTTACATATCCAGTATGAGTTAATACTCTATATATTTTCTTTTCACATTTATGTCTAATTACTTTATTAATTTTTACCCATCCACCGTCACTCCAAATCTCATAATCTGATAAACTATATTCTTTTTCTAATCTAACTTCTTTATCAAATATTTTGAATCCTGGATAATCAATTTTTTCATTTTCTTTAAATAATTTCGATATATTTTCTATATAAATCATATTATTTTTTCTTAATAATAAAGGTGTATCACCAGTTACTGAATCTCCGTACACTACTTCCATATCTACATTTATATCTATTTCTTTATCATAATTTGTCTCCTTTTCATTGTAAATTTCAATTATATACTCTTTTGTTTCTTGATTGTATACAATTTCAATCTTTTTTTCTTTATATTTAACATCTTTTCTTAAATATGAATATACATCTTCTAATTTTTCAAATGTCTCTATACCGTTTATAGTTTTTAAAACTTTACTCATTAATATCTATTATTTAATTTATTTTTCATTTTTTTTTCCAACAACAAAAAATTGAAAATTATTATTTATTTTACAAATAAAATGTCCGATTACGAATTGCATGTGTTTATTCAACTAAACCCTGAAGCACCTGAATTTGTACCTTCTGAACCTAGTCCTCTACCACCCCCTGGTTTTTCTGAAAACTATTTTGAAAAACATTGTGTTCAGTTAAATCAATGGCTACTTGATTTAATTGATGAAAGTCTTACAACAGAACCAAAACAAAAGCTCAAATCAGATTAAATATAATATAAAAAAATTAAATAAAAAATTAGGCTGTAAAGCCCGTTTTTTATTTTTAATTATAATATGTATTTATTTCTCCTTTTCAATTATATATTTTTCAAGTAAATATCTTTCTTTACTATTTAAATATTCTTCTTTTTTATTTAAATACTCACTTTTCTCATTTAACATTTTCTCCTTTTCTTCTAAATATTCTCTCATTTTTCTTAATTCTTCCATTTCTTCTTCTAAACAAAAATTTTCCAACATGTCATTTTCACCTTTGATTTTCATTTTAAAAAATAATTTTTTTTTATTTTTCACTTTTTTGTCTAAATTTTAGTCATGTAATTTACTGTTGCACCAATAATTAAACCACCAATTATAATTTCAATATAGTCCCACCAAAAAGGATCGTCTTCTTCAGTTTCAATTTCTTGATTGATTCCATTTTCAAACTCGTATTCTTCTACAGCTCTTGTAAAATATTCTTTTTGTCTTTGACTCTTTAAATCTCCTGTTTCAAGACAAAATTTAAAAAAATTATATTGATTCTCTTTGATCATTTTTTTAATTTTTATTTATTTATTTTTCATTTTTTTATTAACAGTTAAAATTTTCTTTTGAATATCCTATAACAGCGCAAGCAATTCTCTTTCCTGAATTTCCAGTTTTTAAACTATCCAGATTATTTCCCTTTCCACAGTCATCTCTGTCTTCATGAATAATTAATCCTCTACCTATAATATTTGCCTTTGATCCTCTAAGTTTGATAATGTTATCATAAAATGTATATTTGGCTTCACCCTTTCCATTTGTTTTAATATTACCTAAATCACCTACATGTCTGTTTTTCATTCCTGGGCATCCATGTGTATTACCATATGGATTAAAATGTGCACACATACTTGTACATTTATCTGTTAAATCTCCTGCTTCATGAACGTGGAAACCATGTTCGGAATTTGGTTTTAAACCAGTAACATTTACATCTATTCTAATTCTACTGTTTGATAATTCTTCTGTAAATTTTACATTACCTTTTACTTTGTCGTCAAAAACTGCAATTGCATAAATTGGTTTATCACTCATTATCTTATATAAATAATATAATCCAAATAAAAAAAATAAAGCAAGTAAAAATAATTTCATATATATTATATTTTAAAAATAAATTTATATCTTTCTTCGTTTTTTAATTTTGTTCTTTCTCCTAAAAATTTGAAATATCTTTCTGATAACTTGAATTGTTTAGGTTTTTTATCCTTTAGCACTCTTAATCTTACATACATTATCATTCCTACTTGCCAAATTCTTTTATGATTATATTCTTTATTTTTATATAATCTTTCCAATTTTTTTATAGTGTTTTTAACATCATCTACAGTTGTATATTTTAAATCTATTGTGTCTTCTGGATTTTTATCGATATAAACATCAAATGATCTTTTGGGATCTTTTGGATCAAAGAAAAATTCTTTATTCTTCTTGTCCTTCAACTTTACATAATATTTATAAAAATTTATTTAATTATTTTGCTATTAAATTCTTTCATCTTTTCATTGACCAATATCTTTTTTGGATCAAATGATTTCAAATATAAACCTTCAAGAGATTTTACTCTTGATAAGCTCACGTATACCATGTGATATGTAAAACAATCCTCTAAATCCAATATTGCAGATTCCAATGTCAAACTTTGACTCTTGTGAATTGTTATACTATACGCCAAGGTTAATGGTATCTGAAGTGCTATCACTCTATTACCGTTCATATCCAACTCCCATTCTGTTTTTGTTATAAGTTTTGTTATTTTATTATCAAAAAGTACTTCTGGTTCCATCTCTTTTGTTTGGACATTTTGTACAAATCTTTTGATTGTTCCAATTGATCCGTTTACTAATCCTAATCCTACATCTAAATTTTTTATCAACATTACTCTGTTGTTTTTACATAAAACTATTTCATCAATTTCCTTTTGTTTAAATTGCAATTGCAACTCTTTCATTAATAAATCCAATACTGCTTCATCTTTTCCACTCACTTTGTATTTTGATTTATATATGTATCCCTCTTTAGTTAACTCTTTGACATTTATGTCTTTTGCCTTTTTATTACTTGAAACCAACTGAATTATATCATTTTTTGGTTTTAACTCTCTATTCTTTATCAAATTTCTTGTATTTAATAACTTGATGTCATCTTCTGTATGTTCTCCTACTCTTATTCTATTCAATATTTCTGAATACTTTAAATCTTGTTTTTGCCTAAAATTTTCATCTAATATTATTACATTTTTATCCTTTTTAAATATATTATTAAACACTTTACTTTCTATAATCATTCTCTCATCTATTTCTTTATAAATTTCCTTGTTTTGTTTCATTACTGGAAGTAATTGAAGAAAATCTCCTGTTAATATTACTTGAATTCCTCCAAAATATCTATTATTTCTTCTGACCTTTCTACAAATCTCTTCAATTTTTTCAAATACTGCTGCTGACATCATGCTTATCTCATCTATTACCAATACATCTGTATTTCTTATTCTATCTGCCTGCCCCTTTTTTCTTAAAATTTTTTTTACTAAATAATCTACATCTCCTTCACCTGTTCCTATTCCCATGAATGAATAAATGGTCATTCCTCCAATATTATATGCTGCTATACCTGTTGTAGCGCATAATCTCATCTTTTTTTCTTGTTTTTTATTTTTTATATACTCTTCCATTGTTTTTATAACTTTTGATTTTCCAGTGCCCGCAGGTCCTAATATTAACAAGTTTTCTTCATTTTTAAATAAATCATAAGCTTCCTTTTGCTTCTTGGATAAATTTAAATCCTTTTCTAAATCTATATTTCCCAAATGTTCTCTTAACATTTCTTCAATGTTTGAATTTAACAATTCTTGTGATACTATTTGTGTCTGTCTAAAACTACTCATCTTCTATTGTATAGATTTTTTTATTTTTTTCAATTTAATATTAAAAAGGTATACCAAAGTATCAAAAGGATTTTTTTATTTAAATTAATTTTATAATTATAATATATGTCTGATATAGACTATGCTATAATGTCTGCTCCTACAAGTATTTTCGTACTTTATTTAATTATATCAGGTAATTTTACTGCTGAACTTTTAGGATGTTCTGTGCAAAAAACACTAGCTGATAATCTATTTTTAAAACATTTATTAGGGTTTATGACAATGTATTTCTTTGTTGTTCTTGCTGATAGTAACTTTAAATTTAAAACTAATCCACGAGTACAATTATTATACGCTTTATTATTCTACATAATATTTATTTTAACTACTAAAATGGATTTCAAATGGTGGATAATATTTATAATAGGTTTATGTATTATCTATATTTTACAAGTTAATAAAACTCATGAAAGTACAACAAAAGATGAAAAAGAAGAATATGAAAATTATCAAAAAATTATCATTTATTTTGTAAGCACTATAATTTTTATAGGAGTACTTGTTTATTACGGAAAAAAAAAAGCTGAATTTGGTACAAAATTTAATAATTTTACATTTTTTTTAGGTAAAACACCTACATGTGCTTTTAATAAACCTTTTAAAATGAATGATTTGAAAGCTATTCAACACGTATTTAATTAATAATTATTTATATCTATTTAACTTTCCAATAACTATATATATTCTTATCTAATTCATATTCTGACCAAAAACTTCGTTCCTTTTTAGGGCATGTTTTTACCCACTCCCACATTTGTCTAATCCCCTCTTTTAGAGAAACAGTTTCTTCGTAATCTAATATTTTTATTGATTTTTCATATGTAGTCCAGGAATGTTTAACTTCATGCCTTGGTTCTAAATAAATTCTATTTTTATTACTAGTAATTTCTGATATAATATCTGCAGTTTCATTTAAACTTGTATGTACTATTCCACCTAAATTTATAATTTCATTTTTTGCCTTGGGGTTTATTGCAGCTTTCCATAAACAAGGTAATATATTATCTATATATGTAAATGCTCTTGTATTATTTCCATCTCCATATATAGTCATCGGTTCGTTATTAAGAGTTTTATACATCCAAATACCCAACACATTTCTATATGGATCCCAAATATTTTGATATTTTCCATACACATTATGAGGTCTGATTATACAATATTCCATTCCATGTTGAGTATATGCTATTTTAAGATCCATTTCACAAGCATATTTTGCTACTCCATATGGATCCACAGGGTCTGGAACATATTCTTCTTTAAAAGGAGCAATTTTATTTCCATAAACTGCCGTTGATGATGTAAATATAAATCTTTTTATATTATATTCAATTCCGCAATTTATCAAAAATGCTGTGGATATTACATTACTACTATAATTAAATTGTCTAATGAATGGACTAAGGCATTCTGCTGCATATGCCGCAAAATGAAATATATAGTCTACAGGAAATTTTTCCTTTATCATTTTTTGATCATCTTTTTTTGTCAAATCCGCTTTTATAAATTCTATTCCTTTTGGAATAAAATGCCCTCCTGATAAATCATCTACTCCTATTATATCAACACCTTTTATATTTTTTATCAAATATTCACAGAAATTATAACCTATCAAACCTGCACACCCTGTAACGAGTACTCTTGTCATTTTATTTTTATATATATTATTTTTTTATTTTTTTAACTTGATATATTATATTATGGCTATATTTTTAAATGAAAAACTTCATCAGTTAGTTAAAAAATTAGCTGATGAAAAGTTTTCTTCTAAAACTGGTATTTACAAATCAAGTTGGATTGTAAAAGAATATAAACGTAGAGGTGGAAAATTTAAAGGACCTAAATCTGAAAATACAGATTTAAAAAATTGGTACAAAGAAAAATGGGTAGATATCAATAGACCAATTAAATTTAAAGGAGAAATTATTGGTTACGAATCTTGCGGAAGGATAAATACTAAAAAAATTTCAAAATATCCTCTTTGTAGACCTACTGTTAAAGTTTCCAAAGATACTCCTAAATTATTATCAGAAATTCCAAAAAAAAATTTAAGTAAAGCCAAAAAACTAAAAGAAAAATATAAAGGTTCTAAAAACATTTCATTTAATAATAATTCTAAATCAATGTCGCAAAACATGCCTTTTTATATGACTGGATTAGGACCAGGCGCTCAATTTTATGGAAAACGTAGTTCTGTTATGGTTTCTGTTCCCAAAAGAGTAAAAAAAACTGCTATATACGCCTATAAAATCAGAGATTTAGGTTTTGAAGGAGGAATTGAAACTGGTTGGAAAAGGGCCAAGCAATTATCAACCAAAGATAAAATCCCTATAGAAGACTTGCGGTTTATTAGAAATTGGTTTGCTCGTCATATTTTTACAAGTTATCCTAGTTATAAAGCCTGGATAGATGCTGGAAAACCAATTACTAATGAATGGAAAAATAAACACGGTATCATAGCTTGGTTAATTTGGGCCGGAGATGATGGTCTTGAATGGGTTAACTCTAAAAAAGTTTTAGATTTATTAAATACCCATTATAATAAAAATTATAAAGTTATCAAAGGTTAATTTAAACAAAAAAAAGCCCAGAAAGGGCATTTTTTTACTTTTTTTATTTATTTTTTTACTTTTTTATTTTTTTTGAATTCTTTGACTTCTTCTATTTCTTTGTATTCTTTGAAGTCTTTCATTTTTATAATTCCATGTCCAATCTTTTAACTCTTCTAGTTTTCTTGCTAATGTATCACTCAAATCTCCAGTACTATACTTTGCTTTTTGCCTCCAAGTCCACATATATAAATTTTCACTCTTAAGGCATGAATTTAATCTAGTAGGTAATTTCTCATTCTTTTCAACAAATTTTTTAACCGACAAATATTTTTCATACCATCGTTTTACATTTATTCTTTCCAAGTTTGATAATTTTGTATTGTTTTCACCTTGAATCTCTGCTATAAGCATTTCTATGTCAAACTCCTTATCAATATTATTAACCTCTTTCATATTTAAAAATTCTTCATATCTAATATACTCAATTTTCTGAGTTTGTTCTCTTATAATTTGTTGTTTGTAATTCTCAATATCAATTTTTTGTTTTTGTTGTTTTTCAATATTTATTTTTATAAATTTTTTCATTTGTTTGTTTTTATTTTGTTCTTGCTTTTGCTCTTGTAGAATATTTAAAAGTATTTCTTCAAGTTCTTGTTCATTGATTTTCAAATCAACTAGTTTAGGACTTTTTTCAATCTTTGCATTCCAAACATCTTCTATTCTTAAATTAGATTCAGTAAGATGAGATGTTGGTGGTTCAGCAAGCATTCCAATTTCTTCATATTCAATTTGTTGAAACTCAAGGGGTTTAAACAAATACATAGTGTTATATTTAACCTCTTTTTTTTATTTTTTCATTTTTTTCTTGATCTTGTTCCATATTTTTTATTATGTTATTTAATTTTGTTAAACTAACCTCGTCAAAGTTTTTTATATATTCATTTATATCCGGAAAAATTTTTCTCATATTTTTAAAACCTTTTTCTAATAAATGATTCTCTTTATAGAAAAATTCTCTATCATGCCTTATTCCTTTTAGTAATTTAAATAACTTTTTCTCTGCTAGATGACAATCACTTACTCTTTCGAAATATAATAACTCATAATCTGGATAATATGTACCATATCTACTTGCCAGTTTATTTTCAATGTCAATTTCTGAATCTTCTATTTTCATTGCTATTTTTCCAATCTTTACAATCTTTTTTCCCTTAATTTCAATTTGCGGTTCTATACAATATATATATCCTTCATTTTTATAACCTGTTTTTAATAGGTTATTCATTTATATTTTTTTTTATTTTATTTTATCATTTTTTTTTTAATTTTTAAAATTCTTCAAATTCTTCAATATTTATATCCCTGAAAACTTTTTTCAGAATACCTCTAAAAATTTTTAAAAAAAGTATTCTGAAAAGTATTCTTAAAAATTTAATTCTCCAAAATTCTCCAAAATTCTCCAAAATTAATTTTGGAGAATTTTTTTTGTTTTTTAATTTTAAGAATAGTTGTATTCTCTTTTTTTTTCATTTTTTTTAGGTGTATCCTCTAAGAAAATTGAAAAATTCTCCAATTCTCCAAATTCTCGAAACTCTTCTAATTTTCTATATTTCTATATTTTCTATAGTTTTTAAAAATAAAAAAAAAGTCGTTTTCTTGGCAAAACTTTCCGAATTTTGGAGAATTGGAGAATTTCTATTTTTTTTTATGAATACCTTTTTTAAAAAATAAAAAAAAAGAGAATACAAGTATCCTCAAAAAATAAAAAGTGAAAAAATTCTCCAAAATTGATTTTGGAGAATTTTGGAGAATTTTGGAGAATTGGAATACTTTGAGAATACAAAATTTTTAAAAATTTTCAAAAGTATCCTTAAAATGGTTTTTAGGATATAGCAAAAAAACTTAATTTTTGTTAAATTTTTAAAAAGTTTTAAAAAAGTAAAAAAATGAAAAAGTTTTTTAAAGTAAAAATGAAATTATTGACCTATCAAACTAAAATTTATCCATCCTCTAACATTTTCACCTGCCATAGTTGTATGTTTCATCTCACAAGTTTCTTCAGGATGATTTCTTTTTATCCATTTTTCAATCTCTTTTCTTACTTTATTACTAACACTTGTATGTGGCTTTTGTTGACCAGTAAATTCTATGACTACTTCCTTTAATCTAAGTATTGAATTTTTATTATGTTTTATATTTTCATTTAACCAACTTTCTAAATTACTATTATCGCTTCTATATTCATTTGTTCTCATTTTAACTTCGTCTGGTTCAGATACATCTTTGTAGTAGTAATCTAAAAGTATATTTATGAATGTTTGACGCCATGTAATATCTTCGCGCATTCTTGAAGGAAGCGTACGATCAATTTTATATTCGTTACTTTCTTTAGGATCATCGACGAAACGACTTGGAAAATCTACAACACGAATTCTTCTCCACAGAGCAGTATCTTCACCCTTAATTTCAGGTAGTTCATTACAAGCTAAAAACAATTTTGTTTCCATAACAAAACTAACAGATTCTTGATAAAGACCTCTGGCAATAATTTCTTCACTACCAGTCAACTCTTTCAAAAGACCAATATTAATTTTTTCTCCATCTTCAGGTTCTGATAAGAATGCAAACCGTTTGTTTAATAGTTTAATTTTTTCTGTATTAGCTTCGTTTGCATTATTTCTTTTCCGCGTAAGTAATGTGACTTCAACTTTTTCTGCTAATTCTCCCATGGCCAATTTCATAAGATTAAGTAACTGTGATTTACCATTAGCTCCATCTCCTATAAACATTAAGAAATGAGTATTTGGAATATCACCATTTAAACATTCGCTAAGTTTCTTTAATACCCAGTCTCTAACTCCTTTTACAGGCAAAATATTATGTATAAATTGATAAACTTCATTATTATGAGCGTTTGAATTGTAATCATATTTAAAAGTTAAATTTACATAATCTTCTTTTTTGGTTTGTCTAAATTCATTCTTTAGTAAATCATATACTCCATTAGTAAACGGAACTAAATGTTTTTTTGAATTTAATAATTTGAAAAAGTCCTTGTCCATACAATAAATTTTTGCACCTGAAATAATTTCATTTTCAAAACTAGGTTTATGCAATTTTGTCTGCAAACACTTGACATTTTCAACAAGTTTTTTATATATTTTATTATTTACATAATGATTATGAATTTTACATAAATATTCTCTAATATTTATAATACTTTTTCTCATGTAAATACTTTCTATATCTTCTTGCCAAATAAATCCGTCGAAATAATACCATGTCATACTACAAAATTTAAAATTTGGGTCTAAAAAATTTACAATTTCAGATATAACAGTAATTTTATGACCATCTAATGCTTGATTAAACAATAGAGTTAATGTTTTATCGTTTAATATAGATAAATCCAAGTCAACATCACAATTAAAAGATTCTTCACCATTAATTATAGTGTTATTGTTAATTACAATGTTAAATTGAGTCCAAAAGTTATTTAAAGTATTGTAATCTCTACCAACAGGTATTAATGTATTATTTGGAAAAACACTTGAACATTCTGTACAAACCATACAATAACCATCTATATTGATTTGATGTTCTACATTGCATTTAGGACATTTTCCATTAAAATTTATAATGTTACGCATTGTTGTTGGAGCCGTAAATGTATTTGTTTCTCTATCAAAATTTATTACTTCAACTTCGTTATCAAAATTGGCACGAATAAATTCTTTACATTCTTCTTTTGCTTTATCTATTAATTCTTCATCTAATTTAAAATACTTTTTCAGAATATCGGCTAATTCAATAGGATAATTATCACTTTTAATTTCTTTGTATTTTGAATCCTTGCACAGCTCATCGTGGCATTTTTGTTTACAAGAATATTGATCTATTACAATGTATTGATGATTACTTTGATGTTCATCTTCCAAGAAGTGACAGTATAAATCTCTTAAAGCTACAATTATAGATTTTGTATTTTCATTTAAATAAATCTCTCTAATGTTTTCTCTTGATTTACCATAGGTTTTATTTATAAATGAAATAATAACTTTGACTTCTTTCTTATCAAGACTGTCTACTTTTAAATCTTTATTACTTGTATTACTTGTATTATTTACAATTTTAGTAGGTGAATTATTTCCTATTGTTGCAATAATACCATTTTCCATGGGACAATAACATATAAAAGTGTCCATTTCTGTAAAGTATTCAAAAGTATATTCATTTTCAATAATTAAAGGTCTTTTTTCATTATTTTTTGAAGAATAAATAGTTCTAAATAAACCATCTCTATATACACTTGGATCAATTATATTGTATAGTTTATTTTTTTTATTATAATCTTGTATATCATCAAATCCTAAATCTTTGTAAAGATTTTTAAGAGAATTATAATCTTTAAAATATACATTGTTGTTTGATTTGTCTAAAATATTATAAATTAAATGATATGATTTTTTAATGTTATTATGACTTGATAAACATACTTTATTAAATGTATAATTTGGAAAGTAATCTTTTACTTTATTGTCTATAAGTTCAATGACGTTTCTAGAATTATCAAAATAATCTTTTTGTGAAAAAGAACTTTTGTGAATTTCAATGTCAAAGAATAGTTTTACAGGTTTTGTAGGGTCTATATACTCATAAAAACATGGATCTTTTGTAATTTTTATTAAATTTAAAAATTTAAAATAATCATCTAGTAAAAAGTATTTGTTAAATGAATCATTAAATATAATTTTTCCACAATTTAAAGATTCGCTTAAAGCATCTTTCTTTGATAAATAAATCATATTAATATTAATATGAATTTAAAAAGAAAAATCATTTTTTATTTATTTCTTCTAAAATTTCATCAAAGAAAAAATCGTATTGTTTTGAGATAAAATCCTTATCAGAATTTGTAAGTTTATTTATTTTTAATTTTGATTTGATTAAATCAATAGATTTATCCAAGTGTAATTCTTTCAATTGATCAAAATCTTCTAAATCGTGATTTATCAATACATTAAATATATATTTAAGTAGTAAATCATTTATATTTTCTATATTTGATTTTAGAGATAAAATACTTTTGGATGATGATATTTTTTTCTTTTTTACTACTTCATTTTGTAATGTAAATATGGGGTTCAATATAATATTTATATCATCTTGTAAATCTATATGAAATTTTATATTTTGAATGTATTCAATTATACCAGTTTTTACATTCCATTTTATTTGTTTATATTTTAAACAACCATTATTAAGATTTTCAACTAAAACATCATATAATTTATTTATAAGAGTATTTTCATTTTCAAAGTTAAAACTTGTTGTAATATTATTTTTTTCTTTCAAAGTTTCTAAATCATCTTTAATTGAATTTAAAAATATTTTATTAATAATAAAATGATTGCTATAATCTTTAAATCTATCCAATTTTTGTTCAGAACTTAATTCTGACCATTTTTTTTTTAAATTGTCATCTGAATTTTGTTTGTAAGAAGTATTTTCTTGATTTTTATCTCCCGTAATGATAGATATAGTTTTAAATTTAATCTTGTTCAATGTTTGATAAATGTACTTGTCTTCTTGTATAATTTTATTACTATATTCACTTATTTTATCAATTTTTAAATCAAATTCAAAATCTATACCTTTTAGTTTTCTTTGCTGAGACCTTTTTATGGGAATATATAACTCTGGTAAATTCCAATTTACACTAAAAAATTTTGAAATATTTATCCCTGTTTCATCTTCTAATAATTGAATGTTATTTTTAATAATATACAATTTTTTTTTATTCTTCTTAGGTTCATTTAATATATTTTTACAAAATTGAAAAGTATTATAATGATTTTCAGTAAACAAGTCTTTGAATAATTTGTATAGGTAATCAAGTAATTCATTTTTTAAATCTGAATAACGATTTAATTCAGATTTATTTATCAGTCTATCTCTTACCTTTAGATAAAATTCTCCATTATCAGAACTGTCTTTTAAAAATTTTATTCTATCATCTATTTTATCTATAGGAATAATAGTAATAAGTATATCATTTGTTAATTTATAAAAATCTATTACAGAAGGATCACATAAAATCCAAGCGGGATACTCTTTTGAATCCAATTTGTCAAAATCATCTTTTAATTTTAAAAACTCTAAATGTTTTTCATTTTGCTTTTCTCTATCGTTTTTTATATTATTAATAACATCCACTGCATTAATATTTTTACGTTTTAAAATTTTATATTCTATACCGTCATTTATATTTTGAGTTAATTTTAATTGACGTTCTTTTGCTTTAGCAGATCTTGAAGTCATATAAAACTATTTTTTTTATAATATTTTCATATTTTTTTTAAAGTTTATTATTAATGCCTTATAAAATTAGAAAAAATAGGAATAAAAACACTTATAAAGTATATAATACAGAAAGTGGAAAAGTTTTTGCAAAAGCTGCAACTTTAAAGAATGCTGAAGCTCAAGTTAGATTACTTTATATGATGGAAAGAAAACGATTTGGTTAATCAAATTGAAAACAATCAACTCCAGAATTTTTTAAATATATTATACTTCTATTATCATTATAAGGATTTAAATAATATATTTGTTTGATACCTGCTTGTATAATTTTTTTGGAACAAGTTAGACACGGAAAATGAGTAATATACATAACAGAATTATCAGTTTTAAAAAAATCGCAAAATAATAAAGCGTTTTCTTCTGCATGTAAACATTTACATAAATCTAATTTTTCTCCTGATGGAATACTGGCGTCATTGCATCTTTCACAACCTCCTTCATAACAATTTAAAGTATTTTTGGGAGTACCGTTGTAACCTATAGATATTATTCTATCATCCTTTACAATAACGCAACCAACACCTCGTTTTATACAATTAGTTCTTTGAGCAGTAATTTCAGCTAATTTCATGTAATATTCATTTCTGGATAATCTATTAAACATTTTAATTTATATTAAAATTAAAATTTTACTTTTTTTTTATTATTTAATATTAAATATGTCTTGTAAAATTCCAGACAAATTATTAATTAATTTAAAAATAATTGCAAATATTCAGAAAAACGGGAGGATTAAGAGGAGTATGGACGGAATTATATCATTAGATTCTGATTATTTGTTTTATCAATCTATTCGCAGATTTTTAAATAATGATTCAAGAAAACAATCTATTTTTGAAATTAATTCTGTAATTACAGAATGTCATGAAAAAGTAAAGGAAATTATTAATAATAAATTTATGACACCAATGAATAGTAATAGAGAAGAATTTTTCAATAACGTTGAATTACTTTTATTAGTACATAACTCTTTAAAGGGGTCTTTGGAAGGTATTAATAATCTTAAATTTACATATATAGATGATCACAATACAGTATCACAATTAGATATTATGATACTAAAAATTCAAAATATTTTAAAAGAAGCAATGTTCAAGATTAATTATTTTAATAGTATGTTACCAAATGTCCAAAAACTTTTTATTGAAAAAGAAGATTTAAATTTTAACACAGATTCTATTATAAATATGTCATCTATAGATAATGTTTAATTATATAATTGAACTACAGCTAAAATTAAATATAATAATAAACCTGATAGTATTAAAAATGTTAACAAAAATACCCATCTTGGTAATGTATATTCAAAATCATACTTGTAAATAGATTCAGGGAATTGTGATTCGTCTTTTAAGAACAGAATTACACTATTAGCAATAGGTTCAAATCTTAAATTTGCTTCAGGTTTTTTTTCATTTTGTACAATTTCTTTTGGTTGTATAAATTCATTTGTAATCATATCAGCTTTTTTTCTAGTCAAAATGTTTTGTGGGTTTTCGAATGCAAGGTTTTCAGGATCATTTTGAATTAAATTCCAATTATCTTCATCATAAGCGTTAATCATTTTATTATTTATTATTAAAAAAATATTATTTAAATAAATAACTTATAGATTCTCCATTATGAGTTCTTCTGATAGACTCAGATAAAGTTTCACTGATATCAATTGTTTTTAATTTTTTACAAAGTAGTAATTTATCTGAACAAGGAATAGTATTTGTAATAACAAGTTGTTCCAAAGGACTATCATTTATAATTTCAATAGAATTTTTTGATAAAATTCCATGTGTTACTATGGCATAAACTGTATTTGCTCCGTTTTGTAATAGAACTTTGGCTGCTAATGATAGAGTACCGCATGTATCTGCTATATCATCAATTATAATTGCAGATTTGTTTACAATAGATCCAATAAGACTCATTTTACTAACTTCATTTGGTTTTTTTCGTTCTTTATGAATAATTGCAAATTCCAAATTTAATTTATCTGCTATAGAAGTTGCTTTTTTGGCACCTCCAACATCAGGGCTTACAATTACGCAATTTTGCCAATCGTTAATATTTTCTTTTATATATTTAATAATATTTGGTTCAGCATACAAATTTTCTACAGGAATATCAAAAAAACCTTGAATTTGACTAGCATGTAAATCAAAAGTGATAACATGATTTGCTCCTGCAACAGATAACATGTTTGCAACTAATTTAGCACTAATAGGTGCTCTACTTTTATCTTTTTTATCTTGTCTTGCATATGGAAAAGTTGGTAAAATTGCTGTTATTTTTTTTGCAGAAGCAGTTTTACATGCGTTAATCATAATTAATAATTCCATTAAATTATCATTGACTTCACCACAACCAGATTGCAAAATAAATACATCTTTATTTCTTACTGATTCTTCAATAACTACAGAAGTTTCATTGTTTGAATATTTAGATACTATTGCTTTACCTAATTCTATACCAAGTCTTTTTGCAATCAAATTAGCTAATTCAGGATGAGAATTTCCGTGAAATAATACAATAGAATTTGACATTAAATAAAAAAAAATTGTGTAAAAATCATTTTTTATTTAAAGATACATGTTCAAATAATCTTTTGATTCTTTATTTTTAACTAAATATTTATTTACATCATTTATATTTATATTTATATTTGATTCCAAATAATTGTTATTTAATTGATAATCTAAATTTATATTTTCTAATATTGTGTATATAGATTTTTTAATTTGTCTAACACCAATATCATTACAATGATAATTGGATATCAAATAATCAAAAAAATAATTTTCATCCTCTATTTGGATGTTTATATTTTCATTCCAGATTTCATTTTTTATTTCAATAAACATTTTTTTACAAATTTGAATTTTATCATCGTGAGAAGGGTCTGGAACATTTATAATTTTGAATCTATCTAATAAGATTGGATCAATAGCTTTAGCGTTATTAAAACTAACTACAAAGAATACATTTGATAAATTTATATTTAATCCACCTATATAATTATCCTGAAATTCTTTATTTTGTTGTTCATCAAAAATATGAGTAAATATGCCGTATATTTCCTTTTTTTTATGTTCTGCAATTTTATCTAATTCGTCTATATAAATAATAGGGTTTGAACATTGACTATCAATTAAAATGTCAATAATTTTACCTGGTTTACTACCAACATATGTACTACCATGCCCTGAAATAATAGAAACATCATTTAAACCACCGCAATTTATTTGAAAAAATGGTAAATTAATAGCATTTGCTAAACCATCTCTTATAATTTTAGTTTTGCCAACTCCTGCACTACCGCATAATGCTAAAATTTCACCTTTAGAATTTGGATTAGATTTCTTTTTTGCAAAATATTGTAAAATATTTCTTTTTATAGTTTCATTACCATATATTTCTTTGTCTAGTGTATTTTTTATATTATGCAAATCAATATTAAAATCTTTCTTTTTATTAAATGGAAGTTTTAAAACTGTATTAAGCCATTTAACAGATTTATCATAATCACCTGAAGTTTCTTTTTTAATATCAGAATATTTTTCTAATAAATAACTTTTAGTTTCTACATCTGCATTTAGTAATAATATTTGGTCTTTTTTAGATAAAGTTGTTTTTGGTTTTTTAACAATATTATATTTTTCAATTTCCATTTCTATTTTATCAAGTTTTCTTTTAAATGAATTTTTTTCTTGTTCTTGTACAGGTTCAGGTTGTACAGGT
>JACCDX011320299.1_pt1 | contig 25538 bp, 15 predicted proteins | sample 7449681 | NCBI WGS metagenome assembly JACCDX01 (sample SAMN15323450, study PRJNA562643) | freshwater metagenome | isolation source: river surface water | place: USA:Blue River Watershed | collected 2017-08-18
GTATGTCCATTGTCATTAGGTGTAGAAACTCAAGGTGGTGTGATGTCTACATTGATTTCTAGAAATACCCAAGTCCCAGCACTTCACACAGAAGTTTTTACTACAGCATTTGACAATCAATATCTGGTTGAGGTTAAGGTTTTTCAAGGAGAAAGACCATTAACTAAAGACAACATTAGTTTGGGACAGTTTGCACTTGATAACATAAAAAAAGCTCCAAGAGGCGTTCCAAAGATTGAAGTTTCTTTTCAAATAGATGCTAATGGAGTATTATCAGTAAGTGCAAAAGATTCTGAAACTGGAATACAGAAATCATTAGAAATAAATCAATCTTCTTTATCTTCTGAAGAAATTAAGAAGATATTAAAATCTGCAGAAGAAAACAAGATTGCTGATGATGGCTTGAGATTAATTTTAAACTTGCAAGCTCAAGTGCAAGATTACGAAATACAAGTTTCAGAATTGCTAAAAACAAAGCTTTTTAACTCATTGGAAACTGAAGAGCTGCAAGACATACAAAAGTCACTAATAATGGCTGAATCAAGCCAAAATTTAGAACTTTTGCAAGGGCTTGTTAGTTCAGCTAAAACTTTAGTTCAAAATATGAGTAAAATAGTTTACGACAGAGCAAAAGAAAATTTAGTAATATGAATAGATTAGATAAAATTGGTTTAAGTGCTTCAATTATTTGTGCTGTACATTGCACATTAATGCCATTTATTTTATTGTTAATACCTGTTTTTAGTCTTTCATTAATTATCACTGAAATATTTGAATGGGCATTTTTAATAATAAGTTTTTTGCTGGGTGTTACTTCTTTATGTTTCGGTTATAAAAAGCACAAATCTTATAAAATATTTCCTATTCTAGCTACTGGATTTTGTTTTTTAGTTATTGGTAGGGTAATGCATAATCATTACGAAACTGACCACCATTTTCATTTTGATGTGTATAATTTAGTTCTGATACTTGGAGGGGTTCTTGTTGCTTTGTCTCACTATTTGAATAACAAATTGTGTTATAGTTGCAACAAGTGTAATCATAAATGAGCAAAAAGAAAATAGACATCAACAATGTAAGCAAAGATTACAATTTCAGCTTAAAATATTTAGAGCTTGATCATATTGTAGTTAATCCTGATAAAAGAGTTTATGTAGTCCTCACAGATACCGAAAGAGAATCTGGGGTTGAAATCAATTCATATGAAGCCAGCATGCTTTCTTTTGTTCATAAAGGATTACACAACAACTCTCATATCCATACAATCCACCAGCTTTATGTAAAAACCCTAAAGCATTTTAAGGTGGAAGTAGACCAAATAGTTATTGAGTCTAAAGTTGGAGATGTTATCTATTGCTCGGTAAAAATGACAGATTCTAGTTTGAATGAATCATTTAGTGTTGTTTCATTAGTTGATGGTTTGATTATTTCTGCAATCACAAAAAAACCATTGCTTGCCATCAATGAAGTATGGCAAGCAATGGATGAAATAGATGAATGGGATTACGAAGAATTTATTATGGACTTCGATCCCGATGATGACGATGAAGACTAAGCTACATAGCAGAGGAATCCAAAGTCTACAGTAAGTAATCCAGTACCTAATTGGAAGTTAGAAGTATTAACAATTGATTTTGTAAGGTTGATTGTACCTGGCAAAAGTGAAGACCAACCTGAACCACCAGATGCTGGCATTGCAGCCCATACAGGGTCATATATTTCAATAACAAAGTTTTGAGCTTCAGTATCTGCAAAACCTGGATTTTGTAAGGTCATATCAGTTGTACCTGATTGCAAACTTAAGTTGATAGATTCGTTTACATCAGTAAAATCATTATCAGTATTTAAGTCTTCAAGTAAAACTGCAGCTTTTCCACTACCTGTAATTTGAATACTTGAGATACCTAAGAATGGGAATTGTGTACCAGGCTGGAAAGTTACACCTGTACCAGTTCTTGGGCTTCCATCTTCATTCTTAAGTGTAAGTTGGGTTGAACCAGTTCCACCATATACACCCCAACCTCTATAGTCATTCCAATCTCCAGGAATGAAGAAGTTGGCTTTTGTTGATTGTGATTGTACAGTGATTGTAGCTGACATCACAAAAAATTTCCTTTGACCAATTTGAACTCTAATGTCATAGAATTTTGCAAGTCTAGTTGGGCCATAAGGTGAAACAGGACTTAATTCAGGAACTTCATCAGATCTAATCTGGAATGTTGTCGCATTGTTTGGGTCGCCATCAGATTCCAAGGTCATAGAAACACTTGATTGTTGCTCACCAATATTGAATGTAGCATTTGTAAGAAGAGGTAATTGAGCAGTTGAGGGATTCAAGATTTCGTTAATCTTAGTGTTTGCCAAAAATCTTCCATCTACAGAAGAGCCACAACCCACAAAAATTGGGGCTGTAAGCTGCAAGGTTTCGGTCACACCTTGAATATCCATCACTCTAGCTTTTGGTGTACCTTGCACATAGTTGACCGGACTTGCTGTCATTTGTCGGTTTCTTGTTAAGTTATCCGCAACAACTCTATTGCCACTGATTTTAAATGATTTGTACACACCGAACAAGTTGTTATTTATAGGCATTTATTTTCCCTCATTTATGAAATTTTGATTCATTGCATAAATTAATCTATATTTATATTTATGTGTCAGCATTTAATATCCTTTTTTAACTAAAAGAGATTAAACCTCCTGCAGTTAAAGGTCTGGCAGGATTAGTAAGGCCAGTCCACTCCACACTTCGAGTTAATACACTTGCTGACAATGGCGTTTGTGTAATCTTGAAAAGTGGATTATTGAAAGTGGTTGTTATAGGTCCAAAATTTAATGTAAGATTTTCATACAACATCCAACCACCATGAATGTGTGTATCTAAATCAGCTCCAACACGAATTAATTCATCAAATCGGCCAGTCCATTTGATGCCTTTTACTCCTATCAAACCTACATGATCATTTCTGAATGTAGATGGATAAGGTATGAAAAATGATGGGGTTTCAATCGAATTAGTCATAGTTGCAGAAGCATTATTGACATTTCTTAGTGAAGATTCTTCTCTGGAGGCACTGAAATCGCCCCATGTTAATGCTCTTCCTAAATAATCATCATTTTCTGGGACAACATAATTGCTATCTGTAACACTATCTAGCATTCCTTCAAATGTTGCAGTTATTTTTATTTCTTGTCCCGGAGCAGCAGAAATAGACAAAGACGAAATTACTGCAGTAGTAATTTGAAGCAGTTGGTTGTTATCAGTTACATGGTCTTCTGCAGTGATTCCGTAGTGCATCAATAAATGGTTCGTATCTATTGTTAATGCTGATGTTGGTTTTTCTGCATGCTGTAATAAAATTTTTGTAGCAGGATCTATTTGTCCATCATAATCTATGCGAACAGGAAATGTAATTTCTCCAGTTATTTTCTTTGCATTAAATTCTGATATAGAAGTCAATGGCCCACCTTGAATGTACTGAGTAGGAGTGTCTATATCTTGAGCTTGATTAAGTGTACATCTTTCAACAAGTAAATATTTTCCATTGATTTTGATGCTTCTGATTAATAAACCAGTGCCATATTCAGCTCTTTGTAATAAACCTGGGAATGACATTAGACGTACCTAGCATTTTCCACTTGAACAAAGCTTTTCCATGATGTTGATGGTTCGCCATATGTAAACCAAGAATAATCAAATCTTCCAGGAGTATCGAAAGTGATATCAATATAATATATACCTACACTTTCTTTAACTATGTCGCCAATAGTATGCACCGTATAACTTGTATCATTTGGACCCTTAATTTCAAATTCAATTGTTTGCGGGTCTACCAATTCTCCTTCAAAATCTCTTATGCGAGATTTGATTCTGAGCGTTGTATTTGTCAAAACTGTTTGTTGTTTCATGATATTGTCCTACGATAATTGTCACTGATAATGTCAAGTTTTATCAATTCATTTTCAATTCTATGAATTTTTTCAAACCAGCTGTGTATAGATCCTGGTTTACCAACCATATTTAGCTTATGTCTAGGTAGTATTTCACCCGATGGTAGACCTATATGATTAATTCTATATGCTTCAAGTTTTAATGTATGAGACCCAAGTAGTTCAGTTGATGTAACTGATGATGGATAAATTTGCGCTGATGAAAGATACAATCTATGTGTGTTAGGAGTATCTTGTGCAGAAGGTATGATTGGGCCATAATAAGGCTGACCAGGCCAGTTTGAGTTGGTATATATAAACTCTTGGAATGTTAAATATGTACCACCACCAATGATAGTAGCAATTTCGCCAGCATCAATAGGAACAGGATTGATATTTACATTTCCAGCTTTTAATCTATGTGTTCCTGAAGATTCAATAGATTGGATTCCAATTCCACGTATAGAAGCTATACCAGGATCTAATCTATGCAATCCTATGTTTTCATTAGATGTAATAGAAGAAACTCTAATTAATGATGCATTTAGTAATCTTTGAGTGCCAGTATTTTGCTCAGATATAACACCTGATGGATTTATATACACAACACCCGGCTTGAGTGTATGCATACCCATAACTTGAGCAGAACTTATGCCACTATGCGAAATTGATTCAATGTAAGACAATCTATGGGTTGAAAGTGCTTGTGCCGTATCGATACCAGATGGTCTTATGAATGATATACCAGCTCTTAATGTATGTGAGCCAATCTCTTGTATACTTGTGATGCTGTTGTGAACAATTCTTGCTATAGTGGCAAGTCTGTGAGTTCCAGTGTTTTCTTGACCTGTGATACCACTAGTTCTTATAGCAGCTGAGAATGACAATCTGTGAGCATTAACTATTTGTGCAGTAGAAACACCATTATGATAGATAAATGATTGAGCATATAATCTATGTGTTCCTAATATTTCTCCAGTTGAGATTCCATTAGCATTTATGAAAGCTCTTGTTCTAAGTCTATGGGTACCAGTATTTTGTTGTGATGCAATACCACCAGGTAGAATATTTGTACCAGCTGTCGCAAGTGCATGGGTACCCAATACTTGAGCAGTAGATTGTCCTGAAGGTAATATATAAGCAATATTAGACAATCTATGCAATCCAATATTTTGTTGGCTTGCGATACCATCTATGCCAATAATGTTGAAAGTAGCTCTTAGTCTGTGAGTACCTATAGTTTGTATTGACGCAATTGAACTTGGTCTTATTGCAGAAATAGTTGATAATCTATTTTGCCCTAATTGCTGTTGGCTAGTTTGTCCACTTGGTCTTATAGAGGCTAATGCAGATAGTCTATGTGTTCCAGCAGTTTCTATAGAACCAATTCCAATACCATTAATTCTATAAATAGTAGATAATCTGTGTGTTCCTATAGCTTGTATTGAGGATATGCTAGTTGGCCTTATTGCAGTAAGACCATAATCCAAGGATGTTGTGCCAAATTGCTGCTGGCTAGTTTGTCCACTTGGCCTTATGTAAGCTTGTGTAAATAGCCTTAAGGAGGTGCTGATGCTTTCAGCACTAACTATTCCAATTCCATTAATTCTATAAGAAGCAAATAATCTATGACTTCCAATTGCTTGTAGTGACGAGAGACCTGAAGGTAATATATTTCTATTAGAAGCTAATCTTACTGTACTGATGGATTCAGCTGTAGTTTGTCCCGAAGGTCTAATAAATGCTACGAATCTTAATGTATTATTTGATGATAATGTCTCAGTGGAGCTTTGTCCGGTAGGTCTAATAAACGCTTGTGCAAACAGTCTATTAGTGCTTAAAATTTGTCCTGACGATATTCCACTTGGATAAATTTTATAAGACAACAATGATAAAGTGTGTGTGCCTAAAATATCGCCTGTATCAATGCTAGATGGTTTTATATTTGAAGTTAATTTGTGAGTATTGGATATTGTTTCTGCAGTAACAATACCAATTTGTCTTATGAAAGTTTGCGCAAATAATCTATGTGTTCCAGCAGCTTGACCAGTAGTTATTCCAGAAGGTCTTATGCCTCTAGTACCTGAGAAAGATACATTTCCAAATGTTTCTAAACTGGTTTGACTTGCAGGTCTTATATAGGCTAAAGTCTTAAGTGTGTGAGTGCCTATTGCTTCTCTTGAAATAATACCTAGCCCAAACATTTTTACAATTCTTGTTAGGTTATGTGTTCCTGTAGCTTGGGCAGTTGTAATACCTGAAGGGCGAATTCTAGTTAGTGTTGCTAAATTAGGTGTACCAAAAATATCACCACTTGATTGACCTGAAGGCAGAATATAAGCTCTTGTCCTAAGAGTATGTGTGCCAATAGTTTGCGCTGAAGCAATACCAAGATTTAGTAAATTAAGTATCTTTGTGAGATTTGGAGTGCCAAAAGTCTGGGCCGTTGTTATAGCACTTGGTCTGATGCTTGCTAGTGTTCGTAATCTATTAGACGACGAAACCACTTCAGCAGAAGCAACAGCAATATGTCCAATACTTCCAGCATTAGATAATGTAGGTGTTCTAACTTGCTCTAGTGAAGTTTGACCTGATGGTCTAATATTAGCACTAGCAGTAAGTCTGTTTGTACCAGTTGCTTGACCATCAACAATACCCGAAGGTCTAATATTTCTTCTAAGTATTACTGATCCAATAACCTCTGTAGTTACTAAGCTACTTGGTCTAATGCTTGCTGCGCCTTGAGAAAGTCTATTTGAATTACTTACTGATTCAGCTGATGTGATGCTAGTGATAGGGCCAGCAAATTGAGCTTCAATGTTAGTAAGGTTGTCAAATACTGAATCTGAGAATGCAGCGATACCTAAGAAACCATCTGTATATGTACTATCATTGACAGTAAGTGTGGCTGCTAATGTACCACCACTGTCTTTGTAAAGTCTTGCAGTAATGTCACCATTGCTTGCCCAGTACATAGTAATTCTGTACCATGCACCTACTTGAACAAGATCTGTAACATTTATGGAAGCGATTACTGTACTACTGATACCTCTTCTAATTTGGAAAGATCTAGTAGAGGCTTGCGAATTATTGTTTCTCGGATCGATGACTGCAAAGTAACCATTCATTACATTTGCAGCTTGAATACCAATACCAATACCTGATAAACCATTCGATGTATCAACTCTAAGATATGAAGCCCAGAAGAATGAAGGTCCTCTATCATAGAAACATCTATAAGCAAGAACCTTATTACCAGCAGTACCAGTTCTTCTTAAAGAATTTCCACCAGGAATCCAAAGATCGTAAGCGTTATCCCATACAAATGAGCCTGTATCTCCATAATTGAAGACATTTCCAGCTTGTAAGTCATCATAGAATCTATTTGTAAGTTTCCAAGCACTTATAGTTTCTTGGCTTACAATACCTGAAGGCCTAATAGAAGCTCCAGTTCTTAATCTTTGAGTACCTAAAGAGTCGCCACTATTTATCCCTGAAGGTAGTATTCTTCTTATAGTTGATAATCTTGGAGCAGGGATTGTCTCATTAGAAGTTTGTCCGCTAGGTCTTATTGCAGCGGGGGTTCTTAATCTCGGAGTTGGAACTGTTTCAACATCAGTTACTGGTTGAGCATTTATAGCTTCGACTGCAAATAGTCTATTTGTTCCAAATGTTTGAGCAGAAACAATAGCAGCATGTCTAATGCTTCTCAAGAGAGCAATAGATGTTGATATTACTTGACCACTAGATATCGATTGAGGATATATATTATATCTAACATTTATTCTCAAATTTGATATAACTTGTGCTGAAATAATTCCAGATGGCCTGATATTGCCAACAAGTCTTGTGTTATTTAAAGTATTTACATCTTGGGCACTAACAATACCAATGTGATTGATATTTCTTCTAGCACTCAATCTTGTTATATTAGATAAAGATTGAGCAGATGAAATAGTAATAGGATATATATTAGTTGCTGCGAATAATCTATTGACACTTGTCATCACTTGAGCTGATGAAATGTTCGTATGATTTATTCTGGTTCTAGTAGTTAAGGTATTGACATTAGTTAAGCTTTGAGCAGAAACAATACCAGAATGATTTATTCTGAAAATTGAAGATAATCTATTGACTCCTGTTGATTCAATAGATACGATACTGGTCGGATAAATTCTAGCAAGAGTTTGTAGTCTGTTTGTTCCTGTTGTTTGTGCGCTAACAATAGATGTTTGAGTTATTCTATATATTGCATACAATATATTTGTGCCAGCAGTTTGGACAGAAGCTATAGAGTTAGGATTTATTCTGTTAGTTGCTGAAAGTCTTGTTGTTCCTCTGGCTTCAACAGAAGAAATACCAGAAGGTAATATTCTAGCTAAAGTCCTGAGAGTATTTGTGCCTAAAATCTGCCCAGATTGAACACCAGAAGGGAAAATTCCCTCTAATGTTGATAAAGCATTAGTGCCTAAAACTTGCGCAGAAGCAATATTAGTGTGTCTTATGCTGTATGTAGTTTTGAGTGTGTTGGTGCTTAAAACTTGTCCAGTGCTAATGTTAGAATGATTAATTCTGTATATTGAGGCTAAAGTGTTGGTACCTAAGACTTGTATAGACCCTATATTAGAATGGTTTATTCTAAAGACTGTAGACAATCTATTGCTTCCAAGAGATTGTCCTGATACTATTCCTACAGAATTAATTCTGTAAGCAGTTTTGAGTGTGTTAGTACCTAAAACTTGTCCAGAACCAATATTAGAATGATTGATCCTATATATTGAGGCTAAAGTGTTGGTGCCTAATGATTGAGCAGAATTAATATTAGAATGATTGATTCTGTAGATTGCAGATAATCTATTGCTTCCAACTGATTGTCCTGATACTATCCCTGTAGAATTAATTCTATAATCAGTTTTGAGTCTATTGGTAGCTAAAACTTGTGCAGAGCCAATATTAGAATGATTGATTCTATATATTGTTGCTAAAGTATTAGTACCTAGTGTTTGTATAGAACCGATATTTGAATGATTTATTCTATATACTGTAGATAATCTATTACTTCCAACTGATTGCCCTGATACTATCCCTGAAGAATTAATTCTATAATCAGTTTTTAGTCTATTTGTGCCTAAAACTTGTGCAGAACCAATATTAGAATGATTGATTCTATATATTGTTGCTAAAGTATTAGTACCTAGTGTTTGTATAGATGTAATACCAGTAGAACTAATCCTGAATATTGTATTTAGTCTATTGGTAATACTTAGATTCTCTGCTGAAGTTATTCCAACAGATGTTATTCTTAATGGTGAACTTAATCTATTCGAAGATGTTATAGATTGAGCAGAAGCCAAACCAACAGCATTTATATTTCTTCTTAATATATTTGTAGAGGAAACAGATTGAGCTGATACAATTCCAGTACTTCTAATATTTCTTCTTAGAGTATTTGTTGAAGATAATATTTGAGCACTTATTATTCCTGAATGATTTATTCTTCTTGCAGTTCTGAGTCTGTGAGCAGTACTTACGTTTTCAGCTGATACAAGAATAATTGTCTTGAGTATTCTTGTGAGTCTATGCGCTGAAGGTAATGTTTGAGCAGAAGCAATTCCTGAGTTGTCAAAGTTTAAGAATTGTGTTCCGCCACCTGTTGAAGTATAGTATATAGTTACAAATACTTGGTCAATATGAGCTGCAGGTGTTGCTTGGGGTTCCTCATCTAATGAAAAACCAACTGCCAAAGAAACACCAAATCCTGCACCATTTACATCAGAAGCACTCCACGTTGTTCCCCATAAATCAGTGGGACCACCATAAACTTGAGCAGTTTCTGTTCCATTCCAAGTGTAAAGTGTTGGAGATGGTTTTTGTATTACTGCTCCACCTTTTAGCAGATGCACAAATGCATCTGCTAAAATATAACTTCCAACTTGCTGGTTTTGAGCTCTTACTGTTACTTCTATGCCATCAACTGTTGCGCCAGACGGTATTGTAGTAACAATTTGCCTTACATCTAATACATCAGATTGTCCCGTTGGATTGATTGGTGGGGCTCCACCATAATATCCAAATACTGTGTAAGTATTATCATTGTTAGTGGCATTTGATGGATTTGCCCAGTACCAATCTGCCTGTGCACCTCCTGACATTGAAGATGCATTGACATTAGAAAATGTTGTAAAGTTAGATGATTGGCTTGCCATTAATATTACTCAGAAAAAGTATAGTATCTATTTCTGCAAAGCAAAGAAAAAAGCCTAATGATATTACTACCATTAGGCTTTAAATCTAGAGGCTCAAATTACAATTGGACAGATTCTTCTGTGTTAATTGCAGCAGGAGACATTGAAATGGAAGCATTAATCTTCGCAATATCATCTGCAGAAATTTGACCAAATGCTTGCTTGAGTGCAACCAATCTTGCTTTTTCTTCTTTAAGAGCGATAATTCTATCCATTTCTATTCTGGCTTCGCTCCATGTTTTGACTACAGAGTTGTACATTTCTTCGAGTTCTTCATCTGAAATTTCTAATACGTTCATTTATTTATTCCTTATAATTTGAAGATTTTATTAGCGCCAGTGTCCCAGATAATTGTAATGTCACCACCGTTACCAGTAACAGGCATAGCGGTAGCTGTATCAAAGAATGCAATCAATCTTGAGTCGCCTTCAGCTGAACCCTTCTTATAGATAACAAATGCTGATACAACAGCACCAGAAGGTACTTGGTAAGCAGTAGTTGTTGCAAAAGATGCATTGTAACCAGCAACACCATTACCATAAGAAGCGCCATGCAAACCAAATGTGTTTGCTATACCTGCAGCATAACCAGCACTAGGAGTGGTTGCTTCATAAGTTCTGTGAGTGGCTGGAATTTGGCTTAACCAGGTTACAGCATAACCAGCTCCTGCAGGTGTAGAGCCTCCATCGTTAGCTGGGTTCCATGCATAGCCAGTGGCACCAGTAGCAGACCATGTATACTGAGTAGTAATACCACCATTTAAGAACATAATGTGGAAGTTCTGAGCATGCCAGTTAATTGAACCAGATTGGTTAAGGTATGCCTCTCTTGCCCAAGGATATAAAAAGTTTGCCATATAATTTGTCCTCTAAAAAATTTTCATTTTTTTGTTGTTGTTATAGATTTCTCATTTTAGATGTCGCTATCCTTTGAAATACTTTTATCGACAACAACTAATGTTTGAACTTTGTCACCATTGTCCAAACCTACAATTTTGCTTCCTGTAGTAGTTTTTCCTTTGGAGCGCAAATCCTCCACGGACATCCTAATCATTTTTCCTTTCTGAGTTAATACAAGAAAATCCTTTCCTTCATTAACTACAGCAGCACAAATAATCTGTCCGTTTCTACTTTTCTTTTCGGTATTGATAGTTCTGCTTCCTTTTGCATATCTTCCAGAAAGTGATTTATATTCATCAGAATCAGTTTTCTTACCAAAACCATTTTCAGTTATTACTAAAATCTCAGAAGACTCATTGTTATTGAGGACAAGCATAGAAACAATACTATCTTCGTCTTGTAGATTCATAGATCTAACCCCTTTACCAACTCTGCCGATAGATGTAACTGCATTTTCGCCATATCTCACAGCAAATCCATTAGCAGTAACAAGCATAATATCCTTATTGCCATCAGTCACAGAAACATGAAGTAGCTCATCATTGTCATTCAATGAGATTGCTTTTAGTCCACGTTTTCGCAAGCTTGTGTCATATTCTCTGATTTCACTTCTTTTAATTAGTCCATTTTTGGTAGCCATTACAAAATAGCCATCTACATCTAATGTTCTGAGGTTTAAGAATGAAGAAACTTTTTCACCTGGAGCTAAAGCTAAAAGGTTTGCAGTATGAATACCCTTGCTAGTTCTGGTAGCAACTGGAATTTCATAACCTTTCTTCTTTAATAAATTTCCTTGATTTGTAAAGAATAAGAATAAGTCATGTGTCGATCCGGGGAAAATGCTTGAAGCTTCGTCTTCTTCACGTCCCTTAACAGCAATAACGCCTTTTCCACCACGTCCTTGAGATTTGAATGTATCTAATGGGAGTCTCTTGATATATCCATCTTTTGTGAGGGATATAAGAATCTGCTCTTCAGTGATAAGGTCTTCATAGTTGAGATCATCTACTGAAGGAACTATTTCACTTCTTCTATCATCGCCAATCTTTTCAGCAAGATCCAATTGTTCTTTAGAAATGAAAGTAAGCATTCTTTTTTCAGATGAAAGGATACTAGTTAACCACTCGTTTCTTTTAGCAAGTTTGTTGAATTCATCTTGCATGCCAGCAGTATCAAGCTTTGTGAGGTTACCTAATGTAATTTTAAGTACTGCATCAGCTTGTTCAGATGATGTTACAAACCCTTGATTTATAAGTTCTTGCTGTGCCACTTCCCGATTATCAGCTTCACGAATAAGCTTGATAACCGAATCAATTTTATTGGTAATGCCAATAAGCCCATCAAGGATATGGATTCTTCTATTGTTTTTATCAAGTTCTGCATTGAATTTTCTTGTCAAAACATCCTTTCTGTGATTAACAAAAACTTCTACAAGCTTGATAATTGGCACATTTTCAACAACTTTTTTGCCATCAAGCAGCACTGTAGTATTAACTGAGAAGTTAGTTCTAAGACATGTGTGCTTAAGTATCAAGTTTTGGACAACATTTGTATTTACATTTTTGCTAATCCAAACACGAATGTCCATACCCTTCTTGTTTGAAAGGTTTTTAAGGTTTGTAATACCTTCAATTTTCTTGGATTCAACAAGCTCTTTGATTTCTCTACAAAATCCCTCAGCAGAACCACCATAAGGAAGTCCAGTGATTTTGATATACTGTTGGCCATTCTTCTCTTGTTCGACAGAATGATAGCCTTCAATTTGAATAGTCCCACGACCTGATGTGATGTAATTTTTGATTCCAGTTGTTCCAAGAATCTTACAAGGCACAGGAAAATCAGGCCCAGGAAGATATGACATAATCTCATCTTCTGATAAATCAGGGCTCTTGATATAGGCATCAATCAAGTTTGCTACTTCTCGCAAATTGTGCGGAGCCATATTTGTTGCCCAGCCAACTGCAATACCACTACATCCATTAACAATCAAGTTTGGAATAAGTGATGGTAATACTGTTGGCTCAAGCATTTCGTCATTGTAGTTAGCAATAAAATCTACAACACTTGTGCTAAGTTCAGAAACCATTTGATCTCCAAAAATAGAGAATTTAGCTTCTGTATATCGCATAGCAGCAGGTTTATCTTCTGGTGCTGGTGAGCCAAAGTTACCCTGTGGAGAGATTAATGGATATCTTAATGACCATTCTTGAGCCATTCTTACCAGTGTTGGATAAACAACAGCTTCACCATGAGGGTGATAGTTGCCTGAAACATCACCACAAATCTTTGCACATTTCTTAGTTTTGCCTGTTGATCTTAGCGATAGATCGTTCATAGCTACTAAAGTCCTTCTTTGTGATGGCTTTAGACCATCACGAGCATCAGGCAATGCTCTGTCTTCCATAACTGCAAATGCATAATTGGTAAATCTTTCATCGATAAGCTCGACAAAGTCTTTGTTAATTACAACATCTTCAGCTACGTTTTGTACAGTGACTTCAGTTGATTTGTTTTTTCTCATTCTGCTACTTCCAATGCTCTCGCTGCTGATTTTTTGATAATGTGTTCTTTTCTAGGGCCAACTTCACTTCCCATAAGTACAGAAAGCATTTTTGATGACTCTTCCACATCTTCAACATTCACTTTGATGATTTGTCTTGTGCCTATTTCCATTGTTGTATGGCCAAGTTCATCACCATCCATTTCGCCCAATCCTTTGAATCGGGTAACTTCTATTTTATCACCATATTTCTTACGATAAGAATCAAGCTCTTCATTTGTATGAATGTAAAACTTTTGACTCTTGACATTTACTCTGTATAGTGGTGGCTTAGCAAGATATAGTTTTCCTGCAGTTACAAGGGGTCTCATAAATCTATAGAAAAATGTCATTAACAAAGCAGCGATATGGGCACCATCATCATCAGCATCGGTCATGATAACAATTTTTCCATATCTTAGGTCTTCAATTTTGAATTCATCTCTGATACCTGTACCTAATGCTGAAATAATTGATGACACTTCTTCATTTTGTATCAAACGAGCATAATCGTTCTTTTCAGGATTGATGATCTTTCCACGGATAGGCATAACAGCTTGAAACTCAGGGTCTCTTCCAAACTTGCTCGACCCAGCAGCAGAATCGCCTTCTACAATGAATAGTTCAGTATTGATATTGTCTTCAGAGTTACAATCAGAAAGTTTTCCCGGAAGTGAACCAGTTCTACCTAAGAAGCTTTGTCTCTTGATTGTTTCAGAAGCTCTTTTTGCTGCTGCTCTAGCTTTTGCTGCTCTTAATGCTCTTTCAGCAATAGTTTTTACAATAAGAGGATTCTTTTCGAAATATTCAGTTACAGCTTCTGAAAACAGCCTGTTAACCACACCTTCAACTTCTTGAGAACCAAGCTTGCCTTTTGTCTGACCTTCAAATTGAGGCTGAGGCAAGCGAACACTAACAACAGCAATAATACCTTCACGAATGTCTTCTCCACTTAGATTGGCATCTTTTTCTTTGAGGACACCGGATGATTTTGCAAATTGGTTTACAATTCTTGTAATTGATGTTTTGAAACCACTTAAGTGTGTACCACCATCAGCAGTGTAAATGTTATTGGCGTAAGTATAAATAGATTCTTCATCTTCTTCGCCATATTGAAATGCAATCTGAACATTTACCTTGCCTGATTTATTGTCGAAGAAAAAAGGATTTGAAGGGTATACACCAGTTCTATTTGAGCTTAAAAAGCTTACATAATCAGCAATTCCGCCTTCGAAATAAAACTCTTCCTTAGTTCCAGTGTGTTCATTTTTATAGCAGATCTTTAATCCGCCATTCAGGTAAGCAGTTTCTCGAAGTCTACGAACAAGAATTGTTTCATCAAATTGAATGTTCTTATATGAATGATTAAACCATGAATTAAATGATTCAACATAAATGTTCTCAGCATAGTTCATAGAGTGAAAGCATTCAGTGAACTTTGCCAAATCAACAGGCCCATTAATCAGAGCTTTACGCCATTTCCCAGAACATTCGGCAAACACTTCATCAATTTCAAAATCATCTAAAAGAACTTCACGAAAAGCATCTTCAACAGCAAATTGACCAAAAATATTATAGTCAGGTGTAAAAGTGATTTTTGTTCCTGTTGAAGTAGAAGTTCCAATTTCATTGACAGAAGAAACTGGTATTCCTCTCTCAAAATTTAAAAGATACTTTTTCTTATCACGATAAACTTCAGCATCAAGGTTTAGTGAGAGAAAGTTTACACAAGAAGCACCTACACCATGAAGGCCTCCAGAAGCTTCATAACCAGAGCCATCATCGCCAAACTTGCCACCAGCATGAAGTTCGGTAAGAACAATCTCTAAAGTGCTTCTTTTCTTTGGATCTTCTTGTTTGATTGCAACTGGAATACCACGTCCATTATCAACAATGGTCATGCTTCTATTATCTTTGGAAACAATTACATCTATTTTAGAACAATGGCCAGCCATATGCTCATCAACTGAGTTATCAAGAATCTCCCATACAAGATGGTGAAGACCTTTCTTGCCTGTATCTCCAATATACATAGCTGGTCTTGTTCGTACTGCTTCTTGACTCTCAAGAATTTGGATTGAATCTTCGTTGTACTGATTTGCCATTCGAGCTTCCATTCAAGCATAAAAAAATGCTGTGATAATATACCACAGCATTATACGCTAAAAGCTCAGGTTTGTCAAATATAAGGGGTAATTTCGTCTGATAAGTGATGAAATCCTAAGTTGTCAAGGGTCTCACTCAATCTTACCATTCTTCTGTGATGTTTTACGCTAGCCATTAATCCACCACCACCACCTGCGGGAGCTTCTTTAGATTTCGCCTTTGAAATACCAAATGATATTGCTTTAATTGAATTAACCATATCTTCTAGCGTAAGGTCTAAATCATCAAGATTTTTTCCTGATGGTAATCTTTTCCATTTCGAATTATCAGTTGCTTCAACTTCTTTGTCGTCAACTTCTTTTTTAGGAACCCTCTCGCCCACTTTGCCTGGGCTTACTCCGCCAAACTTATCTCCGCCATATTCTTGCCAGATTTTATTTGCCAACTCTTCCTCAGAATGAGTACCTTCATTTTTTGATGATGAAAAAGTTTCAGCTAATAATTTTTCCACATTAGCATCTTTTAATATCATTCCCATATTTTCTAATGGAAATTTTAAATTGGTTGAGCTTGTAGTTTGGGTTGGACCAGCTGCTCCACCTGCGGTAGGAGCGCCCATTCCCCCACCCATAGGAGGCATACCTAAAGCCATTGCTGGGTCAGTAGCTGGCATACCCATTCCTGCAGAAGGATCTGGAGGTGGAGCTGCTGCAGCTGCAGCAGGGTCTTCTTGAGCCAATCTAATGAATTTTGACATTATCTTATTGGTGCCGATATAGAATCAGTTCTATGTTTACCTGCTCCAGGAGTTTTCAAGGCTTCGTCTGTTTGATGAGCATTTTCAAATTCTTGTTCAGATGGAACTTCATCGTTTTCATCAAAATCAAGATAAGAGAGAACATCAGGATTTAATACTTCCATCATTCCCCATTTAGGTTTATTTGCTTGAGCTACTCTGTGCAATACTTGATTATTGGAAAGCCCTCTACCATCAATATAATCGTCTTCATCGTCCCAAGACTTAACTGTGCCCATTGCTCGTAAAAGAGCATCTGTCATTTGTGCTTCAGCAATTTTTGGATTATCTCTTCTGGCTAATCTTTTTTGTCTATTTGTTGATTCATAAATAGAGGTTGCTATTGCTATGATTTTAGCTTGTTCCTCTTGATTGTGGACATCTTTTGCTATGTCTTCAAGTAATGAATGCATTTGGGCTTCAGTATTTTGCATTTGATTCTCTCTCGGCAAGTATTATATGTTTTATATTTTATATACAATAGAAGACATTCCTTTTTTTAATCTTCTATTGTTTTATATTCTACTTTAAACTTTATATTCCTGATCTTTCCGTTGGTGTTAATTTGATTGTTTGACAAAACTGTTGATGAAGGCGCTTTTATAGCAACAGCAAATCTTCTACTAGATGCAATTGAATCAGTGTTTAGTTTGGCAAAACCAAGATTGAAATAGTTACTGCTACCAATGCCAATTTTTTGCCAAGTACTAGGAGAAGACTCAAATAAGCCTTCAGCTGAAACTTCTTCCCATTCAATATTATCAGTATCTAAAATATATTCATAGATATTTGTAATAGTTATCGCTCTAGGATTACCAATTTTTATTCTATATATTTTTCCAGCGTTATCTGTGCCATTTAAGACTGTCAAGCACAATTGGGGAACAATATCTATTGAAGAATTTAAGTCACTCGCTCTTTGCCATATATTATTTGATATGTCAGTTACAATATAGATTCCATTTTGAGTTGTAGTCGATTGATCTTTGAGTAAGATTCTTGAACCTTTTTCTAAAACAAAATCATCTATAGTTGTTGGTAAACTGCCTGACAAATTAATATTTGATGTACTTGCACAATCTGCGTCTGCTAATACATTGTTTTCTATCGTTTTGGCCCAATATAATGCTGTAGTACCCAAGATTGCATTAGCTGGGTCTGTACATGATAGGGCATAGAATCCTACATTTTCATTTCCACTTATTACATTAGTTCTTTTATTTAAACTTATTTCTGAAGTTTCATTCAAGTCTTCATATCTCGATAAATAATATGAAATGTTTTCATCTGTCGCATAAATACCATTTTCAGTATTAGTAACTTGATTTAAGGCTAGTACTCTAGTGCCTTTTTGTAAGTTATTATTAATTTGAAAATTAATGTCTGAAACAGTAAATGTATTTGAAATTGCTATACCAGAAGATGATGCAAAACCTACATTGGCGTAGTTAGTAATATAATTTCTTTCAAACCAGCTTATTTGGCTTACACCTACTCCTGTAAATGAAGGGTTGAAATAAAGTTCGTATTCATTATTGGTGTTTTGGTCTAGAACATAGCAATTTGTGATTGAGAATAAGCTAGTGTTTCCTGCACCACCTTGACCAACTCTTGTGAGGGTAGGTAATATATTTTGAGTAAATCTTCCAATATATTTTTCTGCAGCTGATGATTGAGAATATAAAAACACTTTTTCATTTTCACTCAAAGTGTAACTGTCTATAGAATCAGGGAAAGATGAAGTTAAATCTGAACTAGAATAGTTTGATGAAGTTCTTACAGCTGAATCAATAGTTTGGCCAACACTGACAAGATTCCAGTTCATCGGAGAAGTGCCTATTCCATATGGTGTAGAGTCAGGCAATACCAATTCATAAGTTTTGTTATTAAATGATGTTCTTCCCAAAGCTTTCATCTGAGCAGTAGTATTAAAATCATTTGATCTCTCTAAGTTGTAAAAACTATTTACAACTGTAGAATAAACACCATTTTCTACTGGATTAGATTGATTTCTTAATAAAATAGTTTTATTGTGAGTTATTGCTGCACCACTTACAGAACCACCCAAATCATCTAAGTCTGAGATATTTCCAGTTGCGATTATGTCAACATTGTATTTGGTCGAATCATTTTCTTTGAACCATTTTCTGTAATCTGTACTTCTATTTGTTGCTGCTGGATTGAAGTGCAAGAAATAAGTGTCGATTCCATCACTGGCTTTTAATGCAACCATTGGATTAGCAAAACCTGAGTTGTAAGATAAGCTAACTGGATAATAACTATCTGTTTCAAACTTGTAAAGTTTTTGATCGTGTTTCCCTGAACGATTATGAACAATCAATTCATTGTTGTCGTTATAATATGCACTTTGTAAAGTTGATGCTATACCCGAAGTGTTGTTTGATAATATAAGAATATTATCTGATGAACTAAGGGATAAACTTCCAAACCATTTTCCAGTAGTAAAAGATGTTCCACTAAAAGTAACTTTTTCTAGATAAACACCACCAGTAAATAAACCTGTAGACACACCAGTACCAGGTAAAAATTGGTTCATATCATAGTAATCAGCAGTAAAAGCAGACCCTACTTTTCTTATATAACCATCTTGAGACGGTCTGTAAGTATAGAAATAGTTATTAGTTGAACCTATGCTGACAACAGCTTTTAATTGAGAATTGTAAAGTTTGCTATCATCTAAGGTGTTGTACCAAAGAGATTTGTCAGTATTGTAAAGCTCATCAGTAGTTGTTGCGTATCCAGTAGTATTACTTACTTGAAAATATGTATTCTCTTTACTGTAAATATTTTCCGTTTTTATAATTGAAGTTGAACTTGCGATAGCTTTGTCTTCAAGTACTTGTTCTACCAAATAATATCTATTAAATAAAGATTTATCTACTTCATTATATCTAGGAGTTTCATCTGAATTGTATAGATAGAGATAAAATCTATCACCATTTGAACCTAAATCATTATATCTTGCTAGATATCCATCATTTGGAAATACATCGTAATCAACATTTTCCAAATATTCAGCTGTGTCACCGTTGGATTTTACAACTACTACTTTTGTATGTGGGAAATTATCTGATGACCAGAAATAAGTTGTACCAGAACCACCGTATCTTATGACTGGAAAAGAGTCATCAGTAATAGAAAATCCTGACTGTATGTCCAATCTTTTCCAGTGGTCAATGTGTCCATTTGCTGAATTTTGCTTTACTCTTCTAAGATAATATGTCCACGTAGTAGTGTTGATGAATGAAATTTGATATATACCATTTGCATCAGGCAAATTAGATTCATGATATCCAGTATCACTATCCTGGTAAATAACTCTATCACCAATCTCGTAGTAATATTTGACTAATGAATTGTCTTTTAGACTGAATAGTTTATATCCTCTAGATACAATTAGCATGTCGCCATCAAGTACATCACTGTTTGTCAAGTCGCCAGTAATAAAGTGTTGAATAGGCGCTAGTTTAAAATACGAGCTTAGATTGCTAGTGTTCCAAGACAATCTTACAGTAGAATTCTTTACATATATTTCTTGACCAGCATTGTATTGCAATGTGTCGTTTGGAGTGATTGAAGATGAGCCTAAAGCTGATACATTAGCAGAATAACCAACTACACCTTGCATGTAAACTGTATCAGAAGTAAAAGCAGTTCCAGCTGTAAAGTAACCTTTTTCTATTCTGACCTTGGTTGGTCTTTCGTAAGGACTTCCAAAATCTTTGACATTTGTTCCTGATATAAATGATGTTGAAATATTAAATTCTTCATGTTTAGTGAAATACACACTAGAACCCGCACTAGCTCTTACAGCACGATAAATACCATTGCAAGTAGAACCTGAAGACGAAGTGCTTCCAATGAATACTAAAACATCTTCTCCATTATTTACAAATGCACTGTCAGATAGTCTTGAAGTGATAGCAGTTCCTGATGAAAGCGGAATATTACTTACTGCAGATACACACAAAACGCCCTTGACTTTATATTCTTGAAAATCTTGTTTGAACCAATCTAATTCCAATTCTTGTAATAAAGCACTACCTTTATAATCTTCAGTAAAGTATTTTTCGCTGTCTGCTGTGCTTGGGAATAATAATTCAGGAACATATATATTACCATGAATATCATAAGCTCTAGTAGTAGTTGCAGCTCCTGTATTGTAAGCTTGTAAAATTCCACCTATTTGGCTTCTGAAATTAGGAGAAATATTATAACTACCTTGATTACTATTAGATAATAAGTTTGAATATATATCAATAAACCAAGACTTTATGGAGTCTGAATAATTGAATATTCCCTTTTGAGCCGCTCCAACTGTTGCATCATAAATTCCATTTATTGTTGTAGATGTTGTGTCTACTAGAATTTTATCTGATGTGGCAATTCCAGTGTTAAAATCATCTGGAGATATATATTGCCCACTAGTGATTCTGTCTTTTACTGTTATTGCATCAACAGTAATTATTGAAGCTGATGTTATGTCAACAAATGCAACAGATGTACTTCCAGCTGATACATTTTCCATTGAAGAATATAAGAAATATGTTGTGGCTGTACCTGAGGATGTTGCCAAAGCTCCATTCACTATTTGATAGGTGTTAGAGAAACCTAATCCAAAGGTGTCTCCTGCACTGGCTTTAACAGTGTATATGCCATTTTGTTGTGGAGATGTTGATTGACCATTGACGAGCACTCTTTGGCTGATACCAATACCAGTGTTTGCAAATTTAGATGCAATTACCTTGGAAAAATCAGATATTTGTGTGCTTATAAGATTCTTGACTGGTTCGTATGTGTATGGCAAATATCTATGGCTAATGTCGATGGTATCTGAATTTAAGACAAAATTGGACAGATATGGTTTTGTTTTACCAAGATAAAAATATTGCGAGTTAATTTCAGATTTATTGTTTGTGACCTTGATAACTGTATGGGTAAAACCTGTGCCTGATATGAATGAGCTATTTCTTACCCATACACTGTTGAATCCAGTGCCAACTCCAACTGTATTTACAGTATAGACACCACTGTATGCTGGATTGAAATGTTTTACTAATACTTTTTCAGATGAGCTTGTAGTAACAGAAATACCTGAAAAATTATTTATATGAGATGGGGTACTAGTTAGAGTTCCAGCAGATATTGTGTCAAATGAAAATCCAATTCCACTTCCTGAACCAACTTCGTAATAATAGTCTACATTCAAGTTGTCATAAAAATGAGTGGCATCTGTCCAAGCAAATGAATTTGTTGTTCCCCCACCAGATGTAGCAGCTATGGCAGAATAATATCTATAATATTTTCCTCCATAAGTATTACCGTTCAATATCTGTGTTGAAACTGGGATATTTCTAGAAATATTAGTTAAAGCTGTATCCCAAAAATTATCAAGAGAATTTGTGCTAGTGTTTGTATTTACTATTGTATTTTTGCCAGATGCATATAAACCTGAAACATAATAAATACCATTTTGTCTTTTATCAGTTTGTGCCTTAACAAGAACTCTATCATTGAGAGCTATTTGAACATTGTCAATGATATTTGTTGCAATAGTTAGTGCAGAACCAGCACCTGTTGACAAGTTAGAAGTGGTGGCTACATCAACATCTGCTAATTTATAGGTTGTTGTTCTATCAACCCATATTACTCCAGTTGTACCTGAGGCTGCTGATTGGAAAGGTGTATAGCCTTCCATATATGCATACCAAGAGCTGCTTCCAAAAGAAACAATTTTACCAGCTGTGATAATATCTTCAGCTTTATAGTAAATTAATGCTGATGTAGCAGCTCCTGATGTTACTGTATTAGTGGTCGCAAATATGTCATAAAATCCATTTTCTGCTGCACTAGTTTGGTTTTTGACAAGGATTTTTGAATCTCCTAGAACCTTGACACCATCAACATAATATGGAATCTTCAATCTATTTACGCCACCAACAGATTCACTAGGAATATTTAGGTTGGTAGCTACCAGTGAATTTGGAAGATTGAATAGATTATATGTGTCTAATGATGTGATTCTAAAATCAAATCCTATATCTGAAACAATTGAAAGACCATCAGTTGACTTTATAGTAGCAAATTCGCTGTTTACATAAATGTCAGCAAATTCATTATCAAGCCAAATTTTTATGTCATCCACGCTTGAATTAAGCCATCTTAATTTATATAATCTTTTATTCCAAGATTCAACAGCAACAGTTCCAAAACCAGCATAGGGTATTTCTCTGTTGATTGTAGAGTTTAAATCAGATGTGCTTAATTCAGTCCAGATAAGAGCGTGAGACATATTTTAACCTTAGCAATTATTTTCTTTGAGCTTCAGGTCTGTTGAAAATTTCACTTGCAACAGCTGCCAATTCAGATCTTTCAACTTTTGAGAGAGTGACAGATGCAACAAGACCACTTTTCTTTCCACCGGATATGGCGTGTGCTAATCCATTTGACTTAGCATCAAGATAAGGATTTTCAACCTGTGAAAGATCACCAAGAAGAATTACCTTTGAATCTTTACCGCATCTTTCGATAACCATTCTTGCTTCTCTTGCTGTGATATTTTCAGCTTCATCAAGTATTATTATTGAGCGTGGGATAGATCTACCTTGAATAAAAGCCATAGCTTCCACTTCAATAATACCTTCACGGCACATTTCTTCAAATTTGTTACCACCTGATAAAGATTTGCTTCCTATAATCTGATCAATGTTATCCTTAATAGGTCCTAACCAAGCTGCAATCTTGTCAAATTTGTCTCCAGGAAGTGCGCCAATATCTTTGCCACCTACAGGAATCAAAGGCTTCATAACAACAATTTTGTCATAAATATCTTCATTGATCATTTGCAAAGCAGCAGCAAGTGCTAAGAAAGATTTACCAGTACCAGCTTTACCAGACAATGTTACAAGTGGAATTCCTAAGTCAGTAAGAATTTCTAATGCACATCTTTGCTCAAGATTTTTTCCTTGGATGCCAGAATATGCCTTTGCTTCTCTATTAGATTTTTCTTTCAAAACCTTAAGCATTGAGTTTCTGTAAAATGTGGGGCATTTGCTTTCGCCATAAGAAAAAATACAGAATTCATTTGGATTTAAATCTTTAATCTTTGATTGTGTGGATTGGGTCAAATCACTTGGTGAAAGTTCATTTTCTTTCCAAAGTAAATTCCAATCATCATTATTATCGATTTCAACTTCTCTTAATCCAGAATATTCTTGGTCAGAAAGTTGATCTGATTTATAATTTTCAGCTTGACAACCCCAAGTAATTGCACGAATTCTAAGACCTGTATCTTTAGTAATGATAGCAACTTTTTTTCTAGGATTTGCTGATTTTAAGGCCAAGCAACATTCGATAATTGCATTGTCACTATGTACTTTGACAATATTGGGTCGTTCATTTTTTTGAAGAGGAGATTCAGTGTTGTAAACAAATAATCTTCCACCAACATCGTTAATTTTTACACCCTTAAGTAAATCTTGAAGTGAATAGTTTTCTAGATGCCTAAACACTTCTCTAGCGGACCAGCCAACATTTTCTCTCCTTGTTTTTATATCGTCCATATCGTCAATGACAGCTAATGGTATGTAAATATCATTATCATCAAATTTATATAGTGCAAGAGGATCGTGAAGTAAGACGCATGTGTCTATAATATAAATGTGCTTTGCCAAATTATGTCTCCTGTAATGTACTTAGACCACTTATGATTTCTTTTTTCTAGCCCAGCTATCCTGTTATAAAGGAAGCTCTGGTTTCTCATCGGCGTTTGATTTTTTAGAAGTTTTATCAATGTTTTCAATAAAGTTTGCAGCTTCTTCATCATTAACAATTTCGTAGCTTCTAAGGTTTAATATTTGACTCAGCTTCATATCATCAAATTTTTTCATAGCTTCTAAATCTAAAAGCTTAGTTTCTTTAATTTCATTTTTTATGAATGATTCAGTATCACCATTGTGAAATTTTTCTAAATCTAAAGATATTTGATTTTCTATATAGTCATTTACAAAATCTAAATTTGTACTTTCACAAAAATTCAAATCTTGGAAAGAAACACTATTGATAGTAGCATTTGCCAGAACTTTGTTATTAGGGCCTAAAACAGCATCTTTTGCTCTTGAAAATACGATTCCAGCTTTAGGTATACAAATATAAATCTTGAATGGCAAAGCTTGTTCTAAGTCATTACCATTTGTCAATCTTAGTACTTCATTCTCATCATTGACAATTGAAATAACTAATTTAGGAATTTCTTTTTTGTCTGATTTTATGACAAAATCCCATTCATAATTTTGCTCATTACTATCAGGGCAAAATGCAGGAACTAGATTAAGTTTTTCTTTTAGGTTGCACAGCTTAAGGAACAAAGAATATCCTACTGTATCTTCAGGAGTACCGGGTCTATATGTGCCTATTTTTGTCCAATCTACTTGGAATTGATTGTTTTCATCTGGTAGTGTAAATTCATCAAAATATCCCTGATCATAAATCTTCTTTAATATTGGATCTTCAATTATTCTTCTGGCACGTACCAAATCAAGAAAAGCTTCATTAGACCCACCAAAATCAGGATGACATTTTCTAGACATTTTTCTAAAAGCTGTCTCTAGCATTTTTGACAATTCTATTTTGTCTTGCCTGTTTTTTCCCTTTGGAAGGGTTTCTTTAACGAGCCCTAAAATATTATAGTAATCCTTACCGAAATCTATAATTTTCTTAGGATCGAATTCTTTTGACATAACTTATTTATAAAGAAATTACATCATGCAAAAACTATCAAAAAACAATTATGACCTATTTTCATTAGCAACTAAACTGGATAAGCATAAAAAGTTTGATTTGTCAGACCACATATACGAATTAATGACAAGAATTTCCCAAACTGAAGAGCCACCTATCAATCTTTCATTAGGTGGAGATGACCCTGCTAATAATCCAAAATCTGCTTTGGATTATTTTATTGGTGTAGCTTATGATGTATTAGTAAATAGAAAAAAGGGAAA
>JACCDX011607628.1_pt1 | contig 25535 bp, 25 predicted proteins | sample 7449681 | NCBI WGS metagenome assembly JACCDX01 (sample SAMN15323450, study PRJNA562643) | freshwater metagenome | isolation source: river surface water | place: USA:Blue River Watershed | collected 2017-08-18
AGCCAGCCTACTCCTAGGCCAAGAACTTCACACCGGTTAGTTCTTCAGAGCTCCGCCACAGTGCAGCTGCAATTTCCAAATCACGAGAGCGGGTCGAGCCCTTTAGAAGTTTTGGCGCCCCCCACAACTCCCACTTTGGACCAACAAACTCACCACCCTTTAGTGAGCCATCGGTGGCGGCACGAATCTGAGATCGAGCGCCTTGCTTGGCGGTCTGAGCAAAGCTGTCTAGCGTGTGAGGGAAGTTCTCCTGCAACCCAGTGATTGCCCATCCGGGGTGTGCGGCGATGGACTGGACCTTTGATCCAGAGACTCGTGCCCTGACATCTAACTCTCTGGCAAACATGAGGCAGGCGAGTTTAGTGTCGGCATAGCGCTGCCAGCGGTTGTATTTGGCTTCGTCTGAACCACGAATCTCATCAACGCTGGCGCTTTGGAGTTTGCCCCTGCGGTGGACTACCGATGAGAGACTCACCACTCTGCCGTTTGCAGCATCGAGCTTTGGCCACAGCAGTGCGGTGAGTAGAAAGTGCCCGATGTGGTTGGTGGCCATCTGAGACTCGATGCCTTCTATCGAGAGCTTGAAATCAGGACCCATCAGACCCGCATTGTTCATCAGTAGGTCAACGGAGTCAATTGCCTTGGCAAACTCTCGAACCGAATCAAGGTTTGAAATGTCGAGCACAAATTCCTCGACCACGGCGTTTGGGTTGGTGGCACGAATTCGATCTGCCGCCTTGACCAGGCGCTCCTCGCGGCGAGCGACCATGGTGATTTTGTAACCGAGATCTGCAAGAGCTTTTGCCGACTCGAAACCTAGTCCTGAGCTTGCTCCAGTGATCAAAGCGTGCTTCATGAGATTCAACCTCTCCGTTGAGTTGGCATTACCCCAGATTTAGCCTCGCCCAGTGGGCATCGACCTAACCTAATACATTTTGGGTTTTAGACTGAGATCAATAACTCAAAGGTCGAGATTAAGTGCAAGCCAGTTCCAGGTTGACTCTGCGACTAGGCATTACCCAGATCATTGGCTGGGGCTCCGGCTTTTATCTCCCGGCAATCCTCGCGGTTCCAATCTCCCAGGCAATCGGTGTTTCAACCGAAACCTTCTTCTGGGCCTTCACAGTCTCACTACTTGTTTCAGGTTTGGTTGGCCCAAGGATCGGTCGCCTTATAGATATGTATGGCGGTCGTAGGGTTTTACCCTGGGGCAACCTTGCCTTCTTCACCGGTTTGATTCTTCTGGCCTTCAGCACCAACGAATTGATGCTCTTTGTTGCCTGGGCAGTCATCGGCATTGGTGGATCGATGAGTAACTATGACTCCGCCTTTGCAACCGCGGTTGCCTTCTTCAAAGAGAACTCCAATCGAGTCATTGCAGGCATCACGGTTTTCGCTGGCTTCTCTTCAACAATCTCTTGGCCACTCACCAGCTTTCTGAATAGCCAGTTTGGTTGGCAGGCGGCAGTTTTGTTCTGGGCCGGATTGCACCTGTTTATTTCGCTTCCGCTTCACGCCACAATCCCGCGCAGCGAACAGCGCGAGATCGATGTGATGACCGGGCCGATTCAGAAGATCATCAAGCGTGGGTTGAAGTTTGACAAGCTGCTCATCGTGTTCGCGCTGATGTTCGCACTCGAGGGATTCATCGTCTCCTCGGTGAACACCACCTTGCCTTTCTTGCTAACCGAGCTGGGAGCGAGTCAGCAGTTGGCACTCTTGGCAGCGGTGATTCTTGGCCCATCGCAAGTCTTCGCCAGAATCCTGCTGGTTGCACTCGGCAAGAAAACCGGCCCGATTACGGTTGCTGCGATCTCGATCGCCGCTCACCCGCTGGGTGTGATGTTCGTCTTGCTATTTGGCGTGAACGGCCTTTTGCCATTTGTGATCCTGCACGGAATCGGCGTCGGCCTGAATCCATTTATCCGTGGCTCACTACCACTTCTGTTCTTTGGTGCCCAAAGCTATGGGCAGCGCCAGGGCTATGTGATGATGCTTAGCAAAATCGTTGGAGCGCTATCGCCGACTCTTCTCACACTTATGGTTCTGGCCGACCCCAAAGCCGCAATCATTTCGACCATGGCCATGGGTGCGGTTGCAGGGTTGCTACTAATTTGGGTCGCGGTATTGGCCAAGGCGAAGGGCATTAGCGCGAAATAAGGTCCTTCGGGTCTGCGCTTTCAACCCAGTTCCAAAGTCCCTGCCAGTTACCGAAACCGTCATCGAGTGAGAAGTGACCAGCGCCAGGGAAGATGACTGCCTCAAGCCCGAGAGCTTGTTCGTAAATCCCTATTCCTCGAGGTAGCCAGTGATCCTTATCACTTGCGATAACCGTCAAGCTTTTGGCCCAGGTGTATGCCGCGTCAACCAACTCCGGGTCATTGATGTTCAGCGGTTCACCCTCGATGTTTGGGTTTTGTCCCAGTGGTTCAGGATCTGGAGGAGCTACCAGTAGCACTCGGTCAAAGGGAATTGCGAATAGACCTTCTTTGGCTGCCAATAACCAGTTCATGCAACCGAGCGAGTGCGCGATGGCAATCTTCTCTCCTCCCTGCACCTCATCCATCATCGCTGCCTCTTGCGAGATCAGGTTCTGCCAGTCGTTGGTGACTGGCGCATCTGGGGATGGGAACTGCGGATACCAGACCTGATGACCGCGATTTCGCAAAGTGTGTGCGGTCAATCTGAGCCAGTGGCCCTCGGGTCTTTTATTGGTGTAACCGTGGTGAAGCAGGACTTTTTTCACCATTTCAATCTACTCCGACACCAATATTCACGTTTCTTGCCCAAAATATTCGGCTAGCCGTATGTGACCACAATGGCGATATTGCGGGCATTAGATTTAGTCCCAAATGTTCCGATAGGGGAATTCATGCGGGCTTTTTCATCTCCTTTTAGAAACGCCGCTGCGGCGGTAGCTCTCGCGATTGCTGCGAGCTTGATCGCGCCATTTGCCGGACTAGTGGGTGAGAAAGCGGAGGCTGCCTCCCTTAATTTCAATGGGGCGTATCTGAATTTCGATGCGTCAACAATGCAGGTGCTATCAGGAAGTTCTAACTCTCTAGCAGTCGGGTCCAGGTATCTCTACCCAAACGCAGGCGTGATTGAAGGCGTTGCGGTAGACGCGACTGTTGAAATCGTTGCTGTTTCGGGATCAACCTCAGGCTGGGGATGGGACCCTGCTGCCGCTTCTCAGTTCACCAATACCCCTAGAAGCCTGAATCAAGCACAAAAAGACCTGATTATTCTCAACATGGGCTCCAACAATGGAAATACCGATGTCACATTCAGGTTCCGATTTTGGGAAGCCGGGTCCGTCGTGTTCAGCGGCGGCACTTTGAGCGGAATTTCCCTTGAGCTAAGAAACGTATTGGTGAACGCATACGACCTTGATGTTGGTCAATGGGCGGGCTTCTCTGGCTTCCAATCTTCTGAAAGAAACAACCCGAACGTGCTCACGGTGAATCAGATTTCAGGCACCAACATCGTAAGGTTCGTCAGTCCTAGCAACTCAAGCTACCAAGGAATCCAGTCATTTGAAGAGGGTCGCGTTCGAGTGCTTTACTCGCAAGTCAGCTCTCTTGACATCCGCTTGTTCGCTCCAGACCAAGCGCTATACGGACTTCAGTTTGGTGCAGGTATGTCATGGCCGACCGCTGTGAGCTCAGCCAACTCGTTCAACGCACTGCCAACCTCGACAAGTACTTCCAAGTTCGTGGTGCCGGGTTCAACAGCCTCCATTACCGTCGCTGATTTCGGAAACTACTCCGATCCAGACAGCAACCCACTGAGCGATATCAAACTTGAGGCTTCTGCTGACTTGACGGGGTTGAGTTACTTCAACGGAACATCCACAGTCTCAGTGACTGCGGGGTCTACCATCAGTGCCGATGCAATACGTAGCGGAAGCGTGAGCTACCTAGTCCCGCTGGGTGCCACTTCTCCTGCAACACTTTCCTTTAGAGTCGGCGATGGTCTGGGCTACAGCACCGTTGCCTACTCTTTGAGTCTGCTTCTGGCGACACAAACCCAGAGCATAAACTTCCCGGCCCAGGTTGCACCGCAGGCCCCGGGTGGCGGCGCATTCTCGTCCTCAGCTACAGCTACATCGGGTCTGCCTGTGACTTTGACCTCAAACACTCCAAGTGTTTGTTCTATAGCGGCGAATGGAACTGACATCGTCCCGCTGATTACCAATCAGCGAAGCGTCTGTTCCGTTACCGCGACGCAGGCTGGCAACTCAAGTTATGCCTCGGCCACACCGGTCACAAGACTCTTCTATTTCTCAAACCAGGAAATATCATTCCCACAGCCAAGCAACCAGGCTTACGCCGCGAACTTCTCATTTAGCCCTCCGGTTTCTGCAAGCTCTGGTCTCCCAATTACTTTGGTCACGCTAACCCCAGCGATTTGCTCAGTGTCGGGGTTGAATGTTGTAACCGTCGGAGCGGGAAACTGCACGCTTCGAGCCGAGCAACCTGGTGGAGTTTCGAGTAGCAACAACGTGACCTACCTTGCCGCCTTCCCTGTTCTCAGAACTTTTAACATCTCATCAGGTGCTGGATTCTCAGTGACATACGATGCAAACACAGGAACAGGCGCTTTACCAACTGCGCAGTCAAACACGACTAGCTTCGTTGTTGACACCGGCTCCCTGACAAAAACGGACTTCACGTTCATCGGCTGGAACACTGAAGTTGATGGCTCAGGAAACAACTACGCCACCGGTTCAAGCCAGGTGTTGAACAGCAACTTGACTTTGTATGCCAAGTGGCAGGCCACCATTACGTTCGACTCCCAGGGCGGTTCCGCCGTCACGCCTGTGACCTTCTTATACGGCGAGCCAGCTGTGACGCTTCCGACGTCGTCGAGATCCGGCTTCACATTCAGAGGTTGGTCACTAACGGTCGGCGGTGCACTGTTGCCTTCTACCTACTCATCGGGAACCGCAACGCTCTATGCAGTCTGGGAGGCGCAAGCGCCAAGCACCCCAGTAAGTGGTCCGGTTGTTGCGCCTCCGGAAATCACTTCAATCACACCTAGAGTCGTCACTAACAATGGCGGAGAACTAGTTCGCGTTGAAGGTAGACGCCTAGGAACAGGTGACCACGTCACAATTGGCGGTGTCCAGGTCCCAATCACTAACGCATCCTCAACCGGCTTTAGCTTTGTTATGCCAGCCCTGAGTGTCCGCGTGTGGGACATGTTGTACACCTACGATGGTGGCGCAAGGCTCACTTATATTGACGCAATCACGGTCATCACCTTTGTTGCTCCTCCAGCTGTTGACTCCAATAGTGGATCTGGAGCCGTGCAGCCAACCAAGTCTCCGGTTGTGCCGAAGCCTTGGGTTGCGGTTGAGGTAGCGAGCAAGTTTGCACCTGGTTCACCGGTGATTAATCAGGCCGTTCGTAACGAGGTAAACCTGATGCTGCGCAAGCATGCAAGGTTCGCCAAAAACATCGAGTGCACCGGATTCACGATGGGTCCATCGGTTCTTCGAGTGGATGCCAAGCTCTCCTTGGATCGCGCAACCAATGTCTGCCGTCTCATCAAACAGCTAAGACCTAAGTTGAATGTGATTTCATTCCAGGGCAAGCAGGAGCTTAGGCTGGGCGGAGAGATTCGTCGCGTTGAAGTCAGGTTCACAAGGTAGAAAATAGAGGTGGTTGTTTTGGGGATCCAGAAAGCCTCAAGACCGCTAGTCGGAGACTTCAAACCGCTGGACATCACGTTGCCAGAAGACTTCGATGATCCTGTAGCTGAATGGATTGAAGCATTCGAGAACTCTCAAAACGAGCTTGAGCTGCCCAACTAGGCCATAGGATCAGCGATACCCACATAAACGGTCTCGAGGTATTCCTCGATTCCCTCCTGTGAGCCTTCGCGACCTAGACCGGATTGCTTGACGCCGCCGAATGGTCCCGCAGGGTTGGACACCAGTCCGGTGTTCAGGCCGAACATGCCAACCTCGAGCTTCTCTGCAAGGCGAAGGCCTCGGTTTAGATCCTTAGTGAAGGCGTAGGCAACTAGACCATACTCGGTGTTGTTTGCCATGCGGACCGCTTCATCCTCAGTCTTGAAGGTGCAGATTGGGGCAACCGGACCAAAGATTTCGTTCTGCAGAATGTCGCAACTTTCAGGGACGGAGACCAGAACTGTTGGTGGGTAGAAGTAACCCTCACCGGATGGAATCTCCCCACCTAGCAAAACCTTGGCACCCTTGGACTTGGCATCCTCGACGAGGGCGTGAACACCCTGACGAGCACGTTCTTCAATTAGTGGTCCAATGTTGGAGCCGTCCTCAAGGCCGCGACCAACCTTGAGGGCCGCCATGCGCTGGCTTAGCTTCTGACCAAATTCTTCGGCGACGCTTTCGTGAACTAGGAATCGGTTTGCTGCGGTGCAGGCCTCACCCATATTGCGAAGCTTGGCAAGCATTGCACCTTCAACCGCCTTATCAATATCGGCGTCTTCAAATACCAAGAACGGGGCATTGCCACCAAGCTCCATGGACACTCGCAACACTTGGTGAGCAGAGTCTGCAATTAGTTTTCTACCAACCGGGGTGGACCCAGTGAAGGATAGCTTCCGAAGGCGGTCATCCTTAATTAGCGGCCCGGTTACCTCTTGCGGCTTAGTGGTGGTGATTACGTTCAGCACACCCTTTGGAAGTCCAAGGTCCTCCAAAACCTTTGCAAACAACTGCGAGGTCAGTGGGGTTAGCGCTGCAGGCTTGAGCACCATGGTGCAGCCGGCGGCAATAGCCGGCGCGATCTTTCTGGTTGCCATGGCTAGTGGGAAGTTCCAGGGAGTAATCAAGAGCGCAGGACCCACTGGCTTTTTGAGAACCATGATTCGGTTTTTGCCATCGGGTGCTGTCGAGTAGCGACCGTAGATTCTTGGTGCTTCTTCGGAGAACCAACGCAGGAACTCGGCACCGTAGGCCACCTCGCCCTTTGCTTCAGCAAATGGCTTACCCATTTCCATCGACATCAACATCGCAAAGTCATCCGACATTGCGGTGACCTTTTCAAATGCCGCGCGAAGAAGTTCTGCTCTGACTCGAGGCGCAGTCTTAGCCCAGTCGGCCTGGGCCTCGTGGGCGGCAGCGAGAGCTGCCTGGCCGTCCTCGTAGGAGGCATCTGAAATGGTCTTCAGAACCTTGCCAGTTGCGGGGTCAAAGACATCTAGAGTCTTTCTATCGGATGCTTCGCGCCAAACCCCGTTGATGTAAACACCGGATGGAACGAGGTCTAGGACCCTTTTTTCGTCTGCAGCGCTGAAACTCAAAGTGCTCTCCTAAGAATTTCCAGAACGTCTTCTTTGGAAGGCGTGACTGGGTTATTAAGCGTAACCGCGTCTTCAATGGCCGTGTTAGCCAAAAGCTCAAGATCTGATTCGGAAATACCAAAGTCAGACAGTTTTCCGCCGAGTCCAACGCTGGACGCTAGGCGCGAAAGTTCCTCAATCGCTCGGTTGCAGTTGGAGTTGTCATCATGATTTGTGTCGCCAACTCCCAATGCAAGGCTCAACTTGGCAAGGCGTGAAGTGACATGCGGAGCGTTGTAGCGGAGCACATGTTCAAGCACTAGGCACAGCGCAACACCGTGAGGAATATTGAAGTGACCTCCAAGCGAGTGTCCGATTCCGTGAACTAGGCCAAGACCGGTGTGAGAAAACCCCACCCCAACGATGTGAGAGGCGAGTAGCAGCTGGCTTCTCGCCTCAAGGTCTGAGCCGTTTTGGAAGGCACGTTCTAGGTGGCCTGAGACCATCTCGACCGTCTGATATGCAATTCCATCCGAGTACGGGTTGTTTCGCCTTGAAATGCATGACTCCACGGCGTGAATTAGCGCATCCATTCCGGTGGCAGCGGTTGCCTTCGGAGGTAATCCGAGCGTCAGCTCCGGATCCAAAATTGCGGCTTTGGCAAGTGCCGAGGAGTGCCCAACATAAAAGCGAACGTGGGTCTTCTCATCGGTAATAACACCAAATGCGTTTACCTCACTGCCGGTGCCGGCTGTGGTTGGGATTGCGATTATTGGAACACCCTCAACTTTGAAATTTGTTGTGTAGTCCAATCCAATTCCACGCTCTGGGTTTCTTGCCCCGAGCGATACACCCTTCGCGGTGTCCATCGAGGATCCGCCACCGAGCGCAATAAGCAGATCAGCTTGAGAGTTAGCGGCGAAGTCTGAACCGGCATCAACACAGGCTGTGGTCGGGTTTGGAGTTACCCCATCAAACACCTCAACCGCTATCCCCGCATCCTGGAGGATGCTTTGAATGCGACTTGTCATGTCCGACTTTGCAATGAAGGAATCGGTGATGATCAAAGCTTTGACCGCACCGAGCGATTTTGCCAGCTCACCAATTTTTGAAACCGAACCCACACCAAAGTGGGTCACTGGTTTTTGGTCAAGCGTCAGTTCGTAACTGTGTAACTCTCTAGTTGTCATTAGTCGATTCTCAACTCTTGCTTGATTAGGTCCTCATAAAGCTTCATAGGAGTCATCTCTCCTGCTAAATCGCCATACTGAGCCTTTGCTCGGCGGTAGATCTGCTCCACCAAGCTGCTTAGCTCTACCGGCACACCAACCGAACGAGCGAGGTCAACCGAGAGACCAAGATCCTTGCAAGCAAGTGCGATTGCAAATCCCTCGTCATAGTCTGAGTTTTTCAGAACGCTCAAGACATCGTTTTGTAGGAAGTTGGAGTTTGCGGGGGAGGCAATAAGAGATTGTCTGAGGGTCTCCAGCTCCACACCTGCCTTTACCCCCACGGCCAGCACCTCCACGGTGGCTACCAGGTGCGAGAACCAAAGCTGATTAATCATGAGCTTTACGGCATACCCAGCCCCATGCTTACCAACGTGCAGAATGCGCTCTTTGTCACCCATTCCTTCAAATACGGGTCTTAGTGCTGCGTATTCATCGGCACTCGAACCCACGAAGATCTGAAGGGTGCCATTTTGCGCACCTACAGACATTCCTGAGACAGGAGCGTCAACGATGTGAAAGCCTTTGGCTGCCCAGTCTCTACGCGCCCGGTCGGTTACCTCGGGAACAGAGGTGGACATGTCTACCCACCAGCCCCCCTCTGGCAACCCCGAAAGGATGCCGTTTGGACCGGTAGCCACTAGGTCAACGTGCTTTGGTGTTGGCAGCATCGTGATCACAACGTCACTCTGCTCTGCCACCGCTTTAGCTGTATCTGCCCAAACTGCACCATTTGCAATCAGGGTTGCTGCCGCTTCCTTGCGAACGTCGTTGACTACTAGCTTGAAGCCATTTTTCCGGAGATTCTTGGTCATTCCACTGCCCATGTTTCCCAGGCCGATGAAACCTATAGTGGAGTTTTTGTCAAACATTGTTTTCCTTATCTAGCCGAGGTTGAGCCAAGTTGTCTTAAGACCTGAGTAGGAGTCCAAGGCGTGCAGAGATCTGTCTCTGCCGAATCCTGAATTCTTGAATCCGCCAAATGGCACGATGATGTCCGCCACATCGAAGGTGTTAATCCAGACTGTGCCTGCCCGCACCGCTCGTGAGACTCGATGAGCACGCGAAACATCCTTGGTCCAGACACTGGCAGCCAACCCATACTCGGAATCATTTGCCAGCCTGATTGCCTCAGTCTCATCGCTGAATGTGATGACAGACAACACCGGACCAAAGATCTCTTCCTGCCCTAGGCGGCTTGAGTTTGGAACACCGTCCACCACGGTCGGGGAAACGTAAAAACCATTCTCTAGCCCCTGAGCTGGAGAGGTTCGGTCGCCTCCCAGGATGATTTTGTAGCCCTCTTGTTTGGCGATGTCTAGGTAACCGCAGACTCTGTCGTGCTGCTTCTTGTTGATGATTGCGCTCACCTGAGTTTTTGGATCCAAGGGGTCACCGAGCACAAACTCAGACCCCACCCTTTGAATTTCAGCCAGCAGCTTGTCCTTTATCGCCTCGTGAACCAGCAACCTGGAACCGCCATGGCAAGTCTGCCCAGCGTTATAAAAGATTCCCCAGGTGATGGCAACCGCGGCCGCATTCAGGTCATCGACATCGTCAAAAACCAGGTGAGGGGATTTGCCGCCCAGTTCCAGCGCAACCTGTTTACCATTTGATTCAGCTGCATAACCCTGGAACATTCTGCCCACCTGAGGTGATCCGGTGAATGTCACTTTGTCAACGTCTGGGTGCTTACCCAGCGCTGCCCCGGCCTCATTGCCATAGCCGGTGACAACGTTGAAAACTCCAGCGGGAATTCCAGCCTGCAGTGCAAGCTGAGCAACCTTAATGGCCGAGAGAGAAGCATCTTCGGCTGGCTTCAGGATTACCGAGTTGCCCATGGCAAGGGCCGGAGCAACCTTCCATGCCGAGATGATCAGCGGGTAATTCCAAGGAACAACCGCACCGATTACTCCCAGCGGCTCTCTGGTAACGGTAACCATGGCTGTATTTGGAGCTGGGGCAACTTCGCCATAAACCTTGTCTAACGCCTCGGCATACCAGCGGTAGGTTCGCGCAGCTGATTTAACGTCCACGTTGAGTGCGTCACCAATTGGATGGCCGGTGTCTAAAGACTCCAACAGTGCCAGCTCCTCGGCATTCTCGAGCAGTAGATCGCTGAGCTTGGTGAGGATTGCCTGACGCTCACGAATGTTTAGACCTACCCAAACCCTGGATTCGAAGGCAGCCCTCGCTGCCTTGACTGCGGAATCAACATCGGCCTCGGTCCCACGAGCCAGCTGTGCCAAATCTGAGCCGTCTCGAGGTGCAATTACCTTGATCCATTCGCCGGACTTTGCTGCCCGCAGCTCTCCTCCGATGAACATGCGACCCTCGGGCTTGATCGACTTGGCCCTCTCGAGCCACTGCTGGTAGTTCATGAGTTCTCTATCTAAATCGTGAATTTCTTAATTGCATCGAAGTCCAATTCAACGCCCAAACCTGGTGCGCTGGGTACATGGACATAGCCCTGAGCATCGATGTCAATTGGCTCGATGAAGAAGTCTCTGCGCTCGATTGTCCATCCCGGAGGGTCATAGGGGAACTCGAAGTAGGGACCGCCACCAACTCCGGCACTCACGTGAAGATTGGCGAGCACCCCCAATCCGTTTGTCCATGAGTGTGGGGTGAATAGTCGGTGCTTGAGGGCAGCCATCTCGGCAACTTGTCTCGCTCGATACAATCCCACCGCCAGCACCACATCCGGCTGATAAATATCAAAGGTGTTCGCCTCTAATAGCTGCGCAAGCTCAGGCATGGATCGCACCATCTCTCCACCGGAGAAAGCGACCCCCACCGCTTGGCGAACCGACTTAATTCCCTCGATGTCGAATTGGGGAAGAGGCTCCTCAATCCACATCACTCCAAGCTCATGCAACTCTTCGGCCACGGCCCTCACTTTGGTCAGCGGCAGAGCATTGTCAATGTCACCAGACATTCGCCACATCTGATTCATGTCAACTGCAATTCCAAAATCAGGCCCGAGCGCCTTGCGCGTCTCGCGGACTGATTCGATTCCCTCGGCTAGGCGATCTCTTGAGATGCGAATCTTGCAGGCCTGAAACCCTTTGGCATGTGCGGCCGCTGCGGCAGCAGCTCTAGCTTTGGGATTGCGCAGCTCCCCGAATGAGGCGTAGGCGGGAAGTTTGGTTGCACTGCCTCCAAAGAGAGTGGCAACTGGCAGATTCGCTACCTTGCCGATGATGTCCCAAAGAGCAGCCTCAAGGGGCCAGTAGCGACCACCGTGAAAGTTGATGGTTTCGATTCTCTTGACCTGGTCGAGAATCTGCATTGGGTTGGTCCCGATAAAAAGGTGGCGATAGGCCTCGAAGCCATCCATGGTATCGCCGGAGCCGTAACCAGTTACACCCTGGTCAGTTTCAACGGTGACCAAGGTGGCGGTGAATTCGGTTCTAGGGTTTGGATCCCAGGCTGCGAAGAATGGGGGATCGAGCGGAACTCGAAGCCTCGTGAGTTTTATGTCGGTGATCTTCACAGTTAGTCCTTTGGAGAAAAGTATGGGTTGCTGGGACGCTCAGCGGCTTTGCTGGTATCAGCAAGATTTGGTAGGCCATTTGCTCCGTTAATAAGAGCGGTCTTTGTGGCCTCACGATTATTTCTATAAACCTGCTCGGCGTCATCAGCCCCTGGATTAACCCAGACGGCCGCGATGATGCAGGACTTGTCTAGATCTTCATGCTTGAGAGCACCGGCTGCGACTGCGTCCATCACACCGGCGGCCACGCCAGCCTGAGCGGGACCCCAGATCATGGTCCCGTGCTGATCAGAGGCCGGGGCTGCCTTGGTGACAAATAGAGTCATCGGCTTTGCAGGAATTGATGGCTGCACCACTGCCACGTATGGAACGTGACCCTGAGAGGGTGTGGCCAAGGCTGTTGCCCAGGCCACACCCACAGGACCCTCTCGATGCCCATAAACAGTGTTTATGTGAGCGGCATTGACTCCTTCACCAACGAAAGATTCACCGATTTGCATCTCAAGACTCCCAATCTCAGTTTCGATTTGTAACTTAGCCCTTGATCAAGCCCTGGTCGACCAAGAATGTGCGAGCAATGTCGGCTGGATCTTCGCCATCAACATCTGCCTTTGCATTCAGGCTCTGCATTACCTGGTCAGTCAACAAAGCGGAAAGCTCGTTGATGATGTCGGCAATCTGTGGGTAGGCGTCCAAGGTTGACTGCTTCAGAGTGAAGGCACCCTGGTAAACAGGGAAGTACGCCTTGTCGTCTGCCATGACCAGTAGGTCAAGAGCTGCAATACGACCGTCGGTGGCGAATACCTCACCGAAGTTGCACTGCTTGCCCTCGTCCGTTACTGAGTAAATAGCACCGGTGTCTAGGGTTACGGTGGTTGCGTTGGTTAGACCGTAAGCAGTCTTTAGACCCTCCCAGCCATCTGGGCGAGCTGCGAACTCGGACTCGATGCAGAAGGTGAGCTCTGAAGCTGGTAGCGCTGCTAGGTCAGAAAGTGACTTCACACCCAGCTCCTCGGCCTTCTCGGTACGAATTGCAAATGCATAGGTGTTGTTGAATGGTGCACCGTTTAGCCAAGCAATGCCCTTGGTTGCATCCAGCTCCTTGACTGCATCGTACTGAGCCTGAACACCGACAACCGGTGCATCCTGCTCGTTGTATGCAAGCCAAGAGGTACCGGTGTACTCCCAGTAACCGAGGAATTCGTCAGACTCAAGTGCTGTACGAACGTTTGCAGAACCAACGATGGTTGAGTAGTCGGTGCTTGCACCGTACTCATTTAGCAGGATGCTAACCATGTTGCCCAGGATGTACTGCTCAGAGAAGTCCTTTGCACCGATGGTGCCGGTCAGACCCTCTAGAGGTAGTGCCTCGGTGGTTGCGGTCTCAGATGCGGATTCGGACGGCGCGCTCGACGTTGACGCAGCGCAGCCAGATAGTGCGAGGGTAGCGATCAGAGCTGACGCTGCCCAAGCTGATTTGACGCTCTTCATTAGTGCTCCTTGTGTGATTTTTCGCTTGACTGCGTGTCGAGTCAAACTCCTTTTGGCCTCAATGCGTCCTCTGCAAGGCCGGCAAGCCAATCCAGAAGAAGTGCTATGCACGAGACCACGATTGCGCCTGTCAGCAGGACAGCTGGTCGTGTGAGCTTGAGCCCAACGACAATCACCTCTCCCAACCCACCGGCATTGATGAATGTGGCGATTGTTGCCACACCAACGCTGAAAACCAACGCCGTGCGGAAGCCGGCGAGGATGACTGGAACCGCCAGTGGCAGCTCGATCTTGAAAAGCACCTGCAACGGCCGCATCCCCATGCCTCGTGCCGCTTCAGTGATATTGGGGTCAATCTGGGCAATGCCTGTGATGGTGTTTCTCAGGACGGGAAGTAGGCCGTAGATAACTAGTGCTGCTACCGCAGTTGCCCACCCAATTCCAAAGGTCAGTGCCAGGAGAATAATGACTCCAACCGCCGGGGTGGCTTGACCGATGTTTGCAAGTCCCAGAACTACGGCAGAAACGACCCGCGAGCTGCTTCTTGAGATAAGGATTCCAAGTGGAATTGCGATAAGCGCTACCACGATTGCCGAGAAAATGGAGATTCGAATGTGCTCGTCAACTTTGGCAAGCATGTAATCCCAGTTCAGGGCGAAAGCCTCAATCTTGTCAGGCTCACCCCTGAGGTATAGAAATGCGAGCAACCCACCTAATGCAGCTGCAACCAACAGCGGGGTTCCAAAGCGCTTGGCCGTGTAGAAGCCGCCTCGGCGGTCCGAAGGTTGGGAGTAGGAGGTTGAGACATCCTGGGCTGCTTGCACAGACACGCTTAAGCTCCGAGCCTTGACACGTCTACACCCAGTGCTGCAGAGATTGATTCGATAGAGATTCGTCCACCGCCGGAAACTGGGACCGGCCTTCCGCCGTTGAGTACAACCGCGTCAAGTGCAACTCGGAGGTTTTCATCTCTCGAAACCTCTAGACCAGTGGCCTGACCGGCCTCAATGGCCCCTTCGACCCTCAAAAGTGCTAGGCGCTTCAGCGCTGCCCCTTCACCGATGAATGAAGCCACATAGTCAGAGGCAGGGTTGGCAAGAATATTGGCGGGGGTATCGAACTGTTCGATCTTGCTGCGCTTTGAGAGCACAGCAATGCGGTCGCCAAGTTTTATGGCCTCTTCAAAGTCGTGAGTGACAAACACAATGGTCTTGCCAATGTTTGCCTGAAGCTGCTGGAATTCAGTTTGAAGTCGTTCGCGGGTGATTGGGTCTGTTGCACCAAAAGGCTCATCCATCAACATCACTGGTGGGTCAGCGGAAAGAGCTCTGGCAACGCCAACACGCTGTTGCTGTCCCCCAGAGAGCTGTTTGGGGTAGCGGTTTGCAAATACCTTCGGGTCTAGCTCGACGAGCTCGAGCATTTCAGACACTCGACTGCGGATTTTGTCCTTGGACCATCCGAGCAGGGTCGGAACCACAGCCACGTTTTCGGCGATGCTCATGTGAGGGAAAAGACCAATCTGCTGGATCACATACCCGATGTTTCTGCGGAGCTTGTTCTGGTCCAGTGTCAGGATGTCTTCGCCATCAATCTTGATGGAACCGCTGCTTGGTTCGATGATTCGGTTGATCATCTTCATGGTGGTTGTCTTGCCACAGCCTGATGGACCCACCAGCATCACGAGCTCACCGGGCTGAATCGTCATGGTGAAGTTTTCAACTGCCGGCTCTGGCTGGTTTGGATAAACCTTGCTCACGTTTAGCAGCTCGATGGTTGCGCCTGATTTGTTAGCCACGGATACCCCTAGAAGTAGTGAGTCGCTTGATGAGGATGAATAATGCGTCAAACAACAAGGCAATGATGATGATCATGACCGTGCCAGTGAGAGCAAAGTTGAGAGCGTTTTTGGCCCCAAGCATTGATAGCCCCTTGAAGATGTAAACACCAAGACCTGGGCCTGCTACATAGGCTGCAATTGACGCGATTCCGATTGCCAGCTGGGTCGCGACTCTCAAGCCAGTGAGTATCACTGGCCAGGCGATGGGCATTTGGACAGACAGCAGAACTCGAAGGGGAGACATGCCCATACCTCTTGCCGATTCCATTACGGCCTCCGGCACCTCGCGCAGACCTACCACGGTATTGCGCACGATCGGCAACAGTGAATACAGGGCAAGTGCGATCAGGGTTGGAACCCAACCCAGACCAAAAGTGGGGATCATCAGGGCCAGTAGGGCCATCGAAGGGATGGTCAAAATTACGCCCGCGGTAGCAATGGAGGCGGAACGCAAGAAGGGCTTATTCCAGGCGAAAAGCCCGAGGCTGACTCCAAAAATCGTTGCCATCAGAACTGACAGCAGTACGACAAGAATGTGCTCAGTGCTGAGCTCAATGATTTCGTCGAGTTTGTCGAGAAAGAAGGGCCAGATTAGCGACAGGTCATATTTACCCACGGCACTCCTCTCAGCATCGAGCTCATGCGAATCTAGAAAGCTGTTGTTTGATTCGCAATGCAAGTTGTTAGTATGTCAACAACTTTCAATAACAATCACATAAACAGGTGGCCCACAGATGCAGATATCTCCCCAGACCCGACGCAATAAAGCTGGCCTCGCGCGCGATCTGGAGCTTTTGGAGATCCTGGGTTCCATGGAGGCCGGGCGCACTTCAGGAATGGGTGTTACCCGAGTAGCTGAGCTGTCGGGTAGAGACAAGGGCCAGGTCTCAAGAACACTTGCAACATTGGCAGATTCTGGTCTTGTTGAAAGGGATCGCAGCTCGGGCAAGTACCGACTCGGTTTTCAGCTCTACGCAATGGCTGCCAGAACACAAGAGGCTCGTTTGGTTTCTGAAGCCTTACCTTTTTTGCGCGAGGTAGTAAGCCTTACTCACGAAACTGCCCACCTATGCGTGCTTCGCGGGGGTAATGTCCTAACTCTCAAATCCGAGATGTCTCCAAGTGCTTTCCGAGGAGTTGGCTGGGAAGGTGTTTCTGTGGCAGCCGCACAGACCTCTTCCGGCCGAGCTTTGCTTTCCGATTGGAGTGAGGTGGAGGTTCGGAATTGGTACCGCGAACATGCCGGAGACTCGCTAGTCGTTCAACCTGAGATTGCTCTTCCTCCTGGTATCGCAGAGTTAGATCGCGAAGCGGTCCGGGGTAGATTAAAGACCCGAGTTAGAAACCTCGAGGACTTGTTACGCGAGCTAGAAGTTGCCAGAGCTCAGGGATACGCCATAGTTGACGAAGAGTTTGAACTTGGACTGGTCGGTGCCTCAGCACCCATTCGAGATGCGAGTAATCGGATAGTTGCTGTAATCAACGTCAGCGCACCAAAGACCAGAATCGGAGCCCACCTGCACCAGGTTGGGGAGATTGTGAAAAGAGTTGGGAACGCAGCCTCAGTCAAACTTGGCGCTGCTGCGTAATCCAAGATCCCACAGCGATAAGTGCGGCCCCAAAAGCCATTTCTAGACTGAAAGCTTCACCCAGTAATAATGCTCCAATGGCTAGTGAAATCAACAGCGTTGGATACGTGATCGTGCTTGCGACGGCGGAGCCAGCCCGCTCAATAACTTGAAAATGCCAAATGTATCCGACGCCAGTACCGATGCCCAGGATGAGAATTTGCCAAATGTGTCCGGTTTGTGGCGATTGAATCAACGCTGACCCCACGAATGCGGTCTCCAGGGCGTAGAGAGCCCAAAGGATCCCTGTTGCGATTCCAACTTGCAAAGCTGCCAGCAGCGACGTGTCACTTGAGAGCGGAGTTATCTTTTGTCGCACATAAGGAATTGCAAACCCGTAGCAGCAGATTGCTGCCAGGACGGCTAACACTCCAATCGGATCGTTGTCCCCGAGATCACCGGGGGAGATTCCTAGCGCTAACAGCCCGCCGACAAGGCCAATCAAGACACCGAAGGCCTGCTTTGTGGTTATCTTCTCAGTTCGGAAAACCAAGAAAATCATCACTAGGGTCAGAATCGGAGTGGCCGAGTTGATAATCGATGCAACAACCGTCGATATGTGGTTCTGTGCAAACGCAAAAAGGTATGCGGGGATGACGTTGAGCAAAAGCGAAACGACAACCATGCGTCTCAGCAGACTTTCCCCTGGGCGAGTTAGGGCTCCAAGTTTTCCTACTGCGCTAACTAGTGCGAGCAGTACCAGGAAACCAATTAGGTGACGGACGGCTGTGATTCCCAGCGGAGTAAAGACCTCCAAGCCCGCCTCGGTGAAAGCGAACGACGCTCCCCAGACCAGAGAAAGCATTAGATACTGAGGCACCCAGCCTTGTTGCCTCGCAGCCTTTGTCATGCTTTGAGCATGCTAGAAGCGCAACCGAAGAGCGTTTAGAACCACCGAGACCGAAGAGAAAGCCATGGCAGCCCCTGCCAGCATCGGATTCAGAAGTCCAATTGCGGCAACTGGGATAAGCAGAATGTTGTACCCAAAGGCCCAACCTAAGTTTTGGTAGATGTTGCGATGGGTTTTCTTTGCCAGGCGTAACGCAAATGGGATTGCAGCGGGTGAATCGTCGAGGATTGTGATGGAGCTTGCCGACTGAGCTGCGTGTGAGCCCGAACCCATAGCAATTGAAGCTTTTGCAGCGCTCAGTGCCGCCACGTCGTTGATGCCATCGCCAACCATTACCGGGTGAGATGCGGACCTAACCACCTCGAGTTTTTGCTCGGGAGAGACGCCGCCTAGGTATTTCTCAATGCCAAGAATGTTTGCCACTTCTTCAACTCGTCGTGGAGCATCGCCGGATAGCAGCATGGTTTCATACCCAAGAGAAGTTAGTTCTTCGATCACGTGTTTCGAACCGGGTTTGATCTCGTCACTTAGTTCTATGAGTCCGTGAGCCCAGCCCTCCCAAGAAACCACAACCAAAGTGTTGGGGCCGGCAAGTGCTAGCGCTTGATCAAGCTCCGCTTGATTTTGATAGCTCTGTGGTTTGCCAACGTGAACCTCGATGCCATCGACCATGCCGACCAAACCGACACCTGGGATTTCCTTGATTTCGGTAGCAGTCTTTGCATTTGACAGTTTGGCAATGGCCTTGGCCACTGGGTGACTGGACCCAGCCTCAACGGCTGCGGCATAGGCCAGCATTGTTGCTGCCCCAACGTCACCTAAACCTCGGGAGTTGACCACCTTGAGTTGACCGTCGGTCACTGTTCCGGTCTTATCAAAAATCACAGTCTTGGTGCCGGCAAGATCCCGAAGCGAATCTGGGTTTCTGATTACCACTGAGCGCTTTGCCCCAACCGATGTCGCCACCACGAGACTCATCGGAACCGCGATGCCAAGAGCGCAAGGGCAGGCAATTACCAGAACAGCAACAGCCGCCTCAAAGCCCTTGGTCCATTCTCCGAGCAAACCCCAAACCAGGAAGGTTAGGAGGGCAATCACAATCACAGCTGGCACAAACACCGAGGAGATTTGATCAGTGAGCGATGCCAGCTTGGTTTTTTGACTGGTTGCCTCTCGAACCAGATCGGCGATCTGACTAAGTCTCGAGGTGGCGCTGCTGGCGGTTGCGAGAATGCGGATCTCACCAGACAGAGAAGTTGCTCCCGCGGTCACGGTCGCTCCAGCGACTAACTCGGATGGCAGAGATTCACCGGTGAGGGTGGAGGTGTCAACGGTCGCAGTATCGGACTGCAGAACCCCGTCCACCGGAATTCGCTGACCGGCTGCCACCAGAACCAGATCGCCCTTTTTGATTGTCGCGGTGTCAATCTCAACTCGCACCCCATCGCGCTCGATGATGGCCTTCTGGGGGATTGCACTCAGTAGGGCTCGAACTGAATCTGTCGCACTTCTTCTTGCCCGCACCTCGATGTAGCGACCTATGAGCACAACAGTTGGCACCACCGCAGCCACCTCAAAGTAGGTGTGGTGCATGCCGGAGAAGATCAGATACACCGAGTATGCGTAGGCAACGGTGGAGCCTAGTGACACCAGGGTGTCCATGGTGCTGTCTAAGTGTCTGAGATTCTTGATGGCCGCGATGTGAAATGGAGCTGCCACATAGAAAAACACCGGTGTCGATAGTGCGAATACCAGCCAGTGGACATCGGGGAAACTCAACTGCGGGATCATGGCAAATGCCATTGCTAGAGCCGAGAGGATCACGCCGATCCAGAGCTTTGGCTTCAGCGCCTGAAGCTCAGGCTTTCCCTCGCCGACTTGGTAGCCGGCGTCTTCAACGGCCTTTTTAACAAGCTCTAGATCAACCGCAGTTTCGAACTGCAGGTGAGCTTTCTCGGTTGCGAAGTCAACGTAGGCGGTGACTCCGGGGACCTTGTTCAAACCCTTTTCAACCCTGCGAGCGCATGCCGTGCAGGTCATGCCCTCGATATCGAGCTCGGTGAGGTTATTAGGCATTTAGGGTTGCAAAACCAGTTGCCTTGTAACCGGCCTCGGCGATTGCATCGGCAAGCTGCTCGTTGCTCACGCCATCAACCGACACCTCAGCCTTGCCAGCTGCGTGGTCAACCTTTACCTCGCCAACACCACCGAGAGCGGTTAGCTCCTTGGTGATACTCATTGCGCAGTGACCGCAGGTCATGCCTTCAATTCGGATTTCTACTTTTGCCACTTTTTATCTCTTTCCTAATCAAAAAGTTTTGCGATTTCGTTCCAGCGCTCTTTGTTGAGAGAATACCAAACCCAGGTGCCGCGGCGCTCGCGGGAGATTAGACCAACATCGGCCAACTTCTTTAGATGGTGGCTCACTGTGGGCTGGGAGAGCTTCAGCGGCTCGGTTAGGTTACAAACGCAGTCTTCTTGCTGGTCTGCATTTGCGATCATGGCCAATAGCTGCAGCCTGGTTGGGTCAGCAACTGCCTTGAGTAGTTCAGCGATGTTCTCCGCGCTCGAACGAGCCAAGGGTTCAGCGCCTGGCGCTGGAGCACACTCCAAAAGTTGAAGCGGGATTTTTGTAACCAACTGTTCACCTGACCCTTATAGACAGTCATCTATGTAGACATAGATACTTATCTATGTTCAACACTAACTCAGGATTGAAATTCCATGGCTGCTGTTCGCTCACTCTTTGCTGAGTATTTGGGCACTGCTCTGATCGTCTCGACGGTCCTCGGTGCTGGGCACATGGTTGCACAACTCGAGGCACCCCCAGCCCTAGGTCTAATCATCATTGCAGTTGGTGTCGGTTCCGTATTGTTTGGTGCGATATCCGCCTTTGGTCCAATCTCTGGCGCTCACTTCAACCCAGTGGTTTCGCTCGCGTTCCTGGTTCGCAAAGATTTGAGCTTGGGTAAGCTTTTCGGCTACTTCGTGGCTCAAGTGGTCGGCGCTATTTCTGGAGCTGTAATGGCCAACCTGATGTTTGAAAAGTCAGCTTTGACTGTGAGTTCCGTGGATCGACTTGGCAGTGGGATATTTCTGGGTGAGGTAATCGCAACCTTCGGATTGGTGCTCACGATCCTGCTCTTAGTTGGCAGTCAACCGCAGCTGATTCCAGCAGCGGTTGCGCTATGGATTGTGGCCGGGCATGTCTTTATTTCTTCAACCTCATTTGCGAATCCGGCCGTGACACTTGGCCGGATGTTCTCCGACGCCCCAAGTTCGATCTCTCCGGCCTCGCTACCTGGATACCTAGTTGCTCAGGTGCTCGGCCTTGCTCTTGCGCTACTTGTTTCAAACTTCCTAATTAGAAAGAAAGCAGATCATGACTAACCCAATCGCATCCGTAATGTTCGTCTGCGTGCACAACGCAGGACGCAGCCAGATGGCCCAGGGCTTTTTGCACCACCTTGCAGGTGACCGCATCGAGGTTCGCTCCTCCGGCACGATGCCAGGTGACCAGGTGAACCCCTCCGCAGTTGCAGCCATGGCCGAGTTGGGAATCGATATCTCGGCTGCAAAACCGAAGGTATTGACCGATGAGGATGTTCGAGCATCGGACTATGTGATCACCATGGGCTGTGGTGACGCATGTCCGTTCTACCCAGGCAAGATCTACCTCGACTGGAAACTGCGGGATCCAGCTGGCAAGGGTGTTGAGGATGTTCGCCCAATTCGCGATGAGATCCAGGCATTGGTCGAGAATCTGATTGCCGAAATCGACGCAAAAAGAGGCAATTGACAAACTAGTTAGGTTTACCTAACCTATTCAGAGCACGGGGGCAATCCCGTGGTCTTTTTAGTTAGGAAGCAATTGAAGAAGTTTGGATTCGTAGTCGCACTTATGACTGCCATCACCCTCGCGGGTTGTGCCCCGCAGGCCACCGAGCCAACCCAGTCCGCAACTGAGTCAACTTCAGAGTCACAACCACTAGTGATCTACTCGGGTCGAAGTGAGGAACTGGTTCAGCCACTACTCGACCAGTTCACAGCCGACACCGGCATTGAGGTTGAGGTCCGCTATGCAGGCAGCGCCGAGCTAGCAGCTCAGATTTTGGAAGAAGGCTCAAACACTCCAGCTGATGTCTTCTTCGCTCAGGATGCTGGTGCACTGGGTGCAGTTTCCAAGGCAGGCTTACTCAAGACCCTGGGCCAAAACATTCGCGATCTGGTTGCCCCTGAGTATGGTGCGAGGGACGGATCGTGGATCGGTGTCTCCGGTCGCGTTCGCGTCTTGAACTACAACCCAGAGAAGGTGACCGAACTACCAAAGTCGGTCTTTGATTTGGCTAACCCCGAATACAAGGGTCGCGTGGCTATCGCGCCGACCAATGCCTCATTCCAAGCATTTGTGACCGCAATGCGAGTTCTAGAAAGTGATGCCAAGACTCTTGAGTGGCTTGAGGCCATGAAGGTGAACGGCGTGATCTATGAGAAGAACAGCGCAATCTTGGATGCCGTTGAAGCAGGCGAAGTCGACATGGGTTTGATCAACCACTACTACTGGTTCGCGAAGGCCAAAGAAATCGGCACAGAGAACATGAAGTCAAAGTTGGCTCAGTTCGAGGGCAAGGATGTCGGTAACCTTCGAAACGTTGCCGGTGTTGGAATCCTCAGTGACAACCCAAGCGCCAAGATCTTCGTCGAGTACCTGCTATCGCAAAAGGGCCAGCAGTACTTCGTCGATGAGACCGGTGAGTATCCACTGGTTCAGGGCGTTGAACCACTTGAGGGTGAGCTTCCACTGAGCGACATCCCATCCCCAGACTTTGACCTGAACGACCTAGATGCTCTCGAGCAGACCCTAGAGCTAATCAGGCAAGCTGGGCTAATCTAGCCAGGCTATGCGAAAACCCCCAGTCCTGATTGTGGTGCTGGGGGTTTTCGCTGCCCTGGCGGCCCTGCTGCCGCTTGGGTATCTCATGCTTCGACTGGGCCAGGGTTCTGAGAAGGCAATCGCAGAGCTGCTGCGTCCAAGAACCCTCGAGCTACTGTTCAACACGGTTCTACTCGTTGGGTCAGTCACTCTGACTGCGTTGGTAATCGGCTTTTTCCAAGCCTGGTTAGTAACCAGGACCAATCTGCGTTTCCCCGGTTTCTTCGCGGTTCTGGCAACTCTGCCATTAGCAATTCCAAGCTACGTTCTAGCGTTTGCCTTCACCGCTACCTTCCCCGGTTTCTCTGGCTTTTTCGCATCTTGGATCGTGCTCTCGCTGGCAACCAGTCCTTATGTGTTTATTGCAGTCTCGGCAGCTTTGGTTCGAACCGATGTTGCTGCCGAGGAGGTGGCGAGAAGTTTGGGGCTTGGCAAGTTGGCCGCATTGGTTCGAGTCACCTGGCCTCAGGTCAGGGCTGCCGCAACAGCATCCAGCCTGTTGGTCGCGCTCTATACACTGAGTGAGTTTGGTGCGATTTCAATCCTGCGCTTTGACACTTTCACCAGGGCTATTTACAACGCTTATCGGCTTAGCTTTGATCGCACCTCTGCTGCTGCCCTTGCCTTGGTTTTGATTCTGCTCACGCTGTTGGTGATTTGGTTTGAAAGACGTTATCGCGGCGACTACCAGGTCCAGCGCACGGCCATGCAGCGCACGAAGCGAGTTGAACTTGGAGCGTTGGCACCGATGTCCATGGTCACGCTCCTCTCCTTGGCTGCGGTTGGTGTTGGGGTGCCGATGTTTGCCCTTGTTCGCTGGAGCATCATCGGTAGTTCAACCGCTGACCTGGATGAGATTTTTGAAGCTCTGGTTGGTAGTGCCACTGTTGCCTTTGGATCGGGATTGCTGATTGCGCTGGTAGCGCTGGCTGTGGCGTTGTGGGTGGTCAGGTTCTCCTCTCGCTTTGCCAGGGCAATCGAGTTTTCGATCTGGGCAACCCATGCCTTACCGGCAATCGTGGTTGCACTGTCGTTGGTTTTTATCGGAGCAAACCTGCTTCCAGGTGTTTATCAAACAGTCTGGCTTTTGGTGTTTGCCTATCTGATTCTGTTCCTACCAAACGCGCTGAGTGCTATCGCTACACCGATCGCTCAGGTTCCCTACTCCCTGGAGCAGGTTGCTAGCTCGCTTGGAGTCAAGGGCAATAAAACACTCACCAAGGTTGTGCTGCCGATGGCGACTCCAGGAATTGTTGCCGGTGCTGCCCTGGTTTCCCTCACCGTGCTCAAGGAGCTGCCCGCAACCTTGCTGCTTCGTCCAACCGAGTTGCAGACTCTCGCGATTCGACTCTGGAGCGCAACGGAAGAGTTGGCCTTTGCCCAAGCAGCCCCCTATGCACTGCTTTTGGTTCTGCTGGCGGGCATACCTGCTCTAGCCTTAAACGCATCGGCCAGAAAAGCAGTATCGGAGGTGGCTAACTAATGTTGAAGATTTCCAATCTCTCGATTAGCTACACCGATAAGCCCATACTCTCGGGACTTAGCCTGCATGCCAATCGTGGAGAGTTGACAGCGATCCTGGGTGCCTCAGGGGCTGGTAAGTCGACCCTGCTTCGACTGATCGCAGGCTTCGATAGACCGACCTCGGGAACCATCGTGCTAGATGATGAGGTGGTTGCCTCTGAGTCAGTATTTGTGATGCCTGAAAACCGAGGCATAGGGATTGTGCCTCAGGACTCGGCGCTTTTCTCTCATCTTTCAGTTGCGGACAACATTGGTTTTGGACTGAGCAAGTCGCACAGCAAGGCTGCACGTGTGAAAGAGCTGTTAGAGCTTGTTGGGCTGACTGAGTATGCAAATCGCAAACCAGCTTCGCTCTCCGGTGGTCAGCAGCAGCGCGTTGCGCTGGCTCGAGCACTGGCTCCAAAACCAAAGCTGATTTTGCTAGACGAGCCATTCAGCGCTTTGGATCAAGAGCTCCGCACCAGGCTCCGTGAGGATGTGAAGCGCATTCTCAAAGCCGAAAGTGCAACCGCAATCCTGGTCACCCACGACCAGGAAGAAGCGCTCTCGCTGGCCGAGAAGGTTGCGGTGCTGCGAGACGGCAAGATCATTCAGGCCGGTGCTCCAACCGAGATCTACAACGCTCCGGCCGACCTGGGTATTGCAACCTTCCTAGGTGACTCAGTCCTGGTTGATGGAGTCGTTGTGGATGGCAAGATTCAGACCGATCTTGGGAAGCTCTCGGCATTGAACTCCGTCACCGATGGTGAGCGGGGAGTGGTCGCAATTCGCTCCGAGAACTTCTACCTGCAACCAAATCCGCAGGGTGACAGCGAGGTAGTGGGCAGAGTCTTCTTCGGTCACGATGCAGTTGTTGAGGTGCAGACACCCAAGATAAAGATTCGTGCTCGCTCGAACGGACCCTTCGCCCCAGAGGTTGGCATGCGGGTAACGGTCTGGGTTCGCGGAGCGGTGAATTTCTACCCTGCGAGTTCCTAGGGAACCCTAGGTCCGCTGTGGTTACCAAAGTTAGACTTTCAACCGGGCCAGCTGTTTGGTCTAAGACGGAGATCAATTGAACTGGCTAAACGCGGAACACATCATTACCGCGTTCGGACCTTACTTCGTCTTCGCGGTTACCTTCGTGATCTTTTTAGAGACCGCCTTCATCCTCACCTCGTTTCTTCCCGGCGACTCACTGCTGTTTTTGACCGGCCTGACTCTCTCAACTACGACTCTTTGGTTGCCAGACTGGGCTGGGTTCTTGATGGTTTGGTTGGCGGCATTTCTGGG